>JACCDP011175397.1_pt1 | contig 14394 bp, 9 predicted proteins | sample 7445841 | NCBI WGS metagenome assembly JACCDP01 (sample SAMN15323441, study PRJNA562643) | freshwater metagenome | isolation source: river surface water | place: USA:Blue River Watershed | collected 2017-08-17 | reverse complement strand
CACCGATTTCACGCGTTATTCACTGTGTTATTCACCGACTCGGAATCCGGCCTGCGCCGGTTCTACCTTTGCACTAGACCAAAAACCTCGCCATGGCACTTATTGCATCGGTATCAGGAATTCGCGGGACCGTCGGTGGCTCCGTGGGAACCAATTTAACGCCCGTTGACGCGGTAGCCTTCGCTAGCGCCTACGGGCAGTGGCTTCGCAGCCAGTCTGGCGGTGACCGCAGGCTGCGCGTTGCGCTCGGGCGAGATGCCCGCGTTTCTGGCGAGGCGCTAAGTGACCTCGTGGTTTCTACCCTTCGTTTTCAGGGCATTGATGTGCTTGACCTAGGCTTGTCGACCACGCCGACCGTTGAAATGATGGTGCCTTGGGAGGGTTGCGACGGCGGAATTATTCTCACGGCCTCCCACAATCCGGGCGAATGGAATGCCCTCAAGCTGCTCAACGCCCGCGGCGAGTTTTTAAGTGCGGAGGACGGAGCCAAAATCCTCGCTGCCCGCGCTGCAGGAACGTTTGAATTTGCCCCCGTTGCCGACCTCGGTCGCCGCATCGCCGTTACCGACGGCATCGAGCGCCACATTCAGGCCATTCTCAACCTGGATTTGGTTGACGTTGAAGCCATTCGGGCCCGCGGTTTTGCGGTGGCGGTAGACGCCGTTGCCTCTACGGGCGGAATCGCTATTCCGATGCTTCTCGAGGCGTTGGGCGTGCAGCGCATTGAAGGGCTGTACTGTGAGCCCACGGGACTTTTTCCGCACAACCCCGAACCGCTGCGCAAGCACCTCGACGAAATCTGTGCGCTCGTGCCCGAAACCCGTTGCGACCTAGGCATTGTGGTCGATCCCGACGTCGACCGATTGGTATTTGTGAGCGAAGACGGCGAACTGTTTGGCGAGGAGTACACCCTTGTTGCGGTGGCCGACTATCTGCTTCAGCACCGTCCGGGCCATGTTGTTAGCAACTTGAGCTCGAGCCGTGCCCTTCGCGACATCGCGAACCGCCACGCATCGACCTATTCGGCGTCGGCCGTGGGCGAGGTGCACGTCGTCACCGAAATGAAGGCGAAGCAGGCCGTGCTGGGCGGCGAAGGCAACGGCGGTATAATTCTCCCCGAACTGCACTACGGCCGCGACGCACTCGTTGGTGTTGCGCTGTTCCTCACGTACTTGGCGAAAACGGGCGGAACCTGTTCCGCCCTCCGCGCAACCTACCCGAACTACGCCATGGCCAAGGAGAAAATCGACCTTCAGCCGGGGGTAGACACCGACGCGCTGCTAGCGCGGGTTGCCGCGGCCCACGCCCATTTGAGCCCGTCGACCATTGATGGCGTCAAAATCGACTTTGCTGATCGTTGGGTGCACCTGCGCAAGAGCAACACCGAGCCCATCGTGCGCATCTATACCGAGGCCCCGACGCCTGCCGACGCTGAGGCGCTCGCCGCGGAATTCGTCACTAAATTGGCCGAGTTGTGAACATTCGCCCTGGGAATACCCAAAATCTTCAGCAGCTTGCATCGAATGCGCAAGCAGCCTACCTCGGAGCAGACCCCTTTCCGCACATTGTGTGGGACAATTTTTTTGATGCGGACTACCTGAGTGGCTTGGCTGATACGTTTCCGAACCTCTTTGAGCATCCGGAACTAGAGCACTTTAGCAACGCCAAAGAAATTAAGTCGGCGAGCCAGCTAGAGCGCGGCATTCCGCCCCAGCACTTGGAGTTTATCCATTTTCTCAATTCCCAGCCCTTTATCCAGTTCATTCAAACGCTGACCGGAATTCGCGAGCCGCTCATCGGAGATCCCTACCTGCTTGGCGGCGGACTGCACCAAATCAAGAAAGGGGGGCTTCTTAAGGTTCATGCCGACTTTAATAAGCACCGCACACTCGGTCTTGATCGCCGCATTAACGTGCTGGTCTACCTGAATAAAGATTGGGATTCCGCCTACGGAGGCCATTTGGAGCTCTGGGACCCCAAAATGACGCGCTGCGCCGAGAAGGTGCTGCCGGTGTTCAACCGGATGGTGGTCTTTTCGACCACGGATTTCAGCTACCACGGGCATCCCGAACCCCTGACGTGCCCCGAGGATCGAACGCGCAATTCCATTGCGATGTACTACTACAGCAACGGCCGCCCCAAGAGTGAAGTAGACGTGCAAAACGTTAGCGCGACCACCAAGTTTGTTTCGCGCCCGGATTCCGAGCACGACCGCCAAGCGATGCGCGGTTTTACTAAGTCCAACCTCATCGAATGGGCCAAGATGTGCACTCCGCCCATCGTATGGAAGGCCCTGCGGTCTTTAAATTCCAAGTAACGCCATGAGTATTTACCTCGATAACGCCGCCACAACACCCCTCTGTGCTGAAGCCAAAGAAGCGATGATTGCCGCACTCGAGCTGTTCGGAAACCCGAGTTCGACCCACGCCGAAGGGCGTAAAGCAAAGGCTTTGGTGGAGCGCGTCCGCAAGGAAATCGCCGCGGCGCTGAACTGCCTCCCGGCCGAAGTGATCTTTACGTCTGGCGGAACCGAGGCCGACAACTGGGCGCTTCAATCAAGTGTTGAGGTTCTTGGTGTGAATAAATTGTACCACAGCGAGTTGGAGCACCACGCGGTGACGCACATGGTCGAAGCCTTGGCGCCCAAACTGGAGTGTGTGGCGATTCCCTTCAACGAGCACGGAGACCACGACCTTGACTGGCTCGAGGCGGCGCTTGCTGCCGACGCAGCCGCAGGCCGCAAGGCCCTGGTGAGCCTGATGCACGCGAACAACGAAATTGGCAATTTGGCTGACCTCGACCGTTTGTCGGCCATGACCCGCGCCCACGGAGCCCTTTTGCACAGCGATACCGTGCAAACCATGGCCCACCTCAAGCTGGATTTTGGTGCTACACCCTTGGAGTTTGCGGCCTGCAGCGCCCATAAGTTTCACGGCCCAAAAGGGGTAGGTTTCGCCTACGTCAAGCAGGGCACTGGAGTACAGCCCTTCATTCGGGGTGGGGCCCAGGAGCGCGGACACCGCGCCGGAACCGAAAACGTGGTTGGCATCGCCGGATTGGGCGCGGCTTTTTCGGCCGCCATGACCCACTTGGACGCCGACGCGGCCCACATGACCCACGTGAAATCGCATGCCATTGACGCGCTCCGCGCGGCGTTCCCCACCGTTCGCTTCAACGGCCGTTCAGGCGATCTTGACAAGAGCCTGTTCACGGTCCTGAATTTCTACGTCCCCGAACTTCACGAGGGCGGCATGCTCAACTTTCAACTCGACCTTCAAGGGTTCTGTGTTTCGGGCGGAAGCGCCTGCAGCAGCGGATCCGTGGGCGGATCGCACGTGCTTGGCGGCTTAAAGTCCCCCGGCGGCACACGCATCAGTTTTTCGCGCATGACGACCACCGACGAAATCGACGCCTTCGTGCACGCACTTCAAAACCTGCCGAAGCTCGACTAACCTGCCTTAGCGAATCAAGTTGACGTAGCCCACAATCGGGCCGTCTTCGGTCTCAAACCGGTACACGTAGGTGTCCTGTTGGGCTGGTTTCCCGTTGAGGGTTCCGTCCCAGAACACGTCAAACGGCCGGTCGGTTTCAAACACCACGTTTCCAAAACTGTTGAGTATGGTAAAGTGGTCCTTTTCAAAGCAATTGTTGCCTCCGAGCACCAGCAACTCGTTGCGGCCGTCGCCGTTGGGCGTAAACGTATTGGGAATCCAAACGCGCTGGTCGTAGCGAAGTATGGCCGACGTGAATTCATAAGGATAGACCGCATTGCACACGGTGTCAATGAGTTCAAGCTTCACCGTGTACGTTCCAGAGGTCGGAACCCGGTACGTCGTGACGCGCCCCGTGTCCACCACCCCGTTGGGGAAGATCCAGCGGAACTGGTAGTCAATGCTGTCCAAGGTGTAGCTCACGTTGACGCGAATTCTGCCGTCCTTGCAGCTATCGGGCGCAACCTTGACGTCGGGGGCGGGGAGGTCCGGATCAAAAAATACCGACGCGAACGCGGTGTCGGTTGTTCCGCACACGGTGTCGCGAACGACCAGCCTGATGACATGGGTTCCGGGCGAATTAAATCGATGAACTACCGTATCTCCCGTTTTGGCCGACGCGCCATCAAACGTCCAGGTCGACAGCTGCGCGTCGATGCTCGTGCTCCAGGCGACGACTTCAAACGTTCGGTCGCAGGCTTTAAAACGATGCTCGAAGCTTGCTTCTGGAAAAATCCCTTTGTCGTGGGTGATCACCAGCGAAGTGGTGTCTTCAATGTCGCAGATGGTGTCGATGGCCGTTAAGCGGATTCGGTAGGTACCTTTTGAGAACCTGACCGTCGGTTGAAATGCGGAGGACGTTTGCCCATTTCCAAAGTCCCAAAAAAACTTGTTGGCGTTGGCTGATCCGTTGGTGAAGGTCACCACCAACTCGTCGCAAAGCGTGTCGACGTCGGCCTCAAAATCAATGCTTGCATCCGCTGTGACGCTGGTTTCAAAGTCAATTTTTATCACGCCCAAGTTGCAATTGCTGGAATTTCGGGTTGGGCCAACCACGCCGGGGGTGGTGGGAAAACTCTGCCCGCCGCAGGCGGCGCACACCGCTTGGAAAATATTGCCGCGGGGTGAAAATCGAGAGGTTCCGCCGTCAACGTGTTCGCTCGAAGTCCCACCGAAATAGGTTGCATAGGTCAAGCTTTGGGCATTCCGGGAAAGGACCATGAAGTAAAAATCACTGCCGTCTGTCGTGGGTCGAAGTGCATTGCTTGAAACGGGAAGTCCTGCGGTGGTGCCCCCGAGTCCGCCACCGTTCACGCCGCCGCCCCAACCCGACAATAGGATGTTGAGGCAATCGTCCACGTTGAATGCACTCGGGACAATGTTTACAATACTATTCGACGAACCAAAACGAGTAGAGAAGAGCGTTTGATTCAAGTCCGCATTGAGCTTGTGAATGAACTGGCTGCCGTTGGGTGTGCCCCACGTTCCGGACGTCTGGGGATAAATTCCCAAACTTTGACCAAACACATAGACGGCTCCGTATTTGTCCAAATCGAGCAGAAAGGACTGGTCATTTCCCGATGTGCCAAGGTAGGTTGCTTTTTCAAGTACCCCGGCACTGCTTAGGCGCGCAATCCATCCGTCCACACCTCCGCGGGCTGTGGCGTGAAGTCCGCCCGTGGTGCCCGGAAAATTGGTAGATCGCGTTCCGCCTGTCACAAAGACTTTACCGTTTGCGTCCGTTTTAATTCCGTAACCCGACTCGTGGTTGCTGCCCCCGAGTAGCGTGGCCCAGCGTATTGCAGTTAGGGACGCATTCATAGAGAACGCCACTGCATCGGTACTCATGTTGGTCGCTGTTGCCCCTGGAAAAGAGGAGGACTGCGTCGAGGTGACAACAAACACTTGGTCCAATGCATCGACTACAACTTCGCCGCGCATCGCGTCGCCGTAGTTCAAGGCAATGCCCAAGTTCAAGCCTTCGTTTCCGGCCGTTCCGACAAATGTGGATGCTGCGAGCGCAGAGCCGCTGGGGTTTACCTTCAGTACAAAGAGGTCCACGCCGTCGTCAAAATTGAATGCGAGCGGCGATCCGGTGGATCCGTTGGCCGGTGGGCCCCCGTTAAACGTAACGTCGTAGGCACCCGCAGTCACCGGGAAATCACTCGACCCTGTGGTTCCCATGATGACGAGTTCACCGGCGGAATTCACCATCATCGAGTGCGGCTGGTCGGGCCCGTCGCCTCCTATGTAAGTGGAATACAGGCGCTGGGACCCGTTGGCGCTGAATTTGGTCAAGCCAATATCCATCGTAGAAAATCCTGCGCTTGGGTCATTGTAGCTCGCGTCAAAGGCCCCCGGGCTAGTTGGGTAACCTACATCGAAGACGATACCTCCACCGTACAGGTTTTCTTGGTTATCGTAGGTTGCGGTGTAGCCCCAATTGTCGGCGGTCGAGCCTGAAAAACTTGAAAAAACGAGGTTGGGATCAATGACCAAGGTGTCGCTGCGTCGGTATGTACCGAGTTCGAATACTACCACGGTGTCGTCCACGATACGGTACGAAGCCGCGACGGGAACTTTGCCCGATTTGCTGAGTGAAAAAGCTACAGGGCGGTCTTCAATCCACGTCCCCATAGGGGTGGAGAGCCGTAGCGCCCCCTCTGCGTCAAGAACGGGAACAGTGCCGCGGATGCACAAGCGGATTTGCGACGGATCGGCCTTGGGGGCCACGCGCCATTCGGATTTTAGCCCTTCGTGTGCGTGGACCACAAAGTCAATCCCAGGGTATACATCGCGTACTCGCCAATCCTCGAATTCCGGCACATTGGTCCTCCAGCGCTGTTTATCGCGGCCCAAGAGGTAGTGGCGCGGACTTGGCGTGGGATCAGATCCCACAGATTGAGCTGTAGGCTGTGCACCCAAAAAGTCGACGAAGACCGCATGGGCATCAGGCCAGGACTCGGGCCATTGCACGGTGGGGTAGTGCGGATTGGGAACCGCCCCGCCACGGTGCTTGGGGTGTACCACTCGAATTCGGTATCCGTGGTCCGTCCAAAAAACCGCACCGTCTGACAAGGCTGTTTTCGCGCGAAACGCAGCATCCCATTGCCCTAAATTGGGCACAATCACCGGCTGTCCAAAGGCGGCAGACGCACTGAAAATTAGGATTGCGAATAGGATGGAGCGCACGCTGGAAAGTTAAGTTAAAAGCTCAGGCCAATCGCGTGGCTACGATGTAGACGTGGTCTAGGCTTCCGGCTAGCCGAGTGGCAAACAAAAAGCGTTCCGAATCTTCAGCTAGGCGCAGCCGCTTGCGAAGCACATCTGCCCGCTCGGGGAATGCCCGTGCAACCACACTTGCAGCTTTAAGGTGATTGGGTAGTGTGGCGTGAATGGAATCAACTGAAAAAACCCGGGAACAGGGCGTGTTGGACAGTATGTTGCTTGTGAACAGCCGACTGTCTGGATGAAGCCCTTCGAGGTTGTGTGCTGCGGCCCACGAGGCCGCTCCGCCTGATGCAGCGAGGGCAGGGTCGGGATCAAATAAATAGGCTCCCACCGCAGTGGCGCGCGCGGGAAGCACACTTGGCTGGGTGGTCCAGCGCAAAAGTTCGTGTCCCTCGTCGTCGACGCTGACGGCAATGAACTTAGTCTTAGATTTTCGTTCAAGAGGAATTCCCACCACCAGTTCCTTCACTTCTCTTCGCACACTGACGTATATGAACTCATCTGCTTCAGGGAACCAACGCGAAACTTCGCGTGCATCGAGCATTGGGGATAGTTTGATTGCAACGTAAGCGCCCCATTTTTGCCATGTGCGGAGGTGGGTAAACGGGTCTGGTTCGCCGAGTTCACGAATCGCGATGCGGCCCGAACTGGTACGGCGGGACGGGTCGACGAACACCGTTTGAAATTGCAGCGTGCCAAATTCTTGATCTTCGGCTTTGCCTTGGATTACATGGCGGTTTACTCTATTGCCGTTCCAGGTCAGCAGTTGAGTTAAGTAAGGGTCAGGTTCCACGGTAGTCACCTGGTATCCTGCACGTTCTAATCCCCAAGAGTCAATGCCGCTTCCTCCCGTTAGGTCGAGCGCGTGCGGCGTTTCTAGATGTCCGGCTGATTGGTCACCGGAATGTGACCGTAGCCATTGTCCGCGCCAAAGTGCAGTAGCTTGTGAACTCGCTTGTTCCGCATTCGACACGGGTGGGGGAGCAAAGTCTGGATCGGCCATGAGTGATGGCCACTTCGCAGCGTAGCGATCAAAGTGAATGAGCCAGTCCTTTTCTGCAGGCAATAATTCGAATTTTCCCCAATGGAGTGGCCATGCCACAGGCGGACCTTTTCGCTCCAATTCACGGAGTGCAGCGCGTACACGTTCGGCCCGAAACATGCGCAAAAGTCGGCAATTCCGTTCGGAAAATTAATAGAAATGAGGTATCTTTCACGGCATGAAGTGCAACGCTGTGGCGCGTCCCATTCTTTGGGGCTTTTTTGTTTTAGGTATTCCGGTTTCAGTTTGGGCCCAAGTTCAGTTGGCGCCGTGGTCGGAAGCGTTCACAGGGGTAGCGCAAGGCACGCCCAACTTTAACGCAGGATCAACTATTCCAGTAGGTTGGACGCGAAACCCAAGTACGACGGGCAACAACCCTCCCAATACCTCGTACTGGTGGGGAGGTGGACAAATTGCTACTCCCACGGCGAACACCGGTCCCGACAGCGACCATACAACCGGAACAGGCGGCTATGTCTATGTGGAGTCGAGCGGCGGAGCAGGGGGTGCCGTTGCAAGTTTAGTGACGCCCCCTGTCAGCACGGTAGGCTTGACGCAGCCTGAGCTCGTATTCTGGAAGCACCAGTTTGGCACCACGATGGGACTGCTGAAGATTTACATGCGCGCCTATGGTTCAACTTCATGGCCAGCCACGCCGATTTACACCGGAACCAATGTAAACCTCGGAAACAACTGGCTCCGTGTCTCCGTTCCATTGCCATCTAGTGCAGTGAACGACACGATCGAATTGCGCTTCGAAATGACCAAGCCAACAGGGGGTGGTGGCCCTGGCCCTGGCGGAAACAATCAACTGGGGGATTTGGCCATTGACGACGTGTCTGTTGCCCAACTTGTGACCTGTCCCGCTCCGACGGGTTTAGTGGCTACGCGCTTGAGTGCTAGCTCAGTTCAGCTTTCGTGGACCACAGGTGGCGCAACGTCTTGGCGCGTGACCTACGGTGCACCCGGTTTTCTGCCTGCGTCGGGAACCAAACTCAATGCAACGACGAATCCGTTTGTCGTTACGGGCCTTTCGCCTTCTACGACCTATGAATTCCGTGTGAAGGACAGCTGCGGAGCCAACGACGTTTCGGCTTGGTCGGGCTCAGCTAAGGCCATGACCGACTGCGGTCCGGTTCCGGCGCCGTGGATGGAGGATTTTGAAGATGCCAACTGGGTGGTCCCCGCCGCGCATTGGGCTTACGGGGCGATTGATACATGCTGGTCGCGTCCGTCTGGCGCTCTTTACTGGTGGCGCCCAAATAGCGGTCCGACGCCCACGGCATTGACCAATATTGGGACTGGACCAAGCGCAGACCACACCACCGGTTCGGGTAAGTACATGCACGGCGAGGCCCAAACTGGTGCAGGGGTTGCAATACTGCGCAGTCCAAACGTGATTTTAGCCGGATTATTGAATCCCGAATTGCGGTTTTACTACCACCAATTCGGCGCACAAATTGACAGCTTAGTTGTAAAAATATTCCGCAACAATACCGAGACGCGCGTGTGGGGCAACACCCAGCAAACTAGTTCATCCAACGCGCCCTGGAGTGAAGCAATAATTTCGTTATCGAGCTTCCTGCCGGATACGGTCCAAGTGAGATGGTATGCATACCGCTCCGCTAGCAATAACAACCAAGTTGACGTCGCAATTGACGACGTGTCCATTGACAATCCGCCTGCATGCCCGAAGCCAACGGGCCTCACCGTAACTACGACCACGCAAACTTCAGGTACCATGATCTGGAACCCGACAGGTGCTGGAACGTACGAAGTGCGCTATGGACCGCTTGGTCAGGTTCCGTTCAGCGGCACCACCGTAGTAGCTACTACGAATCCATTTATGCTGACCGGCCTGAGTGCGGGTACGGTCTACGCCGTTTCGGTGCGCAAAGTTTGCAGCACCACCTTGCAAAGCGCTTGGAGTACCATTGATACGTTGATCACATTGTGTGGGGTAGTAGCGGCGCCCTATGTTGAGAATTTTGAGGTCGGTTTCAATCCTGGCCCGGCAAGTGGTCAGTTTTGGAATCAAAATTCTACGGTGGGACCGTGCTGGACGCGCACGCCATTGAGTTCACCCGCACCGGCGCAATTTCACTGGGGTGGGGGCCAAGGCGCTACTCCGACTCCAAATACAGGTCCTGACAACGACCACACCACGGGCCTTGGTAAGTATGTCTACACGGAGTCAAGTCTTTCGACCGGTGCGCGCACGGCCAACTTAGTTTCTCCTCAAATCAGCCTTCTGGGATTGACCACACCTGAACTACGGTTTTGGTACCACATGGACGGTCAATCGATTGGCTCCTTGACTGTTGAAGTGCAGACCGGATCGGTAACATCACCCTTCACCGTATTGGATTCCATCGTAGGGCCGCAAGGGGCTTCATGGCTAGAGCGCGTTGTTTCCCTAGCGGGCTACTCGGGCCAAACGGTTCGAATTCGATTGCGTGCACGGACTTTGGCAACAGGTCAGTCGCAGTTTGCCGACATCGCCATTGACGATTTTTCGGTGAAGAATGCACCTCCTTGTCCGCCACGAACTTCACTGAACGTAACTCCCCTCACCGCCACCACGGCATCAGTGAGTTTCAGCACTGCTGGCAACGGAACTGCGACGTTAGAGTACGGCCCGGTTGGCTTTGCTCCAGGAAGCGGAACTTTTGTAAAAACTACAAGTAATCCATTTATTTTGACTGGATTGACCCAAGGTCAGAGCTATCAAGTATACGTATTCGACAGCTGTGCCGGCGGACTCACCTCGACGAAGTTTGGCCCTGTTTCGTTCAGTACCTTCAATTGCCCGAATGGATGCGTTTACAACCTCAAGCTGCGTGATTCGTTTGGCGACGGATGGAGGTCCAACCCCCAAGGCACACTATTCCATGCCCTTGAAGTGCTGATTAACGGCACCGCAACATCTTACACGCTACCCGGTGCGAGCGATACAGCTGCGTCGTTCGTAATTCCCGTTTGCGACAACGACGTCGTACAGCTGCGCTTCGTGAACAGAGGTAACTGGAGCAATGAATGCGGTTGGATCTTTAGGGACGCAACGGGGGCCATGGTTCACACTGAAGCTACGGGCGGACCCAACCTGACCACGGGTATCAAATTCACCGATACGGCGGACTGCAGTAATCCTTGTCCGCCTCCCTCGGCAGTCATGACCACGACCGCGACAGGACTCACGGTCAACTTCAGTGCGTCTACGTCTGTAGGGAATGTTGTCAGCTACGCTTGGGATTTTGGGGCGGGAGCCACCGGAACCGGCGTGACCACGAGCCACACGTTCAGCACCTTTGGTGCGTACCCTGTTACGCTTATCATTACCGACGGATGCGGACAAAAAGACACGTTAATTCAAACGATTAATGTGTGCACCGGCGGTTTAGGGACGGTAAGCCACAGTGCCAATGGCTTGATTGTCAACTTTAGTGGTCCAACAGATCCCGGGCAATTCACGTCGATTTCGTGGAATTTCGGCGACGGTGCCACAGGAAGTGGTGCGAGTCCAAGTCACACGTATGCAGCGGGAGGAACCTATTCAGTGATTGTTACCGCTACAGACAATTGCGGAAACACCTACAGCCAAACGCTAACGGTGGTGATCTGCCTAAAGCCGACAGCGTACTTTACGTTCCGGGTGCTCCTTTCTAACGGCAACGGCATGACGGTGGAGTTTGATGCCAGTGCCACGACCGATGCTGTTCAGTACCAATGGCTTTGGGGTGACGGCTCGTCGGGTACGGGTGGTCCAATTATTAACCACACCTATCCCGTAGCCCAACTTGGTTACACGGTGCGTCTCATCGCGCTTTCTTCGTGCGGAACCTCCGATACCGTTTTCCACAGCTTGCGTGAACTTGGTGATCTAGATCCAGAATACAACGAAGCAGGAAGTTGGTTTCCCAATCCTATTCGGTCGGGAGCATCCCTATCGTGGTTAGGTACTTTGGGGAACGAACCGATGCACATTCGCTTAATCACCGCGGATGGCCGACTTTTAGGGGCGTATCCATGTTATCAAGGCACATGGCAAGTGCCTGTTCTTGCCCCAGGTATTTATTGGTTAGAGTGGCTAGAAGGCGATGTGCGGCGTCGCGCACCAATCGCGGTACTTGACTGATACCTTTGCCTCGTGGAACTCGTACTTGCCTTTTTGACCTTGGCCTTTTTAGAGGTCGTACTCGGAATCGATAACATCATTTTCATCAGCATCTTGACCAACAAGTTGCCTGAGGAAATTCGCAAAAAAGCGCGCACGCTAGGAATCGCTTTAGCCTTGATTTTCAGGGTGCTGATGCTTTTGTCCATTACGTGGATTATGGGCTTCCAACAAGAGTTGTTCCGGGTTGGCGAACATCCGGTGAGCGGACGTGACCTTGTCCTTCTTGCAGGTGGTGTATTCTTGCTTTGGAAGTCGACCAAAGAAATTTATGAGATCACCGAAGCGGGAGGTGCGCAGCATGGCCAAAATTCCAACGTGGCCAAGAGCTTCGCGGGAATTATTGTACAAATCGCGCTGCTCGACATCGTGTTCAGCTTTGATTCTATTCTGACTGCCATTGGTATGACCGACAACCTTCCCATTATGATCGCGGCGATTGTTGTGGCCATGTTTGTAATGCTTCAGTTCAGCGGACCAGTATCCAAGCTAATTGAGCGCCATCCGTCGCTCCAAATTCTTGCACTTGCTTTCTTGATTTTGATTGGCTTTATGCTTGTAGCTGAGGCTGCAGGCTACCACGTGCCGAAAGCCTACATCTACATGGCGGTGGGCTTCTCCCTCGGGGTTGAAATGCTCAACATTCGCGGCAAAGTGCGCGGCGGAGGCCCCAAAGCGCACTAACGCGCTAGAGGACCTCAGACCTCGTGCACAAAGAGGTCGCGGTCGAAGCGTACTCTTGGGCCATACACGCCTTCTGGAGCGCGCTTTCCCGCTGAGATAACCATGCACACTTGGGCGCCGCTTGGCAGGCCGAGCATTCGCTTAATTCGGACTCCGTCCATACCCTCCATTGGGCAGCTGTCGTACCCGTGGGCCCTCAGTGCGAGCATTAAGTTCTCACAAGCCAACGCGGTAGACTTGTGGGCCCATGTAGCCATTCCCGCCAGCGAAAACGGCCCGCGCGGAATGGGTTTCACCAAGCCCACAAGGCTTACCCACAGCGTTTTAAATGGTCCAAATACCCCGAATGGCCCCATGTCGTAGGCCAAAGGCACAATTTTGCGGTAGTACTGGTAAGCGGCTTTGAGTCGGACCTTGCGGCTTTCGTCAAACTTTGCCAGCATCAGGGCGTTGGTTTCGCGCCAGCGGTCTGGCCGAGCCACGGCCACCACGAGTTCCTGCGCGGTTCGGGCGGCGGGCTGGTTGAGGCAGTACTTTACCAGTTCTGCTTTCTTCTCGGGCGTGCGTACCCAGTAAAAATCCCAGGTTTGCAGGTTGCTGGAATTCGGCGCGAGCAGGGCTAATCTCAGGCATTCCCGCATTACTTCTTCGGGAATTGGGTCTGACGTGAATATTCTCACGCTCCGACGGCTTTCGACCACGTCGGTGAAGGCTTTGGCGTCCACTTGGATTGCCGCCTCTTCGTAGCCGTGCTTCGGTGCGTTGTTAAAAATGTCTACGTTGCTAGCCGGGCTTGAACTGCTCATTTTTTGGAATCTTTTTTCAGTAGGTCTCGAATTTCCGTCGGAAGGTCAAGTGCATTTTGCTTGTGGGCGAAATCGCTAACATCACTCCAGAACTTCATGCCCTCAAGGTACGTTTTACCTTCGTCCAATGCAGCGCGCTGAGTCAGATATCCTGGAATTCAAATTGCGGATCGACCGCCAGCGCAAAATTGCCCGAACCTTGGCGGCTTTTGCGAATACTTCGGGCGGAACCCTCGTCGTAGGCGTTCGCGACAACGGTTCGGTGGCGGGTTGCCGTGCCGAAGAAGAAGCCTATATGGTAGAGGGGGCAGCCCAGCGCTACTGCCGGCCAGAGGTGAAATTAAGCCTCCGCGCGGAACGCTGGGAACACAAAGAAGTGCTCGTAGTGGAAGTCCCAGCTTCGGTCGTGGTACCCCATGCGGCTCAAGAAGAGGATTCCGACGAGTGGACGGTGTACGTTCGACGCGGCGCGGCCAACTTTAGGGCAAACCGCGTGCTGCTCGAAGAACTAAAGCTACGTACCGGCCAAGCGGCAGAAGCCAGCGTCGCTCACCTTCAGCTCCTGGCGCACCTCAACGACCAAGAGGGAAAAACTGCATCAAGGTTGGCAAGAACCACCGGAACGCCGATACGCGACGTGGAAGATGGACTCGCCGTGCTGCTTCACTGGGGCCAAATCGTGGCAACCCCGCGGGAGAAAGGCTGGGTTTACCTCCTCCCGAGTTGAAATGTACCCATTCCGTACCCTGTGAGGTACAGTAGATGTACCATATTTGATAGCCCGTTCAGTGGGCCTCACACCCAACCATTAGCCCCGCAAGGGGCTTTTTTATTGGCCGACTGCCTTGCGCAGTCCAGGGAAATGGGCAAAAGAAGAAGCAAATTCCGACTCAGGTGTTCCCGCTAAGACGCCCGCAGCATAGCACAAGCCCTGCAGGTAACCTCGGTAGGCCTTGTACCAGAAGT
>JACCDP010957868.1_pt1 | contig 14394 bp, 12 predicted proteins | sample 7445841 | NCBI WGS metagenome assembly JACCDP01 (sample SAMN15323441, study PRJNA562643) | freshwater metagenome | isolation source: river surface water | place: USA:Blue River Watershed | collected 2017-08-17 | reverse complement strand
TTTGAGGTTTCAGGAAAGTCAATGAAAGTCCAAATGCATCTTCCCGCTGTATCTATTCAAGCAGATCCGCATGCTATGGAGGATGCATTCTCTATGTTTGTGGCATTGCAGATTCATCGTGGATTGTTTCGCTACAGTCCTCAGGGAGAAGTGCTACCCGATTTAGTAGATTCATGGAACTTAAGTCCCGACAGGAAGACATATCGATTCATTCTTAAAAAATCTGTTTTCTCAAATGGAGAACCTATTGAAGCGAAGCATGTGCTACACAGTTTTGCACGAATCTTCAGAAAAGGCGCCAGTATTGGGGCAGATCTTGAAGCTATAGAGGGTTCAAAAAAGTTTCGTAAGACGAAAAATATGTCAGATCTTGGTATTCAAGTCATCTCTCCAGATTCTATTGAAATTAAGCTTAGCCATCCTTCCGCTATTTTTCTAAAGCAAATAGCTGCGGTCGATTGTGCAGTGCTAAGCATCCTTGATTTTGATGATGAATATAAAGTGATGCCATTGACCCCAGTGAGTGGGCCATATAGAATTGATCTTTTGAATAATTCAAATGTTGTTCTTAAAAAGTGGCGTTCTGATCCATTGGATAGTTACAGTCCACCACAGTCTATCGATATCTCTCTTACCGATGAAGATGCTGTTGACCTCGCAAGTCACAATAAGACAGACGTTCTTGATAGAGAAGTCCTTTCAATTGAACAGCAATCATTACTGAAAGCCAAAGGCTGGCAGCAAATTTCGACAGAGCTTGTGCTCGAGCGTTTTGTTGTCATTAATCCTAATCTGGTGCCGTTAGACATTCGCCAGTATATGTATCAGCTGATTGATTCAGACGAATTATTATCGGAACTTAGAGAGCCAGGGCTTATTCCTGCTTTTGGCTTTATTCCTGATGGGATGCCCGGCTCGTTGAGAAGGGAAGATGTAGAAGATCTTAAGGGGAAAATAATACAGCCAAAAGTAATCAAACCTTTCCAGATTTATCTTGAGTATGGTGAGGAGTCAAGAATCCATAGAGCATTTTCATCCAAATTAGCTGAGATATGGAATCGTTCACCCTTGCTAAAAGTTAATTTAAGGCCAAGGCGAGGAGTTGATGTGATGCAATCCATGTTTCTGAAGTCTAGTCAGGTGTTGATCGGAGGAAAAGGACTAGACTACTTCGATGGATATTCGGTCTTGAGCTATTTTAAAAGTACTTATCAATCCAACTATTTTTATGTTTATGACCCGGCGATAGACTCAATGCTAGATAGGGCCTTGAAAGAGGAAGATCGATCAATGCGAGTGGCCGCATATAAGGAAATTCAGAAAGAGGTGCTAAAGCACTATACTGTCATCCCCCTGAGTTTCGGATCTTCTGCTGTTGGGTTATGGCGTTCGAGTTTTTCCTATGTACCTGCTCATCCTGGAGGTCTTCACACGCTTCCAATGGAGACGGTGGTATTCGATGGAAAATAGCTTGTCCATAATGACAAAAATTCAAAATTCAAGTCGTAAAGCTGTTGCTTTTTTGGTCTTATTTACGATTTTTTTAGCTGGAATTGGTCTTGCTTGGAGAGAATATACGTCAGCGTTACAGCTCCAGAAGCTTGTGGCTACCCAGTCCTCTCGAATAGTAAACAATGCTATCATCAATCAGGATTTACTCTCAATTCAGGGGGAATTGACGAGGGCTGGTGAGTCTATCAAGGATGCGCTGGGCGCAAACCTGTATGCAGAGATTTATCTCAATCATAAGCTGATTGCTCAGATCGGACTAAAAAAGCCAGAGTCACTTACCTTTACAAACCAACTAGAAGAAAATAAAAAACTACTGGATCAGTCAGAATTAAGTATAAGAGTCTTTCCTGACTATAGGAAAGCATTTTTAGCTTGGATAGTTTCTGTTGCTTTCATTTTCGTACTCGCTATAGCTATTAGTGCTATTCTTGAGCGATTCCTTAAAAGAGCAGTGACTCTTTGGTTAAATCCTCTGGTTAATCTCATCAAGCAGATTCACGGTATAGCAACGGAAACAGAAAAGATTTCAATGTCACGATTCTATACAAGTACTGATGGGAGTACGAAGGAGATCCGTGACCTCACAGGAGCACTGAATCAATTTTTGGAAGCGATTGCAATCGCTGAGAATGACAAAAATGTTGCTCACCAAAAATTGTTGATAGAAGAGAGACAGTCCGCAAAGAGTCGTGCGATTGCAGAAGTTTCTTCGATGGTAGCCCACGATATGCGGGCTCCATTGGGTGTGTTTGAAACAATTTTGACAGTTGATAAGATTCATTCGAATCATAAAGATGCTGTGCGGCAAGCCCTTTCTCGACTTCATGCCATGGTGGAATCGATGCGTTATACTGATCGAGAGTCTCTGATTTTTCGACAGCCTTGTGCCCTGGAGTTTGATTTTTTGGAGAAAGCGCTTGAATCTCGATTGTTAGAAAAGAATTTAAAGTTTAATTACCCTAGGAGTCGAAGTTTCGCGGCATTTTTGGATGCACATAAAATAGAAAGAGCGCTTCTAAATCTTTTGTCAAATGCTGTTGATGCAGCTAGGGCAGAAGTCATCCTCACCGTTGAATCGAGAGAAAGATCTCTTGTCCTTAGTGTCATTGATGATGGTTCTGGTGTGCCTCATGAAATTATAGATGGACTTTTTCAAAGTGGTGTAACGAGAAATAAAGAGCATGGTACTGGACTAGGTCTGTCGTTTGTCAAGCGTATTATGCAGGCTCACGGAGGGGAAGTGAGTTATCATAGAGTTAATGGTTTCTCAATTTTTAAATGTGTGTTGCCTGACTGTTTGAACGAAAATAGTTCTGTGCATATCAGGGATCGAAATTCACCGGAAATCGAAACCCATAAATTTTGTGTTCAACGGGTGTTTTTAGATTTGGAGGATAAGGCTTTTGAAAACCAAACAAGATTTAATTGGCATTCCTTCCATTTTCTAGATTCATGTGTTGTCGAAGCCTTTGAAGAGTCTGATGTGGTTGTTACAGATCGAGAAGATACAGTTTTGAAGGCGCTAGAATCAGATAAAGAGATACTGGAAATCCCGAAGGGGTATTCACATGATAGAATGATTGCCCGTATTAGACTTAAGCTTGCTAAATCCTAGAGGGTATCTATGGTAGATTTGATAAAGCGTAAGGTACTTTTAGTCGAAGATGACCTCAATGATCTAAATCACACAGCTGGTTTACTTAGAGGAGTAGCGCTTGAGTGTGTTGTCTGTGACACGCTCGCAAAGGCGAGAGATTTGTTGCAGTCTCAGCACTTTGACATTTTGCTTACAGATCTCCATTTAGGTTCCGAAGTTGGAGAACAAAGACCTAATGGTCTTGAAGTCATTGAGCTAGCTCTGATTCTCTGCCCTAATATGACTATTGTTGCGTATTCTAATGACCCTCGTGCTGAAATATGGGAGTTAGCTCTAAGTTCTGGAGCTCATAACTTTCTTAGAAAGCCGATCGCTAAGGCGGATGAGTTAACTATTGCGATAGGTAATGCTTGGCAACGGCGAGTCCTTTTACAGGCTTCTAAGTCTAATGATAATAATCTCAGTCATCAGCCTTCTCATTGGATTAAGTTTGCCTCGAAATATCCGTTTGGTCTTATCATTGATGAGCCTATTTTAAAGCGATTACGTGGCCTTGCTAATCGTTCAAGCGTGAATCTGGTGATAACTGGAGAAACAGGTACTGGGAAGGAAGAGTGTGCCAAGCTCTTGCATCGTTTGCGTTCTGAGAAAGAAGGTTCCATTCCATTCGTCGCGGTGAATTGTGCAACGATAACTGGTAGCCTCGCAGAATCACTTCTTTTTGGTCACAAAAAGGGAGCATTCACTGGAGCTGACCAATCTACTATTGGCTATGTGGCTGAGGCAGACGGTGGTATTCTTTTCTTGGATGAGATTCATGCACTTGATATGAATACGCAGCACAAGCTCTTGCGAGTGCTTAACGACGGAAGTTTTTGTCGTGTTGGAGAGACAAAGACAAGTTTCAGCCGCTTTCAATTGGTAGCAGCTTCGACAAAAGATCTAGAGTTAGAAGTTGAAGCTGGTCGCTTTCTGATGGATATGTGGAGTCGCCTTATGGGGATTGGCATAAATCTATTACCCCTTCGCGAACGTAAGCAAGATATCTCGGCATTTCTGGCTCTTTTCCTTGCAAAGCATAATGTTTTTTTGCCTTCAAATGAATTTGATAAATTAGGAAAAGTGTTGGAGGATTTGTCATGGAAGGGCAATGTTCGGCAGCTCTTTAAATCTCTCGAGGCTTGGCTACTTTATTGTGAGATAGACGAGATTCAACCTTGTGCCGAAAACTTTCATAATATTCAAGATCTATCGAAACATGTGATACCCAATTCCGACGTAAAGACCGCAGAGCTAGATTTTAATTCTAGCGTACAGCTTGATCAAGACTTAGAGCTTGCTTTAGAACATTATGAGAAAGCAATTATTGATGCTGCTATGAGACGGCATGGATCTATTGCTGAGGTTTGCAGGGCTATGAATATTCCGCGATCGACGCTTGATTCAAAAAGAAAGAAGTACGGTCTTTCTTAAGAAGAGGAAGCCATTATGGCTTTTTTCGAGTTCTGTGATAAAAGATGACGTATTCTTTGAATGTAAAAGGCTATCCCTGATAAAATTAGGTTGGGGGAATCGTAGATAAGCAGTTAGTCGTAGAGAATGAAATATGATCTTTTTATGTGCTACGATCATTGTATTTAGCAGTTATTTTCACGATAAATGAAATCCTGTTTGGCAATCGAAATTTTAGAGTTGGTAGAGTCATGGCAAAATTACCCCTGCCTAATTCAGTCGCACAGAAATTATCCTTTAACTAGATCAGTGCTCACTAATGATATCTGGGTATACCTAAGTGGGAGGGGGGCATCTCTAAATATACAAATCACATATCCATTGCCAAAATTTGACTTGTTTAAGTTTGAGGGCTCTGTTCAAATTGGAGCGACAAAGAAACAAAGCGGTACCGAGATATTAAACCAAAGCATGAGTAATATCTGGTTTGAAGTGGTAAAGTATATGTTTTGTTTTATTTGAGCGGTTTACCTTTAGTTCCTAAGTCTTGATGGTAGCTCTTTCGTGAGAATTTCAGCAACTTTCTGGGACTCTTCCAAGAAGACCCAATGTCCTCCCTTTAGCGTATGGCACTCAAATTTACTTTTACATTTTGATCTCATCTGCTGGTAGTTATCACTCACTAAGGCGTGATCATCTACCCCCCAAATTGTACACACAGGAACCAGACTATAGGGATCACGCACCTTTCCAGCTATAATATCCTCTAAGTTGGATCGATAGATGCCTAAGGAACGATGGAGGCGTTGCAAATCATCCCATTTTTGATGGAATAATTTTTCTGAATAGGAATCATCATCCGATGGGAATGGATGAAATAATTTGAGAGTCTTCATCCTATTCGTTAGAAGTTTTTCAGCGGCATTTTCGCGACAAAATGCAGTTGCATACTGAGCTATTTTCCCTTGCTCTATAGAGCTATTTATAAGTTCATGGTATTTGTGAGGATGTGGTCCATTAATAAGGGTCAACTTTTGAACTCGACTTTCCAATGTGTCTAACAGAAGCCACGCTAGGATTCCACCCCAGTCATGACCCACTAGGACTAAATTTTGGAACGGTAGACTCAGAATGGTACTACTCAGTCGCTCTACTATGGATTCGAGCTTCATTTCACTGTCATCCACCAAAAGTGACTCGCCGAAAGAGGGCAGATCTAGGGTGACCCAGGAGAAATATTCAGGCAGCCTAGCCACAATAGGACTCCAAACTTCCTTTGTGTCGGGAAATCCATGAATAAATACAAAAGCAAATTTACAACCTGAGTCGCTAACTAAACAAGATATGCCTTCAATGTTGAGCTTTAGAACCATTTTTGTCACTCCTCAGGTAACCTTCCATATTTCAAGACATTTCAACCTCAAGTGCGGCGAGGTTGCTTGACGCCCCAGAGCCTATTTTGTGAATACTATGTTCCCCAAAATTCAAGGCAAATTATCTCCCGTAGAAGATTGGCTCTTTACCGCATACCTCCACTCTAAGAGATTCGACTGCGCATAATATTGCAGCACCAGAAAAAAAATGAAGTTTTGCAGACCATTTGTTGCCAAGGAATAATCAATCCCAAATATTATTCACCAAATTATTTGAGCTATTCCCATAATCAAAGAACCATTCCTCGGTTTTCGTAAATTAAGCTCCCCTTCGGAATCGAAGTATTCCCGAAGCTTTCCTCCTAACGCGATATAACTCTCCGTAATCCCAAAGTTCCACAACCACAGCAGCTCACAAAAAGACAGCTGGCATAGGACTTGCTGAAAGGCTTGGTAATAAGGCTTTTTGCGAGCTTTTCCATGTCAAATTGGAAGCGTGAATGAAAAGGAACTTCGCTGTCTGAAGAGATGGCCCAAAGCATAAAGAGTTCGTGGTCTAACAAATTTCTAAAGGGTTCAATCGATGACTTTGCATAAACGTATCCTTCTTTTGCTCACCCTGAGCCTTTGTCTTGGAGGCGCATTCTACTTAATTCATTATAAAAATGAGCATCTTTTACTTACTGACGCTAAACCAGTCAATTCTCAGTCTTCTCTCGCAGCCACTAGTTCATCACACCAAACCCAAGTTGCTGCCATTCCCGAATCTCCAGGGGTGAAGAACCAAGAAGAAGCTCGTCTCCTAAAAATTGATGAGCATGGGACTCGCATTTATCAGATCGATGGAACTCAGGTCACGGTAACCAGAGATGGAGAACTCTACTTTTTGCCTGCAGAAATATAATTCGAAAGCTTGTTCGATAGAACATTGGCTTAATTTAACAAGGATAGGAGTCATGTTATGAAACTGAAAACGAAAAGTTTGGTGGGGCTCTCTTTGGGGTGCCTCGCCCTAGGAGAGGCTCGCGCTGCGAGTGTGATCGGTAAAACCTGGTTCGCGAATGTAGAGGGCTTAACGGCCACCGAAGCTGACCAACACGCTATCGAACCGATAGCAACGGTCGGGTTCTACACGGATGCAACTGATGCCAATTCCGTCTTCTATATCCCTCCGATTATTCCAGTGAGTGGTATAGCGGGTACCCTCAATGTTAACTCTGCGCAGCTCAAGCGTGCTGATAGGTTGAATCAGTTGAAGACTGAGTTTTTTGGTGATGAAGTTTCAACAGTGAAAGACCTTCAGAAACAAATCAGTCAAACTAGGGTTACCTACAATAGCCTTTCGGAAAAGCTAGCGGCACTCCCCTCTGACCAAGAGTTTTTGCGGGGCAAGATGCAGGCCATCTTGCAAAATTTGAAAACAGAGATGGATACTCTCGCAACACAGATAAATTCAAAATCGGCAGCAATTCCAGGAGCACTACGAGAGATCTATGCCGAGCAATTCGAATTTGTCCTTGGCTCCGCAAACGTGTCGGCGGAAGGCTTGGACCTTACGAAGGCCTTCGATCAAGGCAAGGCCGTCGGCCGGATCAATGCATCCTACGGCGGATTGTTTACGATCAATATGGTCGCTGGATTATCTCCTGAGCAGTATGCTGCTATCCGTAAGTACAAAGATCTTCGTCTTGCAGCGGGACGACCTATTACGTTCGCAATGCTACCCGTGCAAACAGTCGATTGGCTAAAGTTAACAGAGACCGTAAGCGATGGCGAATCAGGGGGCGTGCCGTTGTTTCGAGATGTGAGAGGCGGCGGTAATCTCCAGGGGATGACTGTGAACTTAGACCTGACTCTTGATGCGGCATCAAGTTTGAGTGTTGCTCCTCCTCCCTTCATCGTCCCTGTCGGGACTTCCACAAAACTACTGCAGACCCTGCCACCGTTTAAAGCGAAGCTCGACTGCGTTATCAAAAACGGCTGGTTCTATAAAGGTCGAACTGACGTCAGAGATGGTCTCATCATTTACAACAACGATATCACGCAAAACGTAGTGAGCGATGTCATCAGCGATGTGGGCTCGACCGAAGCACCGTGCAAGTTGTCTTATATTGGTGGTGGTGATCCAAGCCAAGCGGTTCGAGAGGCAGCTATCCGCAAAGCTACGGACGAAGTCATGAGCCGTCTCCAGAACCTAGGCATCGAGCGTTCGAACTTGGCACTTGCAGAGAGACAGCGTTTTGCTGATGGCGTTCAGGCAGATATCGCAGCCAATCGTCATACGGGAGCCAATAAGGGCTGGTCTTCGGCGATTGGTGGCTACCTGAGTGGGGGCTGGGCTGGCTTGGCATTTGGTGCCTTTTCACAGGCGTCCAACTTCTACTGGCATACAGACATTAGAAATATCAAAATGACAGACACTATTGAATTCCACACAGAGATTGCTGAAGAAGGCAATGCTCAGGTTAAGCTTGATCTCCCTATGCAGGTCTGTCTTGCTTGGCAACCTGAGGTCAAAGCATATGAACGCTGTACTCTCGAACAGACCCTCAAGGCCACATCTCTGACCGAAGCTGCAAGAGGCGCTAGGAAGAGCCCAGAATGTGAAGGGGCTGAGACCTCGGAAGCCTGTGGTCAAGCACGCAATGATAGTGCGCCGCGCAACCCTGAAACAGGTACGATCGATCCATTGCCTGTGAGCATTTAAGGCTGCCGGTATTTTTGGGGGGCGGGACTATCCTCCCCCTTTTCTCACACAAAAATTCTATCAGGATACTTTATGAAAGTTCGCCTTCTCTCATTTCTTTGTCTCTTATTTGTAGGGGCTAATAGACCTGCCCAAGCTAGTGATGTGCATAGCACAAAGGTCAGCTTTAAGCCCATGAGTCTCGAAAAGGATGAGCGTGGCTTTGTGCTAGAGATTGAAGCCTCAGTTGACGAGGCAGCTTTGCTTGATAAAAAAGCTTTGCTGACTCAGGGTATGGCCAAATTGTTACAAGAGCATCATCAGCTCCTCAATCAGCAAGATCTGAGCACCTCTTTTGATGGGGAAAGCTCTCTTTTCACATTTCGCATTCCCCAGTCTGCTCTTGTCCCTTCGGCTCAAAAGTCCTTCACAGCCTGTGTGGCCGGATGGTATTCGGATCTCTCCCTTGACGATAGAATGAAGTTTAAAATCGCAGTTGGTGAAGGTAATAGAGACGATACAAGCTCCATGCGTTCGAAGCTCAAAGATTATGTTTCGACTCATCTCGTAAATTGTGTGAACGGCTCCGAGTCTTTTTCTTCAGATGACTTTTTACAGTATTACAGTGATCTCTATGTCGAAAACAAAATGAAGAACAAAGCTCTTGATCAGGTGACCCAAGGCTACGCACGCATCTATGATGCCTCTTATGCAATTTTTCAGCAGGATTTTGATAAAAAGACCCGAGCCGATCTTCTCGCAAAAGCAGGTCGATATTTTGATTCGTTTGCAAATCTTGGCTTACATCAATCAGCTAAATTGGAGCGAGTCAGTGCAGGCCTGGCAGCCTCCAAGGCATTTACTCCCGCGAGACTTTACTCCCTAAGTCTGAGTGATTTCTTAGACTCCCAGGCTTTATCTCAGGGTTTTGCTGCCATCGCTCAAGGACAAGCAAGCTCACAGGCCTTTGAACGAGCGTTGTTTTGGGTCAATGAGCTCCATTCGCAGTGTGCGCACGAGTTTTTTATAGATCCTAGTGGCCAGGAATGTCGGCAAAAGCTCGCAACTAAAGAGTTTTACTGGCTCGAATTCAGCCGAAATAGTAGCCAGTTTAAATTTTTAATAATCCTCTGATACACACTAAGGAAGCTCGGTGATGCTTACTAAGACATTGTTTAACATATCTCCTCTAGCTCTCGTGTTAGCAGTCCATGCTTGTTCATCGGCTTCGAAGCGAGCACATAGAGAAAGTCCGGTTAACCCGCCTTCTCCTCGTCCAGCTCTTACAGCCGAACAGTGCGAAGAGTCTGCCGAGCAGGTCCTAAGTCGGAAGGCTATAGAGGCCTATCTTTCCGCACCACAGGGGATTAGGAATACTGCGCTGCGCGTAGCACTAGCCGTCAGTACCGGCAAATTGGACGAGGTGTGTCTCGATTTTAGCTATGTCGATGAGCCATCGTCTGAGCAATAGGCTCGCATTGATAGGGAGAACGCCACTATGTGGAACGCACATCTTGTACAATTGACCCTGCTCGTCCTGCTCGGCTGGGTATCGAGCGCCAGGGCCGGGAGCGATGCTAGCGATAGGATATTGCTGATACCGGATCAGTTTTTGATTTCTGAGCGCTTTCATCAGCCTCAGTTTTCGATTGAACCGCAAGCAGACGGCTATAAGGTAAAGCTGACATATGCTGCAGATACCGAGGACCTCAGTCAGTATCTGTATCAGCTTTACGGCGCAGAGCTTAGTGCTAAGGAAATTTATGAGGTCGAGCTTTTGCCAGTCAAAATCCGACATTTTTCATCAATTTTTGACGAGAAGACGACTGCCAAAAGCTGGCGTGCTACCTTTCAGTTAAACGAGATTCATTTGGAGTATCAGTTTACCAAAGATTTTTCTGAGAGCCAGATTCGAAGTCTCTTTACGTTCGGCTATGTTTTGGCTGCTGTTGATGCCGAGGTGCAATGCTCCGGTCAAATCACAAGTCGGCAATGCGACCAGGTTCTGAGCGGTCTTCCCCTCTTTAACCAGTATGCCTTAGCAGCTGCTACTGATGACAAGGAACTCTTTACCGATTACGGGACGCTTGCCAAGTACCTTAGTTTTGTGCGTCTTGGGAAATCATATCTTCATCTTGATCGACCAGAAGATGTTGATATTTACCTTCGATCTTTGCTCTTTAGTGGCGATCTTTGTCGGTCTGATTTAGAGCCATCGGCGGCTAACATCTGCAGACTCATTGCCAAGTATAGCCAGAATCGAAGCATCACGAGCGCAATTCGCATCGTTTCTGATAGAATTTTTCAAGGCCGCCCGCTAGATGCTAGTAAGAATTTTTATTTGCTAGATGGCTCTCAATTTTCCCTAACTCAACATGGTACAGTCAGCGATCAACACTGTAGTGTATTTGACGCCTTCTGTCCCATCGCCAGGTAAACGTATGAAACTCTTCCTTGCGCATGTGCTGTTCTTTTTTAGTGCCGTAGTTTCCGCAGAAACCAAGAACTATGCAATTTTCTATCTGGATAAGACAGCATCGATGACGAGCCTCACAGCAGACGGCTCCTCGCGGTGCCAAGTCTCAAAGAAAATTGCGAGAACATCAATCCAGAATTTCTTTGAGAAGTGGCACGGCAAAGCTATCGATGTTCGCACTTTTGCTGAGCAGGGTAATATCATTTCTGTCACTCAAGGCTTTACCGAGAGCAAAGCAGAAGCCATGGCTGCCATCGATGATTCCCCCTGCGAGGGGACCAGTACGGCTCTGGCAGATGCCATCTGTGATGGCGTTGATGTCTTAAGGGAGCAGTTTGCTTCTGAAGTGGGCGATGCAGACTCCTACTTTCTTCTTGTGGCTGCCACTGATGGTGAGGAAAATAGTAGCTCTGGGCCGTGTGGTGGTGTTGACTGGAAGTCAAAGCTTGAGTCTAAGCTAAAGGAGCACGCAAACTTTCGACTCCATATGAATGTTTTCGGAGAACTGCAAAAAATTGCTACAGATACTGCTCATTCCAGCTCGATGGTGAACGAATCTCTTAGGTATTTTGCACGCCTTTCACAGGCTACGGGCGGGCAGGCTCTCTTTGTTAATGATTACGCGTCTGAATTGCCCAGATTTGTTCCGCTTTATCCGAATGATAGTCGCTTTTTGGCCCAGATGAAATCCGAAGCTGTTTCAACTGAGATTTGGAATAATCCTGTTGATGCAAAAGAGATTGGCTATGCTGGGCTCAGTTTGGACAAAAAGTCTTATGAAAGGACGTTAGATGCGATTCAAAATATAAAAGCAGGGCTCCAAGATCCATTGGACAAGTACCAACGCTGGCCTGCTATTGAGGGGAGAGGTGCTAGTCATTCAGCTGTTGGGCGTCTTAATGAAGGGGCGGAACTGGGGAGCTTGCCCTCTTTGGGCGCACGTTTTCCTCTGAGGCCCTATAAGCCTGGTTTGGAGATAGACGATTCGTTGATAAGGAAGAGGCCTTTTGTGGATGGTCGTGATGTGGTTGAGTTTGATGGATATGTAAGATCGAAGGGTGTAGGGAAGAGCATATACTATAAACCTGAGTCTTAGTCCTCAAGCACTTCAGTCGCTTTGTCTGGAATAGGCAGTATGACTTCGAATCGTCTTTTGAGGAGTGATATTACTTGATCTTCACCGCCCCAAGTAGGCGATACTTGGATGAATTCTTGCTTATCTTCTTCTAAGACTTCAAACATAATATCATCGATGTTTGAAACAATAATATCTGAAGTTTCTCGATCTTGTGAAAACTCATATTTGGTTGAGTAGCAAGATTGTAGAGCATGAATGACTCGTGTGTTAAATGTCTCTGGGCTAAGACAAATCGCTACGCGTCGAAAAGTATTCGTCTTCTGTGAGGATAAAAGACTTTTCTCTCCAATGATAACTTCGTTAGTAGACATTGAAGATGGAGATCTGAGATTAGCTGCAACTGCACCAGGCAAAAGACACTCAAAAACGCTGAGTTCATTATCCCTATAATATCTCACATCGCCACCGTGTCCGTGCATAATTTGTTTTACATATGCTAGCCCTAAGCCAGAGCCCTCCGACTTTCCAAAGGTGACACCCCTCTGAAAGAGCCTGGGCAATACCTCTTCTGCAACTCCAGGACCATCGTCAAGCACACGGATGATTAAGTCATTTTTTATAATCTTTGCTTCGACCACAGCTTTCGTCCTAGCAAATTCCAGAGCGTTGGAGGCAAGATTAATCCAAGCACGCTCTAATTTAGGCTCATCGATATGAAGGTCGTTGATTGGATCTAATGGAATAGAGAAATCTTTGCTCAGAAGTTTAGCTTTAGCGAGTAACATTTGATGTCCTACTCGGAAGTCTAGCGTCTTTATGCTGGTTCGAACTATGTTTTCTAACTCTCCATGACGCAGAGAGTCGACCATGTTGTAGAGGCGTAGAACGGATTCCTTGACTGCAGATTTCAGATTAGGAAGTTCATGATCTGGCGTTAAAAGAAGTCGTTCGAAAGTCCCAATTGGAGCTCGCATGTCATGGGTGAGTTGTGCAGAAATTCTCCCAATCGCAGCATCCCTTTCTAAGCTGCTAGATCTGACTAATGCAATGAGCATGTTCTTTATTTGTGTTGCTAAATCTTCTATTTCCGAAATTCTGGTTTTTTTCCGATTTAGGTAAAAATACTCTAGGTCGGACTCTTTTTTTGAAACCTCGTAGAATGTTCCAAGTTCTTTGATGCTGGCACCGATTTCTAAGGAAGATCGTTCCAAAATTTTGCCCTGAATAAAAAATGTCGCAGTAGCACCAGTAAGCAACATTAAAAATAGGATTGCCCAGTCGCTAAGAAAGATCCTGTTTGCGAGCAATAAACGTCCTACTTTCTGATTGTTATATTCAATTACATGAGAGGTAACCAAGAGTAGGCCATCCCTGTTAAACGATAGCAATCGTTTCGGTAGAGAGTCACTTAAAGTGTCAACAGCTCGAGTGATACTTTCATCATTTTCATCAAGCATCCAAACAAATGGTGTCTTTTCACTTCTGTAAGAGTTTAAAGTGCTCTTTAACTGAAAAAGATCTCCTGTTGATATCATTAATCCGAGCGCTTTGCTGTTGCTATTCACCAAAAAGTTAGCCCGGCTTTTCGCATCATGATAACTTAGGTAAATCATGACGCTTGCTAAAAGTAGTAATTGAACGAAAGTACTTGCGATGAACACTAGGAGTACTTTTCGGCTAATTACGGTGGATATTGGGATGTTTTTATTCATCTATCAGCTCGTTGCTACTATTTTGAGGTCATCGAGGATTTTTTCACAGATATCTGACTTGGTAATAGGTTGGAGAGCTTCAAGCCCAAGGAGTAACTGTGTGCGATAGTCATTTGCTAGAGCTGTTAAGTAGGCTTTTTCAGTAATGCTATTTGTATGCGAGAGTAGCGCTTGGCAACATACTAGCATGTATCCAAGGGCGACGGCAGCGTGCAGCGCTGCAATGGCCAATTTTGATTTTTTTCTTACACCTGAGCTAGCATTCAGATCATCTAGGAGCCATGAACTGTTTTTAGCGAGAAAGTCATTCATTTGTAACTTCAATGCTGAAAATATTTAGGTTCCAGGCATCCCTGCCAAGATTTTTTACTCTGTTTGACAAGTAATAAGCCTGGTAGCTTTGATGCAAGGGGATTACTGTGGCATTATTTTCTATATCTGAAGACATTTGCTTTATCAGACTGAACTTTTTTTCAACATCTTCAGTCGATTCAGCTCTCTTAAAAAG
>JACCDP010517380.1_pt1 | contig 14394 bp, 11 predicted proteins | sample 7445841 | NCBI WGS metagenome assembly JACCDP01 (sample SAMN15323441, study PRJNA562643) | freshwater metagenome | isolation source: river surface water | place: USA:Blue River Watershed | collected 2017-08-17 | reverse complement strand
CCATATCTGGTTCTATATGGTTCTAGCTGGTTCTAGCTGGTTCTATTGAGACCCCCAACGGCGATTAAAAGGGAAAAACCGACCGGTTTCTCTTTTTTGGGTGTTGCGGTGTGGGGTGGGGCGGGGTGGGGTTAACCCAGATGCTTGATGCAAAAGTCGACGAGCTTGCCATTGTCCTCCAATGAACACGGGAACTGGATGCCTGTATGCTCGGGCTTGTCCGACAAGCTGATCTTCCCATCGTGATAACTCATGATGGGAGCGCGATCCGCATACATCATATTCCCGTTGTATCCAAATGTAAATGCGGAATTGCTCTTCACGAGCAGTTTTACACGCATGATGTCTGTCTTCACAAACACGTCAAGCGTTTTTCCATCAGGCGCCTTGAACATGGCGACGCCGCCCTGAAAGGCGATTTTGATGGACGGTACGCTGTTATTGGCCATGATGTTCTTGTTTGGATGGTTACTGTTTCATGCCGTGACAACCACAAATCCATTTTCTCGCCGAACCATACGGATTTCGGATGCTAGGACTACATCACCAACGCATCGAGCCAAGGTTGCCATTCCGTCTCCGGAAGTGCCACAGATTGCATGATTACCTTGGCCTTCTCCATCCGCTCGTCGACACTCTCAATGTCCATCAGCTTCGGCAACTCACGACCCAGACGCTCAGTCACACTCTCCTGCGAACCAATGCCTTCCATGTATCCAGCCAGTACGTTACAGAGACGGCTGAGGTTTCCCTGTGCACACATTCCAACGTTGTCTTTCAGCTCTTGCTTCAGGATGGCGCACAGCTGTGCCTTGTCGGGCGAATTACGAATGTACTGCCACACGCCGTCCAGCACCTTCCCGTAGATGCCCTTTCCCATCTCGTATACGTCGTCGTCGCGAACGTATCGGTTCATCATCTCGACCATCTCATGTGCTGTCAGCTTGCAATCCACCACGATCTCACCCACGGTCTTGCTCACAACATGCGTATTCCAACGGTAATCAAGAGGAACGGGAATGCGTAGGATACGTTGAACCACCTGATTGACCATGTACACGGTGTGTGTAGTATGTACGTTCTGCGTGTCACGTGCAAACTGCTGCAACTCTCCGAGCGGCTCATCTGCACGGCGTTGAGGCCGATGGGCGAACAGCCAATCGAGGAACTGCCGGTTGGTCATATGAGCGATCTCATCCATCATGTGAAGCACCTGCTCTTCCATGACCTGATTGAATAGCAACCTCCGGCCATTCAGATTTCCGCGTACAATCCCCTCGCGTGCACGCCGCCGAAACGGCTCAATAACCCTGAGAGCCATCGGAACGGATGTGGCGTTCAGTTCATGTAGCGCGCGAAGCAAGTCGGTCCTGCACCACACACGTAGACGTTCCACTTCGAGATCCTGGACGTGTGCATCTACAACAGCTTGGCGTCTTTGCTGTCTGCGCTCGGCTCGTCCCATCAGTTCACGACGACGCTGTGCCCGTTGGGCAATGGGTATAGGATTGCGCGGAAGAGGCAGAGGGGGCGCCTCGTCTCCGCGAATTACACGCATGAAGCGCTCCGGGATCAGAGGACCGTATGGGAAGATGGTAAGTGCCTCTTCACGTGCTTCCGTCCAAATGTGCCGACCACGTTGATCCATGAACGTACAAAACTGAGCGAGCATATCCTCGTCTTCAAATGCATGTTCATGCCTCAACTTGAACTGCACAATCTCATCCATCGCAACGGTCTGAGGATTAGCGGCAAATGAACGAGCATGTTGAACACAGCGAGATTGATCATTGGCCGCATTTCGCGTACACGGAAGGCCCTTGCGGGCTCCGCTGAGAACGAGTGCGGCGCAGTTGGGCATTTTCGATTAGATCATGTTTGGGAGGTTACTGCTTCATGACATGACAACCACAAATCCATTTTCCGCTGTTGTTGGAACATTCAAACCCATATGACGTAAATCTTCTATGCATTTAGACAATGGAACATCGCAAGGACTTACCGCCAAAGGTTCGTGGTTTCTTAGATAGTGTGGGCGATGAGCGGGAAGCGGTCGTTGATCGCGGAACACAGCTTGAACCTGGTTCGGTTGCATGGTTTGAACGCGAGGTTCGTGATCTTGAAGAACAGCTCACCAAAGCGAAAGAAGAATCGCCCTCATGGTATGTTGAATCATTGCAACTCCAACTCGACTCGACCAAAGAGAACTTGGAGTACGTGAAACAAAAAGAACAATCGGGCAAGGGTCGTAAACGCAAGACGCGAAAGGTGCGTCGGGGCGGAAAGAAGAAGGGAACACGTAAGCATTGAAAATGAATACCACATAGATAGTATCCGACTTTAATAAGCAAAATGAAGTTCATGCATCTCGTCGTACTCGCATCCTCTGCCCTGGCATTTGGAGGAGAGACGAATTGTCCTGCAACGTTTTCTGTTGAGCCATATCCACGCGAACTGATTGCTACATCTCACACGCCCAGTCCATCCACGACAGGAACGGCAAGTCAATCTCAAACATCATCGCCCAGTCCGTCGTCGAGTGCTCGGCCCAGCATGCCCTCGCGTTCTCGCTCCCGTTCTCAGACACCCACCCGTTCACGCACACGCACCGGTTCTAAATCGAAATCCAAATCAAAGTCCAAGTCCAAGGCGGCATCCAAGACACCGACGCGTACCAAGAGTAAGAAGTTACGCAAATGAAATAGGAATATCACAATGGAGACATGTGCCTTGAAAATTCAACGCTGGTGGAGACGCATGCGTCCCCAGTGCGCTACGCTGACCAAACACACATATAAGTGTTGCGACATATGTTACAATGCATATCTTGAAGCGTACTTTCAACAGATACGTATGGAAGAATGCGTGAGCGGACGATGGTGGTAAAGCGTTTCATGTGAAAACATAAATGCGCATCGTTGCGTTCACAAACCAAGGACAACTGTCCATGATGAAAAACATGTTGAATTCCGCATTGAAAGCGGGGTATCCTATGAACCTGTTTCACTGTTACATTCAATCGCAAGGTGATCCGGCAACGTACGGCACTCAACAATTTCAGTCCGTGACGCTTAAAAAACTACAAATCATTCGAGCGAACATGCTTCAAGACAAAGATGTCATGTGGATTGACAACGACATCTTTTTGTTTGAGAATGTACTTCCTCATATAACGTCCATCAAGGGCCATTTTGTCATGCAGGATGATTTATGGGGACCCTGTACCGGCTTCTTTTTAGTGCGTACGTCACCCAATGCTCTGAAAGTCATCGATACGGCAATTGAATGGTTGCGCTCTAATAAAAATCCTCTGCTGAATGACCAGCACGCGTTTCATCACGCGATGAAGCATACCATCGTGTTTCCTAAACCAACTGTGACGTTGTTGTCGCAAGATGAGTACCCCAATGGCCAAGTATACTTCAACGAAGGGCGTAAATCCAAAGCAAAAATCGTCCATTCGAATTATTTAACGACGACTGCTGAGAAGATTGTGCGTTTTAAGGAGTTTGGCTTATGGGATGAAAGTGATACGGCGTTTGGATTGGTGAATAAATATGAAGTTTAGATGTCGTCCACATCCACATCCTCATCCTCATCGACGGTATCGAAGACGTACCCGCTATCGCCAGATGTAACGCCAGACATCTTGGAAGAGAGAAGCTGGGCACTATCCGTCGCATCCACCGCTAGAATACGCGGATCAATGGTGACTTCCTTGGCGAGTTCACGCATCTGATCTGGAGAAATCACACCTGAAATCTCCAAAGCAGACGAACCGGCCACACCCGTCTCCACAATGGCGACGAAACTACCTACATCAATCCAGACCGAATGCTTACCGCGTCCACGGAAACTTCCACGAATAACGGCCTGGGCAACCTTGCCGCGCATTTCACCGGCCTTGTTGGCCTTTTCTGTATAAAACACCTCCATCCGTCCATCACCCATCTTACGAAGGACACGTGCAATGTGCACATGCTCCACACTTCCCTCCGTCTTCAAATCATCAAACAGATTGTTAATAAACCTCCTGTTCTTAGACGACGCACCCGTCTCACGCTTAGCGCCCTTGGTACCGGAATTCTTCTGAGGCGGCATTTTGAGATAATGATTGAATAGTGGTTCGGGGTCTTCAAATCCGTTTTAAAGCAAAAAGGTTTTTGCTTTTTTGTGTTTTTTGGGTTTTTTAGAGGTTGTTTGGTTTAGGTGTAGATTGCAGTGTAGAGAACGTAGAACGCGTCCTGTACACTCTCGGACATCGAACCCCACGACATGCGGTACTCCATGTCGGGAATGTACACGCGCACAGTCGCCTTGTCCTCCTCCTTCATGCGCGCCCAGCACGCCTGTGCCGTCCACTCGAGATGCGCATCCTCGCGGTCAGCGTAATCCGATTCATCCATCTCAATGAGGCCCTTGATGGCCTCCAGAAACTCGTAGAAGAGCTTCTCAGGCGCGACCGTGTCGATGTTGTGGATCGTGAGGTACATTTTGTGCGTGGTGTGTGGTGTGTTATTGTATCATTGGGTGTCTGTCCTTCCTCCCTCGTAAACATTGCATTTCCATTTTTCATGGTACGGAACGTTTCGGTACTTAGAAGAGATGTTCGGCATGAAGCTCTGAAAATGGATTTAAATCGCAAAAGTCCGATACAGAGCACACACCTTCAAGATGGAGACATTATACGACTTACTGCTTAAAATTATTGGTGGCGCGGATGCGACTACACTTATTCAAGGTGTATCGGAATCAACGCGAGGACATATATGTGAAGCAATTGTTCGGATTAGTCTGTGTCTACATATTCATCCGAAGACATATGACTACGTTGACGGGCTCATTCCGACTCCCAGAAGTAAACGGCTGTTGCCGATTTCCGATAGTCTGAACTATCTGAAAACGTCTAAAATAAACAACAGTTCAAATACGGGAAAGATTGATGCGGCTTGGACCGCAAATGGACGGTTTACGTTAGTATCCTCCAAAATTAAAAACACAATTGCGAGCCTTGATGATTTGGATGTTACGTATCTGGATGATTGCATCTACCGTCAAAAGTATACGTATAATGTCACACCTATTCCAACGGATATGTTTGACGTCTGTGTATTTGTTCTGAACAAGGAGTACGTTCTCAACAAACTAAAAACGGCAACTACAAATGATGTAAAAACGCGATTGGATACACATAACATCTACGACGTACATGATTTGGACCTACTGTGTAAAATAATCGAGATACGTGCGTGCGGATCTGTCGAATCGCTGATAAAAGATTCTCGTAAGCATCTAAACTTGCGATTCCATCAAGAACTCATTTATAGACGCGCGAATGCGGTATTTCAGAATGGGCGGGGTTGTAAAGTTTTGGTAGGCGCGATTCCGCGTTCGGGAAAAACGTACATTGGAGCAAAACTGTGTACGAAGTTTTCAAAGGTTTTGGTAATTACGACTCGTCCGTCTGAAACAAAGGATGCATGGTTGAATGTATTCAAGGAGCATCGCGAGTTCAGTGACTACGCGATTCATGAACTCACAACCGAAAATGAGGATACAGTGTGCTCTGACAGCGACAAGTGTGTGATCATTGCATCCAAACAGTTCTTTGACCAGAACGATGTGCGCAGGAACAAAACGTTTGAACAGTGGGATGTGATTCTGATTGATGAAATTCATGAAGGCGGATGCACAGACTTGTTCGTGAATGTGTTGAGTAAGAACACGTTTGAAAAGACGCATCACATCATGATGACTGCTACATACGAGAAACCCGTTCTTCGTTTCAACATTCCGACTGAGAATCAGTTTTACTGGGATTTGGAAGATGTTCGGTTGATGAAAGCGTGGGGTGATGAGAGTGAAAAGAGACTGATAGAAAAGTATGGCGATAATGTTCTGCATGTAAAGTCTCAATTTGAAAAGGAAAAGAAGGATATTGCGAGCGATTACACTGTGTTTCCAGACCCGGTTGTGTTGACAACGTCCATGCACGAAGAATATTACAAGGATATGATTGCATTCAACTTGTCGCAGGACGAGACGGAGATTGGATTTTCTATGCGTTCCCTGTTCATGCCGACAAAGGATGGAAAAGCGTTTCAAAATCCAAAGGCAGTTCAACGGTTTCTTGAACTTGTGAGTGGGTCGACATACGAAAAAACAAGAATGTCCATGTTTGATCGTATTCAGCGTGTATGGAACATGTATCATCACAGAGACCACGATACATTCAAGACTATGATGTGGTTCCTTCCGTACGGAGAAGGACAACGCGTGGATGATGTGAAGGCCTGTCTGTCGGAACTGATATCTAAGAATGCAGTGCTCAAAAATTACAACGTCATGTTGTTGGATTCCGGAATGACCGATATCAAGAATCGTGTAAAGTATGCAGTTGAAGATGCGAAGATCAGTGGAAAGGACGGTGTGATTCTTCTAACGGGCGATGTCGGTAGTCTTGGTCTGTCTCTGCCCGAAGTGGATGTTGTGTTTCTGTTGAACAACATTGATTCGACATCTAAAATCTTTCAGCAAATGATGCGGTCCATGACAGAACAGCGGGGAAAGAAGTGTGGGATTATCGTAGATTTCAACGTATGGCGTATTTTGAATACTCTGAGTACGTACGCTATTGGACGATGTGGAAAGGTGTTTTCAAACACGAAGGACAAGATTCGTTGGTGTATCACAAACCTAATTCGTGTAGATGTGGATTTGTGGGAATGCGATGAGGCTCCGACGAAACACACGAAAGAATCGCTTATTGAACATTTGTCTGTACAGTGGACGCGTATGATGGAAAATACGGGCTTGAAACTGTCTAATCTTCAAAAACAGCATGTTGATATCGGCGAAGACCAAAAACTGATTAACAATTTCTCCAAGTTTACGACTTCTGCAGTTTCAATGGAGGTTGACAAAGAGTTTCCGGACGGGATTTCGGAAACGCGCTCTGAAGGAGATGACAAATCCGTGAAGGAAGACGAAAAGAAAAAGGAATTGCCCAAGAATATTAACATCAATGATATTCTTGCACGACTAATTCCAGATATTGCTCTATTATCGGGTGGAAATATGAATTTGGCAGAAGCTGTAAAGTACATTGATTCACAACCACACCTTCGGAATGCGATGAGTAACTTTCTGGAGACAATGAGCGAGTAACATGTAAAACGGATTGATCAAATGTACAGTGTGTGTTTTTCATTCCCATTCTCTCCCATTCTCACCAATAACAGACATGTTCTTCTAAAATGGATACGACACAGCCGAACAATCTTTGGAGTATCTTTGCAAGTATATTCGTACGCAATAGCCCGAAACTTTCTCTTGCAAACGAAGTATTTGATATTATTAGAGGACGAATGAACGGTATTCTCGACGACCCGAGTAAACTGGTCGAGTTTCTTTGTGAACACTTAAAACCAAAAGAGTTTGAGAAAAAGAAGAACGGAGAGGTATTTACTCCACCATCTTTGATCAATGAAAAACTAGACAAACTTGAACATTACTGTCCGGATATTTGGACAAATGCAAACAGAACTTTTCTAGACCCCGCAAACGGCATTGGTAATTATCCAGCACTCGTATATCAACGGCTGATGAAAGGATTGGTTGATGCATTTCCAAATGAAGAAGAACGCAAAAAACACATTCTTGAAAACATGCTTTACATGTGCGAACTAAATCCTAAAAACATTGAAGAGTCTAAAAAGCTATTCGACCCAAATGACAAATACAAGTTAAACCTGTTTGAAGGGAGTTTCTTCGATTTGGATGTAAACGAAGAATGGGGTATTGAAAAATTTGATGTGATTATGGGAAACCCGCCTTATAACAAGGATACTTCAAAAAATAATGCGAAGGGACAGATATTATGGCCGAAGTTTGTATCAAAGTCAATCGGTATGCTGGTAGATAACGGTTATTTACTATTCATCCATCCACCAAACTGGAGAAAACCAAAACATGAATTAAGAGACGTATTTCTGAACAATCATGTAATGTTCTTGAAAATGTTTAGCGATAGAGATGCTGATAAAATATTCTCATGTAAAGTGCGGGTTGATTACTATCTGATTCAAAAGACCGATGTAAAAGCTAATACGTGCATTGTCGATGAACGAGGTGTTGAAACTACGTTATATTTAGATAGAACAATACCGTATGTTCCGAATTTCGGCATTTCCGTCCATACGAAGCTTCATACAATTGATTTACCGACATTAAATTGTATAAACCCACGATCACATGATACAACTCGCAAACATGTAAAAAAGAATCAAACTGTAGAATTCAAGTTTCCTCTTCTCAACACGAGTTCATCAAAAGGACGTACATTTTACTATTCGAGTACGCCCCATCCCGCTCAGAATATTAAAAAGGTAATGTTCTCAAATGGGCGATATATTTACCCTCTGTACGATGATGGTGTATATGGTGGTACGCAAAGTTCATTATATATTCCTGTAGAAACATCGGACGACGGGTTAAAACTTATAGAGTTCATAAACTCTAATTTGTTTAAGTTCATTATTAAGTCCACTAAATTCAGTAACTTTGGAACAAGTCATGAATTGATAAGTCAAATACCCGACTTATCAAAAGATTTAAGTCTTCTAGAACTTACACCTGACGAGATTACCATGATTGAAACGTGTTAACTGGTTTGAATGAGAGATAACTTCGATAACTGTAATATACAATTTTTCAATATCGTTGAAAACGAATTACAGTCACGCCATCGCAGATACAGTCATACGATGGCGGACCTTTCGAAGCAGTACCGGAAACACACGCACCGTGAACATATTCTCGCTCTTCCCGATACGTACATTGGGAGCATCGAGAATGCAACGGAAGAGCTGTATGTCGTCAAGCCAGACGACAGCGGGTTTGAGCTGAAAACACTCACGCATTTCAATCCCGGATTTTACAAGCTGATTGATGAGCTTCTGGTGAACGCACACGACCATGTGGTCCGTCTACGTCAGCGCAAATCTGATAATCCGGTCAAGAAGATTGACGTGTGTGTCAACGATACCAAGACCGTTCTCACCATCCGAAACGACGGTGAAGGCATTGATGTGGAGAAGCACCCAGAGTACAACATCTACATTCCCCAGCTCATCTTTGGCGAGCTTCTGACCTCCACAAATTACGACAAGACAGAAAAGAAGCTGGTGGGTGGTAAGAATGGGTACGGCGTCAAGCTGGTCAATATCTTCTCGAAAAAGTTCCAGGTCACGATTGTGGATGCCAAGCGTGGTCTGAAGTATGTACAGGTATTTGAAAACAACATGTCCAAAATCCACCCTCCTTCCATCACGAAGTGCAAGACCAAATCGTACGTGGAAATTGAATGGACTCCGGATTTCGTAAAGTTCGGGTGGGACCGTATTCCCGACGACGTGCTTGCGCTGGTACAGCGCCGCGTGTACGACCTAGCGATGACCGTTGGTAAGGGGGTTCGTGTTGCGTGGGGAGATACAAACATTCGCTTCCGCGACATCGGAGAATATGCGCGAGCCCATGTAGTAGGGGATGCCGATAAGACAGCACCGATCCTCACACACACCGACGCCTCGGTTCTTCAACTGGCAGTCACGGACAGTCCGCTGGACCGTATGTTGAGCGTGGCCTTTGTAAACGGCATCTGGACGAAAGCGGGGAAGCACATTGAGGATATTACGTCCCAAATTGTTTCGCATATCCTGATGTTTCTGGAAACGAAAAAAAAGTTGAAGGTCAAGCCCGCCCTCGTTCGCGACTCGCTCGCAATCTTTATGGATTGTGCAGTGGAGAACCCGTCGTTCAGTTCTCAAACCAAAGATGTGATGACCACCAAAACAAACTTCAAGCTTCCAGAGGAGTTTCTGAAAAAAATTGTTCAGAAACTAGGTATCGTCGACAAGGTCATCGCCCAGCAAAGTATCAAGGACAACAAAGAGAACACAAAAACTGATGGAAAGAAGCAGTCCAAGCTCACCGGAATTCCAAAGCTGGATGATGCCGTCTATGCCGGTACCTCCAAAAGTCATGAATGTACGCTTATTCTTACGGAGGGAGACAGTGCGAAAGCCATGGCGTTGTCGGGACTGACCCAGGACCAGCGTAAGTTTTATGGCGTGTTTCCACTTCGCGGGAAGCTTCTGAACGTAAAAGATACGTCGGTACGTAAAGTCGAACAAACGGAAGAAATCGCAAACCTCAAGAAAATTCTGGGGCTGGAGAGCGGAAAGGAGTACAAGGATGTTAAATCTCTGCGGTACGGTCGTGTTCTCATCATGACCGACCAAGATTACGACGGGTCACACATTCGTGGTTTGCTCATCAATATGTTCCATGAACTGTGGCACACTCTGTTGGCAGTTCCAGGGTTTCTGGCGTACATGGCCACTCCCATCGTCAAAGCCACGAAAGGAAAGCAGGTCAAGGCGTTTTATACGCAGTACGAGTACGAAGAGTGGAAGAAGACCGATGCTTCGCGTGGATGGCACGTGAAGTATTACAAGGGATTGGGTACGTCGACACGCGACGAGGCAAAGGAGTACTTCCAGAAACTGAATATCATGCCGTACACGTATACCGGCAAACAGAGCGACGAAAGCATTGAGTTGGCGTTCAATAAGGCGAAAGCAGATGATCGCAAGGATTGGCTCAAGACGTACTCGCGCGAAAAGATTGTGACGCCCGTTCCAGCTCTGCCGTACGAAGAGTTTGTAGACAAGGATCTCATTCACTTCTCGAACTATAATTTGGAACGCTCCATTCCGAATGTGATGGACGGTCTGAAAACGTCGCAACGCAAAATCCTCTTTAGTGCATTCAAGCGTAACTTGAAATCTGAAATTCGTGTGGCGCAGTTTGCAGGGTATGTTTCAGAGCATTCAGGGTACCATCACGGCGAGGCGTCACTGAATGATGCGATTGTAGGTATGGCACAGGACTTTGTGGGCTCAAACAACATTCCGTGGTTCGTGAGCCAGGGACAGTTCGGGACACGACTGCAGGGTGGAACCGATGCGGCGTCCCCACGTTACATTCACACCTACCTCCATCCCTACGTGAAACATCTGGTTCCAGAGGACGATTTTGCGTGTCTAAAGTATCGCGATGACGACGGTCTGCCTGTGGAACCGGAATGGTACGCTCCCATTCTGCCCATGCTTCTCGTGAACGGATGCCGTGGAATTGGAACGGGGTACTCGACGTTCGTTCCACAATACAATCCTGCCGATCTGAAACGCATGATCTTGAAGTGGCTGGAAACGGGTGACGGATTGGATGCCCCACTGGTTCCGTGGTCCAAAGGGTTTGCAGGAAAGATGTACATGGAAGATCCGAAGTCGTGTGTTCTCGAAGGCGTGTGGGCAGTTGAAAAAGATGTGGTTGTGATTACGGAGCTGCCGGTAGGAACTTGGACAGCAGATGTGCGTGAGACGCTGGATAAGATGGTGAGTGATGGTGCAATCAAGGATTACACGGATACGTCGACAGATACGTCCGTACATATGCGTGTAAAGGGCGATGTGAAGGCACTGGACAAGATTCTGAAGGATAAGTGGAAGTTGACCAACATGCACGCGTTCAATTCCAAGGGTCGTATTCAGAAATACGACACGCCCAACGATATTCTGAAAGAGTACGTGTCGGTCCGACTGGAGCTGTACGAAACGCGCAGACAAACCATTCTGAAAACTCTGCGCGACAGCTTGCCGTATTACCAGAACGTCGTGCGGTTCATTCGGCAGCAGTGTGAGGATTTCCCGCGTCCTGATCTGAGACGCAAGACGTTTGATGACTGCCACGCGCTTCTACTGGCCGAAAAGTTTACGCTGATTGATGGCGACTACGAGTACCTCATGAAACTGCCGATCTCAAGTTTGACGCTGAACAATGCACAGAAACATGAAAAGCAGCTGGAAGAGTTGCTGGCGAGTATTTCCAATCTGGAAAACATGACGCCCAAACAGATGTGGAAGAACGAGCTTTCGAAACTCTCCGTGTAAAGTAAATGTCTGACGAAACAGTGCCTGAATATGTTCCTGTTCCAGAAGATATACCTCAAGACCCTCCCGTTCCTGTGCCGGAGATAGTGAGTATTCTAGATATTGAAAACGAACGTGATTTATGGGTTCAGCGCGAAACCAATATGAAACGTTTACTTCAAAACACCTTTTTAAATGTACCTGTGAATGCATTGAAACCCGCGTTACTGAATTGGGCGATGACGGGTTACCCTGCTCTGTTTCCTATATTGTCTGTCCAGATTGATATGCCGCCCGTGTGTTCCGACGGAATTACACGCGACGTTCAGGCGTATTTAGAGTTTTGTTTCGGATGCCCTTTGAGTGCCGTTGTTGACGAATTATCGCCAAAGCTGGTCGGAATGCTGGTGTCGTATGTGTACACGCGCACGACGCTGTCCATGTGCGTAACTAGGGCCTGACGCGGTAATACGGGTGGGTTGTAGGAAGCGACGCTTGCAACCCCCATTTCCACGCCAAGTACCCTTCCATTTGATAAATTAGAGGGTCCGTGAGGGCGTAACGGAATATCATGTGTTCATACACATCTCCTGCAAACGGACTGGTCGTTGGCGATGATATCGCATATGCTCCCAATGTGACACTAAATATACTTCCCAGCGAGGTTGGAATGACCATGTTTGTTCCGGAGGATGTTGCTCCTGCATCTTGTATTCCGTTATCGCGGACAAACAACGTATTTCCACGACGGTAATAGATGGTAATATACGTTTGATCGTTCACATTTGCAGTATACGATTTTGTTTGTTCTGTAGTTGCATTGCGGTAACTGAATGTATTGGTGTACGCTGCCAAACGAGGATTGTTGGCGCTTCCGATGATGTTAGAAATCACCTGATTCGATGTAAATGTGGGTTGTTTGTACACTGTAATGATAGTAAACTCGTTGTTGCTATTGACGGTTGAAAAATTGGTAATGGGAAATGTGAACGAGGTTCCTAACGGTGTTCCTGTACCTCCCGTAATCGCAAAGCGCACACCTGGTAAACCATTCTGTGCATTCTCCACGCGCGTCGGGTAATTTGTACCATTCGGAGCTAACGTAAGTGAAAAATTTCCTCCTGCAGTTGTCCACGAATTAATGTTGTTACTTGATACAAATCCGAACGTAGAAGAATTCGCCGCATCAAACCATGCCGCTAATCCTTGTGCATACGTGTTTGTAAGTGTCAATGAAGGAGCAATGGTTGTTGGATTGAGACGATACGGATGAATGAATGCACCTGTAGCTGTGGTAATGCCAGAAATGGTTCCCCCCGACGACCAAGTTAAACTTGTAGTAGACAAAAATGTCACGGCAGTTGTACTTGTGGACGCAACTGTCCACGTTGCATTCAATCCAGATGGCGTTGCCCCTGAAATCGTGACTTGAGATCCGTTGACAAATGCAGTTGTAAACGTTCCGTTAATCGTGATTGTAAACGGACCGGAACCAGATACACTTCCACCAGTAATGTTATAGGTAGCAGTCGTATTGACACTCACGGATGTCGAACCTAAAGTTGCTTGAGTTGCATATTTTTGTGCGAGAAATCCTTCAACAAGTTGGCGTTGTTCTGTGGTTAGAATTGAATTGAAAATGAGGATATCGCCTACTCCAGCTTCATACCAAAAACTCGTTAATGGGAAGGATGTGTATGTTGTTGTCGCATTTGTATCCGCTCCAATGCGAATATGAGTAGGTGCCAATGTCGCTGCGGCTAACCCGCCGCCGATTACCATAGTGGCATTGTTATTGGCATTTGTAGTGTAAAATGTATTATCATAACGCGCACCGCCGGTTGCAATACCTCGCGAGTTTCGACCAGTATCTGCAATTGATGCATTTGTCAAGTTAAAATAAGCAGTATGGATTCGGAATGGAGATGCACTGTCCGTGAATGAATTGTTCACATTGTAACTAAAATTTCCAAGCCCATTATGCTTGCTACTGTGTCTTGGCGCATTTCCAGCAAATGATCCTAAACGTACAGCGTAATCTGTTGATGCAGCACCCGCTTCTCCGTTCAATGCGGTCGATGTTCCTACAACAACTGTTTGTCGTGCAGTAGATGGACTAACGCCTGGAAAAAACCCGCCTTGTCGAACAAGAGGAGTTGATACATGACTTACCCATACAATTGTGGTATTGTTTGTATTTAGAGCATTGCTTATAGCCGGATTTTCAATAGCATATCCGTTCACTGGAGAATATATAGCGTTTACACTTGTCGTCAACGCCGTCTCAGACGTATGTAATGGAATTGAGCTACGTATCAGGCGCCCGGTAACTGCTTGACTTGCAGATGATAACGCAGTTGGAATTGGACATACAATCGTATTTCCTGTTGTTCCTGCCGAT
>JACCDP010516623.1_pt1 | contig 14403 bp, 14 predicted proteins | sample 7445841 | NCBI WGS metagenome assembly JACCDP01 (sample SAMN15323441, study PRJNA562643) | freshwater metagenome | isolation source: river surface water | place: USA:Blue River Watershed | collected 2017-08-17 | reverse complement strand
TTATTAAGGCGAATCCAAAGATTCGCCTTTTTATTCACTCAGTAAGAACTTTTTGGTAGATTTTTTTATCAAACAGCTTAAATGATATTAGGATAAATTCAATGTTAGAAAAATTTAGAAGTTACGCACAAACTAAAGCTGCAAAAATTATTTTAGCGCTCATTCTAGTTCCTTTTGCATTATTTGGAATTGACTCGTATCTAAATCAAGCTGGTAATAATCTGAGTATTGCAAAAGTTAATGGCTATAAAATTGCTCTGCCAGAATACAATCGCGCAATTGAAAATGTGCGTAATCGCATCATGAGTGAGGGTAAAAAAGTTGATCCCGCAATGTTCGATTCATTTGAATTTAAAGAGTCTGTAATCGATGGCCTTATCACAAAACAACTGCTTAATAATGATATTAAAAAATCTAAATTTAAAATCACTGACCAACAATTAAGCCAATACATCATTGGTATGCCTGAATTTCAAAAAGATGGAAAATTTTCTCAAGAGATTTACGATAAAGTTTTACAAAATAATCAACTCACCCCTAAAAAATTTGAAGAGAGCATTAGAAATGATTTGCTTATTCAGCAAGTGCGTGATGGTCTTCAGAAACTTACATTCATTCCACCAAGTAATTTAGAAGAAACTTTAAAAGCAACATCACAACAAAGAGAAATAAGCATCGCTGAATTTAAAACTAAAGAATATATGGCAAAAGCAAATATTGCCGAGAAAGATATGCAAGCTTTTTACGATCAAAATAAATCTAAATTTCTAGCTCCAGAACAAGTAAAGGCTGAATTTGTCGTATTTTCACTAGCAAATATTCTTCCAACTATTAATGTGACAGAAGACGAAATAAAATCTTTCTATAAAACAAATGCAGATAAATATCAAAATCAACAGCAAAGAGAAGCAAGTCATATTTTAATTGCTGCATCTAAAAATGCCCCTCCTGCAGAAAAAGCAAAAGCAAAAGCAAAAGCTGAAGATATTTTGAATCAAATTCGAAAAAGCCCTAAACAATTTGAAGAATTGGCAACAAAATACTCTCAAGATCCAGAATCTGCAAAAAAAGGAGGTGACCTAGGAGCGTTTGGTCGCGGAATGATGGTTAAGCCGTTTGATGATGCAGTTTTTTCAATGAAAGTTAATGAGATTAGCAATATTGTTGAATCTGATTTTGGTTATCACATTATCAAGTTGACTAAGGTTATAGGTGAGGGTGGTGGATTTGATTCGATGAGACCACAAATCAAGGCTGAATTAATCTATCAAAAAGGACAAGAAAAATTTGCTGCTCTTGCTGAAGAGTTTAGCAATAAGGTTTATGAACAATCATCCAGCCTCGATGCAGTATCAAAGAAATTTAATCTACCTATTCAAAAAACTGATTGGATTAGTCGTAATGATTCAGATAAATTTTTCAAAAATGAAACATTGATGAGCGCTTTATATTCAAAAGAATCTATCAAGGACCGTCGAAATACTGAAGCGATTGAAGTAACACCTAACAACTTAATTTCTGCTCGTGTCGTAGATTATAAAGCTCAATCTACAAAACCTTTTGTCGATGTTAAAAAAAATATTGAAGACTATTTAAAATTTGAATCTGCAAAGAAAACTGTAGCTAAAGAAGGAGAGGCTGTCCTGAAGTCTTTAGCTGATACTTCCCAAAAAATCAATTGGCAGCCGTCAGCATTAGTTGATCGGAAAAATACCAAAGATTTTAGTGATGCTGTCATTAATCATGCATATAAAATGCCTACAGATAAACTTCCAAGCTACAGCGGTTTTATGGATGGCAATAATGGATATATTATTGTTAAGGTTAATAAAGTAGCATTCCCAAACGATAGCAATGAAGAAAATAAAAAAGCATTTGCTTCAGATTACTCAGAAGCATTATCTGCTGAGTATTTAAGTGCTTATTTGAAAGGATTAAAAGCGAAGGCGAGTGTATCAGTCAACCAAAAATTCTTTGAAACATCACAAAAGAATTAATCGATTGAGCCTGCAGCAGTGATATTCATACCGCCATCTACGTAAGTAATTTCACCTGTAATGCCTGATGCAAGATCGCTACATAAAAAAGCAGCTGCGTTCCCGACTTCTTCAATTGTAACGTTACGTCTTAAAGCTGCATGTTTTTCATTAAAGCCAATCATGCGGTCAAAATCAGCGATACCTGATGCCGCAAGTGTTTTAATTGGCCCCGCAGATACTGCATTTACTCTGATACCTTTTGGCCCTAAACTCTGAGCCATATACCTCACGTTTGCCTCTAGACTCGCTTTAGCAAGACCCATAACATTATAATTAGGCATCGTTCTTTCAGCACCTAAGTAACTTAATGTAAGTAAACTTGCATGCTCACTAAGCATAGGCAACGCTGCTTTTGCTAACGCTGTAAAACTATAAGAACTTATGTCATGAGCCATTCTAAAATTTTCGCGAGTTGTTGCTTCAACAAAATCACCTTTTAAGGCTTCTTTTGTTACAAAAGCTAGTGAATGGACAATAACATCTAGTTTATCCCAATGCTTTTTTAAAAGAGGGAATAGGTTGTCGATTTGTTCATCAAACGAAACATCACAGGGTAATACGATGCTTGAATTGAAATCTTGAGCAAGTTTTTTAACGCGCTCGTCGTGTTTTTCCATTTGATAGGTGAAAGCTAATTCAGCCCCTTCTCGTTTCATAGCCGAGGCAATGCCATAAGCGATAGATCGATCGCTTAGTAAACCAAGAATTAAAACGCGTTTACCTTTCAAAAAGCCCATGTTCTCTTCCTTTATTTTTTTTGATTCTTATTTTTCGGATCAAGCAAATCTCTTAGTCCCTCTCCGAGTAAATTATAACCTAGGACTGTAATCAAAATAGCAAGCCCCGGGAATAATGATAGCCACCATGCAAATTGAATATATTCTTTGCCATCAGTTAGAATATTTCCCCACGATGATTGAGGTGCTTGAACTCCAAGTCCAAGAAAACTTAATCCAGACTCAGTTAAAACTGCGCTTGCGATACCCAAAACAGAGCTTACGATGATGGGTGTTAAACTATTTGGAAGAAGATGTTTAGAGATAAGTCTGAAATCAGAAGCGCCCATCGCTTCTGCCGCTAATATATATTCTCGATTTCTAAGACTTAGAAATTCTGCACGAACAAGACGAGTCACCCCCATCCAAGAGGTTAATCCAATTACAATCATAATGTTCCAAATAGAGGGCGTTAAAAAAGCAATGACTGCAAGAATAAGAAAAAAAGTAGGGATGGATAACATAATATCTACAAAACGCATGATAATTGAATCGATATAGCCCCGATAAAATCCTGCAATAGCCCCTAAAAATGTACCAATTAAAGTAGCAATACCTACGGCAACAAAACCCACTAGAAGTGAAATTCTCGATCCGTAAAGCATACGCGAGAAAACATCTCTTCCTAATCCATCAGTCCCCATTAAATGTGAGAAAGAGGGTGGTAAAAGAATAGAAGTAATATCAATATAATTAGGATCGTAAGGTGATAACCATGGGGCAAAAATTGCAACAAAAAGCACGGCAACAATAATAATGAGTCCACCTAACGCTAATGGGTTTTGTATGATCTTTTTCAATTTGAAATGCCTCGTCTAATTCTTGGGTCTGCCCAGGCATAACCAATATCTGCGATTAAATTTCCAAATAACGTTAAAACTGATCCAATCGTAAGAATTCCCATTACTACAGGAAAATCTCTCATTAAGACAGCATCAAAAAATAATTTGCCCATACCAGAAATTGCAAAAATAGATTCTCCAATTACGGAGCCACCAATCAGACCTGGAATAGATAGGCCTATGATGGTAATGAGCGGCAGGAGTGTATTTCTCAGAGCGTGTCTATAAATGATCTTATTTTCTGGTAAGCCTTTAGCACGAGCAGTGGTAATATAATCTTGCTGAAGAACATCTAACATTCCATTTCTTACGTAAAGAGAAATACTAGCTAAGCCACCTAAACATGAAATAGATACGGGCAATATAAGGTGTTTAAATAAATCTACATATTGTTCAAAGTGACTCATCTTTTCAAATCCTGCACTATGAAGTCCTGAAATAGGAAGCCAAGAGTGAGTGACACCAGTCCAATACATTAATAAAAGCGCTAGCCAAAAACCGGGAACAGCAAAACCTATGAATACAATTATGTTAATGAGCCGGTCTGGCCATCGATTTTGATTAACTGCTGAAACTACACCCAGAAAAATTGATAACGCAAAGATGATAAGTAGCCCTATTAAATTAATCATAAGTGTTATAGGTAGGGCATCTTGAATCATGCCTTTACTGATATTTCCTTTAGCATCTTTAGTTTCCCATAGGACAGGGCGTTGATGTGACGCAAAAGAATTGCCAAAGTCTAATTTAACAATACGTTTTAGCCATAAACTATATTGTGTCATCAAAGGCTTATCTAAGTTATAAAGTGCTCTTAATTTTTGCCTAGATTCTTCGGACGCTTTTGGATTAAATGCTGATTCTGATGCAGTAATATCACCAGGCGCTAAATGCATAATAAAGAATGAAATAAGACTAATACCAATTAACATTGGAATCATCCATAGCAAGCGTTTAATAAGATAATTAAGCATTTTATGGAGCTATTTCATTTCTTCTAAGTATGGAGGGAATAAACCACTCATATGAATTATATGCAATCCCAGCTGGTGGAGCAGGTGACTCAATACCTTTGATGCGTTTATTCATAGCAGTTAAACCATATCCAGCGTAAAGATAAATCACAGGACTTTCTTTAAGTAAAATTTTTGAAAAAGCATGATAAATTTTTTCTCGCTTATCAGAGTTTAATTCGGTACGACCTTCTTCAAGCAGTTCATCAACTTCTTTATTGCTATATCCAATAAAGTTAAATTGACCAGGTTTTTGTTGCGAAGAATGCCAAATATTATATTGATCAGGATCTAGCGATAGGCTCCAACCGAGAATCACTGCATCAAAATCTCCTGTTTTAATAAATTGATTAACAAAGCTCGCCCATTCAATCACTCTTATTTTTACATCAATACCAATATCCTTAAGCCTTCTTTGAATCAGGACCGCGGTCATCTCTCTTTGCTTATTTTGATTTGTGAGAATCTCAAATGCAAAAGGCTTCCCATCTTTTTCTAGAATGCCATCATGATTTGAATCATCAAAACCAGCTTCATGAAGTAATTTTAGGGCTTGATTTTTATCATAAGGGTAGGGGTGGAGATTTTTGTCACTCCATCGGGTTCCAGGTTTATAAGGTGACGCGACAGGTTCCCCTAGTCCCAAAAGTACGCCATCAATTATTTCTTGCTTATCAAGTGCATAGTTTATGGCTTGTCTTACCTTAATATCATTAAATGGTTTATGTTTTAAATTAAAGCCTAGGTAGGTATAGCTATTTCCAAGCTCTTTATAAAGTGCGAGTTTATTTTTTAGATCAGGTCGCGAGGGGATAACGCGAGCAAATTGCACGGGATTAATATTCATAAGATCAATATTGTCAGCAATCAATTCTAAAAATTGAGAAGATGTATCAGGAATAAATCTTGAAGTTAGTTTATTTATATTGGGCTCACCCATCACTGATGAGGGGTTGGCATCTAACGTCAATTTCTCACCATTTATCCATTGAGTCAATTTGTAGTAACTTGAGCCAGTCGGCTTTCTTGAGAAAAAGGTGTGATTGATATCTTCATCTTTAAGAATATGCTTTGGTAGAATTTGAAGAGATGCCCAGCTATCTAGGGCAGGAGCATAGGCTTTTTTGTAATGAATTCGAAATGTGTAAGGGTCTGGAGCTTCGGCTTTATCAACTAATTTATAATCTGATCCGTAAGGAGTTCTTGTTTTTTCATCCGTGACAAGCTCCCAGGTAAAAAGAACATCATCACTTGTAAGTGGATGACCATCAGCCCATTTAAGATTTCTTTTTAAATAAAAAGTAATTGTTTTTTGATCATCAGAAATTATCCATTTGTTGGCTAATTCTGGCGCTAGCTCTAAATTTTTATCATATTTAATAAGTTTATTAAAAATATTTCCTGAAATTGCTGATGAAGCTGAGTCACCAGCAATCATTGAAATAAGATTGCTTGGCTCACCAGACATTGCATCAATTAGCATTCCACCTTTTTCGATATTGAAAGTACCTTCGTAATTGTAGACAGATTCTTTTTTGCTGCTGCAAGAGGTCAGGTTAAGTAATAAAAATAATAAGAATATATATTTCGAAAACATAAATTTTGTTAGTTAATTGTTTCTTTTTATCTGAAGAGTAGATCCAATTTGAATTTCTGATGCAGCAATTTGATTGATATCTTTTAATTCATCAACTGATATTCCGTATTTTTTAGCAATTTTTGTAAGCGTGTCCCCAGGTTTAACTTTATGTTTATTAGGTATTGCTGGACTTTCAGTAGTAATGTTTTTTTGGTTTTTTGATTCATCAATATCTTGATTTGCATTTGTCTCCGTACCTTCCTTTTTTGCCACTAGCACGATTGTAGAAGGCTTAATTAATTTTTGTGGATTCAAGTCATTTGCCTTAATGAGATCACTCTCTTCCATATCAAATTTATTCGCTATTGCTTTTATTTTTTCATGACGTTTAGGTTGGTAAATATTCCATGTGACCAATGGCTTTTCATTTTGACTAAGATTTTTCACAAAAGTATCCGCTGCACTTATAGGTAATATAAATTTTTGCGTTTTTTCATTTGTCCTAATAAGTGGCCTTCTATGTTCGGAATTTAAAAGCAAAAATTCGTCATAAGAAATTTCAGCAAGATTTGCAGCCAGATCCGCATCTATAATAGCTGGGGCTTCAACGTAGGTAAAATAGGGTTTATTAGGGATCGGATCTATATAAAGCCCGTATTGGCTTGGATTCGACACAATATTTTTTATAGCTTGCAGTTTTGGAACATAATCCTTTGTCTCAGCGGGTAGTTTAAGATTTGCATAGTCTGTTGGTAGGCCCCTCGCCTTATTTTTAGCTATGGCTCGGCTTACAGTCCCTTCTCCAGCATTATAGGCTGCTAATGCAAGATCCCAAGTGCCAAATAATGCATGAAGCTTTTGTAGGTAATCAAGAGCTGCATTTGTTGCATCTACTACATTACGTCTTTTATCTTGCCACCAGTCTTGTTTTAAGCCATAAAGTCTGCCTGTAGAGGGAATAAATTGCCAAATGCCTACAGCCTTACTTCTTGAATTTGCAATTGGGTTATACGCACTTTCTATCATAGGAAGAAGGGCTATTTCTGATGGCATACCTCTTTTTTCTACTTCACCTACGACATAGAATAGATATTTCTGGCTTCGATCCATCATTCTTTCTATATATTCAGGCCGGGCTGAATACCATTTTTCATATTTTTGGGATCTTGAATTATTCTCATCTTTAATATCAAATCTAGAATAAATTCGCTGCCATAAATTAATTTCAGCCTTATTAGATTGAAAATTTTGAGTCTTATTAGTTGAACTGGTTGAGTTGAAATTTAAAGTGTTTAATTTGTTGATTTCTTGATCAAGAACATCATTATCTATAATACTAATTTCTTCTCCTAGAATATTTCTCTCAGCTAAAGCACTTGTCATTACAGATATCAAGATACAAATAGAAACGAAGAGTTGTTTAGAGAGTAGCATCATATCAATATTGATCTTTAAGATCTCTAAGCTTCTTGAATATTTCTAGAGAGTCACAATTTAAGAATGGATTTGTTCTTAACTCTTCATCAAGCGAGGATGGAACAGTGATTTTTAACTTTGTAGTAAATGCACTTCTTAATTTTAGATTCATATCATGCGGCTTTATTGATAGAGCAAATGCAATATTTTTTTTAGTATATTCATGTGCACAATAGATTTTCGTCTCTTTTGGTAAGGTACTTATTTGTTTTAAAGAGTTATACATTTGCTCATGGGTTCCATCGAATATTCTGCCGCACCCACAAGCAAAAAGGGTATCGCCACAGAAAAGGTTTTTCATATCGTAATATGCAATATGACCTTTAGTATGCCCAGGAATTTCAATTATTTTATAGTTTATTTGAAGCTCAGGAATATTAATTTCATCGCCGTTCTTAAGTCCTGTATTGACAAAATCGTATTTATCTTTTTGAGGGGCAAAGATTTTAATATCCGGATATTTTTTGTGAAGCTCCAAAACGCCGCCGATATGATCTGCATGATGGTGCGTGATTAAAATAGCAATGAGGCTGAGATTTTTTCTTTCCAATACTTCGATAACTGGTCTGGCGTCACCTGGGTCAACGATAATGCAATTTTGCTCGTTATGAATTAACCAAATATAATTATCTTGAAAGGCTTCAATAGGTTCGATATGAATTAGTTTTGTTTCTTTGTAGCCTGTCATTTGTATTCATAGTAAAGTATTTTGATCATTATAAGATATTTTTATGCCTAAAATTTCACCACAGGAATGGTTTGCTAGCCCTTTAGGCCGATATTTAATCGATTTAGAATACAAATATATAAACCCAGTAGTTGTCGATACCTTTGGCTTTTATGCAATCCAAATGGGTAATTTCGATATTGATTTTTTGGATCATTCACGTATTCAAAACCAATTTTCATTGAATTCAAATCAAGCTGATTTAATGACTTCGAACGAAGCTTTGCCCTTTGACGAATCTTCGGTAGATTTGTTTATTGCGCCTCATATATTAGAACAAATGGCAGAGCCGTATGAATTGCTCAAAGAAATCCATCGGGTGTTGATGCCAGAGGGACGTCTCATTATTACAGGTTTTAACCCGGCGAGTTTATGGGGATTAAAAAGACTTATAAGTTTTGATATTGATTATCCTTGGAATGCTAAATTTATATCACTAGGTAAAATTAAAGAGTGGTTGCCTATTATTGGCCTAGAAATGGTTGAAGGAAAAATGGGTTGTTATATTCCTCCAATTCAGCAATCATTATGGCTAAAAAAAATAGAAGTTATGGAGAAATTAGGTGATCGATGGTGGCCCCTATTGGGGGGATTTTATTTTCTTGTTATACAGAAGAGGGTGCATGGTATTACACCTATTCAACCTTTATGGCGAAAGAGCTTAATTAAGGCTCCAATCTATTCAGCACAAAAAACTAAAGCTTATAAAGTTAAATGATGAAACCTGAAATCACAATATACACAGATGGCGCTTGCAGAGGTAATCCAGGCGATGGCGGATGGGGTGCATTATTAATTTCTGGCACAAATGAGAAATCTATTTGTGGTGGCGAAAAAAATACGACAAACAATCGTATGGAATTATTAGCTGTGATTAAAGCGCTGGAAATTATTAAACAGACATCAGAAATTAAAATCTATACGGATTCTACTTATGTTCAAAAAGGTATTACTGAATGGATTCACGTGTGGAAACGTAATCATTGGAAAAATAGTAGTAAAAAAATTATCAAGAATATAGACTTATGGCAAAGACTTGATGATCTAGCTTCTTCTCATTCAATTGAATGGCTTTGGGTTAAAGGCCATGCTGGTCATGACGGTAATGAAAAGGCAGATCGGCTCGCAAATCAAGGCATTGATAGTTTATTAAAGGAATCATAGTGAGACATATTTTTTTAGATACCGAAACAACTGGGTTGTATGCGAATCAAGGACATCGAATTATTGAAATTGCTGCAATAGAAATTGTAAATCGTCGACCCACGAATAATTCTTTTCATTTTTATATAAATCCAGACAGAGAAATAGATCCTGCAGCTCAAGAAGTTCATGGCATCACTTTAGATTTTTTGCAAGATAAGCCTAGATTTACAGAAATTGCTTCTGATTTTCTAAAGTTTGTAAAAGACTCAACGCTCATTATTCATAACGCACCATTTGATATTGGCTTCATTAATATGGAGCTTGGTTTAATCGAAAAGCCGCCTGTTGAAGAAGTGGTTGCCAGTATTATAGATACTTTAAAAATGGCAAAAGATATGCGGCCAGGCCAAAGAAATAGTTTGGATGCTCTGTGTCGTTTTTATAATATCGACAATTCGCAAAGAAGCCTTCATGGAGCTTTGTTGGATGCGCAACTTTTGGCTGAAGTTTATTTAGCTATGACTCGTGGACAAGAAGATCTTATGATTGATTTTCAATATAGCGGATCAGACGTTATTGGAGAAAAAAATACTAAACGTCCAACTAACCTTTTTGTTTTAAAGGCTAATGATGATGAGCTTAAAAGTCATGAAGCTTATTTGAATAAAATGAAAGGTGAAAAAAAACTTATTTGGTGATAAAAACTATACTGCATCAGCCCAACTATTGGGCGTTTCATACATGCGTATTTGTTTTATTTTAAGTTGATGATTAAAGCGTTTATTAAATTCAATACTTAATATTAAGTAAGCTTGAGATGCCATATTTTCTGCAGTTGGAACAACTGGAAATATTACAGTCTTATGATTGGGCAGTGTATTTAAAAAATTAACAATTTCTTTGTCGTCTTGATAAACTATAAATGCATGATCCCAGCGATCAACTACCAAATCTTTAATAATTTTTTTTACATCAGAAAAATCAATAACCATACCAAAATCTGAACTTTTACTATCATCATGAATAGGCCCGGTCACAGTAACTTCAATTGCATAGCGGTGGCCATGTAAATTCTTGCAATTACTTTTATGATTCGGTATACGATGACCTGCATCAAATTCTAAGCGTGTTGTAATGTCCATTTATTAAACTTTATCTCGTCTAAGTAAATGTCATTTTACCATTGGTTCAAGTTAAAAGATCTATAGCCTCGCAATACGCTGAATTGCTGGGGGATGAGAATCATAAAATGCAGAATATAAAGGATCGGGCGTTAAAGTGGATGCATTATCTCTATAAAGTTTAACGAGCGAGTCTTTTAGATATTTTGCACTCGAATGTATTTTGGCGTAACGATCGGCTTCAAATTCATTTTGTCTTGAATAGAATGCCATGAAAGGTCTTATGAAAAAAATGAAGGTTGGGCCAACTAACATAAAAAGAAGCAGGGCGGTTCCATCAGAAGGTGAAGAAATACCTAGACCATGATAAAACCATATTTGATCTTTTAGGTAGCCCAAGATAGCGAGGCCAATAAAGCTCACTAAGAACATCATCAGAATTCTTTTTTTAACATGATTATGATGAAAATGACCAAGCTCATGAGCTAAAACAGCTTCAATTTCATTATGATTAAGACGTTCTAAAAGAGTATCAAAAAATACGATACGTTTATTTTTACCAAACCCTGTGAAATATGCATTGCCATGGTTACTTCTTGCTGATCCATCCATGACAAATAATCCTTGGGACTTAAATCCACATTTTTTTAGCAGTGCAATGATTTTAGTTTTTAAGGACTTGTCTTTTAAAGGAGAGAATTTGTTAAAAAAAGGAGCGATCCAAGTAGGGTAGATTGCAAGAATTAAAAGATTAAACAAACTCCAAACTGCCCAGAGATAAAACCACCAATAAACTCCAGCATTTTTTAGCATCCACAATGCAACAAACAAAATAGGAAGGCCAAGACACAATCCTAATAACATCTGCTTATAAAGATCTGTAAAAAATAATTTTTTTGTCATTCGATTGAAACCAAATTTTTCGTCAATTCTGAATGTTTTGTAGTAATTAAAAGGAAGATCAATAAGGCTTGTAATAAAAAGTACACTCAAAATTATTGCGACATCTTTTAGAAGGGGTGATGTAACTTGATTAAAAAGTTGTGAGATTAAGCTAATTAGCCCTCCTACCGTGAGAAGCAAAAGGATAGAAGCTTGAACGATTGTATCTTTAAACCCTAATTCACTTTTTTCAATTGCATAATGTGCCGCTTTTTGATGATCTTTAAGACTAATATTTTTCTTAAAGGCATCAGGAACTTTATTTTTATTAAGGGATACGAAATTCATATGTCTTTTTACAAGCCATAAATGAATTCCAGTTGTTAAAGCAAGAACTGCAATAAAAGTGTTGCGTAGTATTTCGTCCATAATCTCTCTGAATTAAGTTAATATTCTAGTATTCTGAATGAAAACAATCTCATGTTGTAGATTGTTTTAATCAATTAGTACTATTTTAATGGAAATCATGATGAGCGCATCGGACGATAATTTAATATGGCTTGATATGGAAATGAGTGGGCTTAATACCGAGACTGATAAAGTGCTTGAAGTTGCAACCGTAGTGACCGACCCACACTTAAATATCATTGCAGAAGGCCCTGTCATTGTTATTCATCAAGAAGATGAAATATTGAATGGTATGGATGCTTGGAATCAATCTACGCATTCGAAATCAGGTCTTATTGAAAGAGTAAAGCAATCAACTTTTGATGAAATTTATGCCTCAGAGAAAACCATTGAGTTTTTAAAAAAGTATATTGCACCGAACAAATCCCCGATGTGTGGAAATTCAATCTGCCAAGACCGACGTTTTATGGCAAAACATATGCCCAATCTAGAAAGCTATTTTCATTATAGAAATCTTGATGTAAGCGTTTTTAAGGAGCTTTCACGCAGATGGAGACCTTCGCTTTATCAGGGCTTTAAAAAATCAAGTAAGCACGAAGCTTTATCAGATATATATGACTCTATTGAAGAGTTGAAATATTATCGTGAGCATTTCTTAAAATTATCATGAGAAATTTTTTATATATTGGTTTAGCTGCAGCCATGGGCGCGTGGGTCAGATGGGGTATAGGCATTTTATTAAATACTATTCATCCAGTAATTCCATTTGGAACGCTGACAGTAAATTTAATAGGTGGATATTTAATGGGTATATCGATGGGTGCTTTTGAGTTATTCAGCGACCTCAGCCCAGATTTAAAACTTATAATTAATATAGGTTTCTTAGGCGGCCTTACAACATTTTCCGCATTTACCGCCGAGGTTTTTCAGTTGCTGCAAAAGAATGAGTTCGTTTCCTCACTCACTCTTATTGCGCTTCATGTCATCGGATCAATATTGATGGCTTATCTTGGTTGGCTTTCAATCTGTTTTATTAAACAATAATCTATTTAGCAGATTTTTTCTTTGCAGATTTAGTTTCAATCATCACGATTGGCTCATCTTTAACTTTTTCCTTATCTTTCTTTTGCCAAGCAGCTGTTTTCTTTGGGGCTGCTTTTTTAGGTTTTTCTTCTATTTCCTTTTTAGCTTTGGGTTTTGATTTAGCTTTTGTTTCAACTAGTTCAAGACCGATCGCCTTTAAATCAACCGGTTTTTCTTCAACTTTCTTTTTTGGTTTAGCAGGTTTTTTCGATGCTTCAACTTGCTTAGGTTCTGTTTTTGAAACTTGAGTAGTGATAACTTCAGAAGTGGATTTATTTAAAATGGGTGCTTCTTGAGTTGCCAGAGCTTTTTTCTCAAAATCATTTGGCCCTTGATTAGATCTAGTATCGCGAACCTTATTAAAGCGACCACGCTTATTATTTCGACCTCTTCTGTTGTTATCTTGATTTGGCCTAGCATCTGTTAGAGGTGCTTTTTCAGCAGATGAGGTCATATCTGATTGAGCAGATTGACCCTCGCCTTGAGATTGCTTCTTATTATGTTGTTTAAACTTCTGATGACGATTATTTCTTCCTCGGCTGTTGTGTTGCGGCCGCGGAGGATTATTTTCTGTTGCTTCAGAATTTTCTGGCTTTTCTTGATTATGATTTTCATGGTTCTCATCATCACCAGCAATAAGATTTTTAATGAAGCCGAATAATGTTTTATTTGATTTTCCAGATCCTGAGGGAGCAGGACTATCGGGGACAATACCTTTTACTAAAGGTTCTTGTCTTGGCTCGCTAGTTTGTTTATAGCTTAAAACTTGATTGCCTTCATTTAAAGATTCCATCATCTGATAGCTAGGCTTAGAGTGGCTTGCAATATCCTCTTGTTTTGTACTTGATATTGAGTAATTTGGAGACTCAAGATGTTTATTAGGAATTAATATAATTTCAACTTTTAAGCGCTGTTCAAGATTAAAAATATCGGAGCGCTTTTCATTAAGGAGGAATGTTGCAACTTCAATAGGCAATTGAGCCGAAATAGTTGCGTTATGTTCTTTCATAGATTCTTCTTGAATCATGCGAAGAATATGCAATGCCGTTGATTGAATATCTCTAATTGAACCAGTGCCATTACATTTTGTGCATATACTATTGCTAGATTCGCCAATGCTTGGACGAAGTCGCTGACGAGAAAGCTCAAGCAATCCAAAGCGAGAAATTTTGCCTGTCTGGACCCGCGCACGATCATGATGAAGTGCTTCTCTAAAGCGATTTTCAACCTCGCGTTGATTTTTTTGACTTTCCATATCAATGAAGTCAATCACCACTAAGCCACCCAAATCTCGAAGTCTTAATTGCTTAG
>JACCDP011252708.1_pt1 | contig 14408 bp, 14 predicted proteins | sample 7445841 | NCBI WGS metagenome assembly JACCDP01 (sample SAMN15323441, study PRJNA562643) | freshwater metagenome | isolation source: river surface water | place: USA:Blue River Watershed | collected 2017-08-17 | reverse complement strand
GTCCGTATTTTAGGACCCATTCCATACTTCTAGTCCGAACTCGATCTTGCGCTTCGTCTAATGTGAGGCCATGGAGATCTATCTTGAGTTGAACTAGGCTGTCGGATCCACGCGAAGCATTCGTTCGGGGATGATCGGCGTCTTTTTGCTGTGGCTTAAACTGCAAAATATGCTCTAGAAAAAGCTCGTCGGCATTTTCTTCTAACTCGATTGTAACTCCCCTAATTTTCTGCCCCTGAATCTTTGAGTTATTTTTTTTATCTTTCGTTTTTTTTACCACATTCCATCCTTTATCGCTGACACCCAAAGAAAGGTCAGATACTATAACGTGTCATATTTACAACCAATAGAAGCTAGCCAAAATGAGCGTTTTAATGGCAAATTTAATAAAAAATGAAAAATCAGCTGATTCTAACAGCAAATCTGCTGAACTCCTCAAACCGTGGATGGAGATGACTCAGTCTAAAGCTTTTTTGGCTTCGGAGTTTCTCCTTTGGCTATGGTACTTTATTGAGTCCAAGCAGAATCCAACTTTTTTGCCTCTAAACTCCAATCAGTTCTCTGTCAAACTTTGGATTGAAGATAAGATAGTTCTCGAGTCTACTGGATCAAAGGCACATTGCCAAACTCTCAAAGGAGGAGATCCAAGTGGCAGTATTGAAGCAGTGTCTGGTCTTCTAAGTGGAAAGACTGTTAAAGAGCTCAAGATAGGACTTCATGTCGATACGTATGGCGAATTCAGTGTTCTACTTTCTGCAAAAGATCTTTCTCCAAAAGCAATACAGTTACCTAGTCCAGACAACGCTCCTTCAACCCTTGAATATCGCTTAAAAACTTTGGATATACTCTTGGAAGCAATAGATCATCTATTTCTCAGTTTTTTGGAACAGAGAGTGAAGGACAATTGGGTGACCGAAGCATTTTTAAAGATTGAAACTTGGATCGAATCAAGAGGTCACCAGGAGACAGCCCTTCACTAAAGTCATATATTAAAATCGAAAAATAAATCCAAATAGTCTGAGAGTTTTTAACTATGAAAGATCTGATTCTATTACGGATAGAACAAGTTAAATGCTCTAAACCAGGCAAACTCATAGCTTGTTTGATTGATGACGTTCAGACAAGCAATCTCGTTAATCACGCATATGCGATGGCATACGTTACCCTTTTCTCTTTAGTTCCTTCGCTTGCAGCTGTCTTTGGAGTCTTGTACCTCTTTGTACCTTTTTTTGGCAAAAACTCCGAAATAATCAATCATGTGAAAGACTTTATACTAAAACATTTAGCCACAGGAAGTGGGCAAGAAGTAGTAAACCAGATTGACATCTTTCTCCAGAACACCGATTTCGGACAGATCGGAGCATCAGGATTCGCAGGGATGGTCCTGACTCTTGCTTTGCTTTTGAGGCAAATAGAACTCGCACTGAATCGTATCTTTGAGGTGTCCAACTCACGCCCTATTTTTACCCGCTTCATATATTTTTGGACTATACTTACACTCGGCACCTTTCTCTGCGCGCTTGGCCTTGGAACTTTAGCGGGTAGCCACTTTACAGAGCCATATCTTTCGGCATCTTTCTCATTTAAGGTCTTTCGAGAGCTAATATACAATTTATCTTTAGTAGGCTTTTTTATTTGTCTTTACAGAGTTGTTCCGAACAAAAACATACCCTGGAGATCAGCTTTTATCGGGGGTTCTATTGCTGCCCTGTTTTTTGCTCAATCTCTCCGTTTTTTTTCTTTTTATATTAGTTATTTCACAAAATTCACCGCGATTTACGGAGCCCTTTCCGCCTTACCTACTTTTTTATTCTGGCTTTATGTAATTTGGTTTATCACATTATTTGGCGCGGTCATTACAAAGCGGAGCATGGATGGGATAGCTACCTCTTCTGATAGCATAAGTAGATCTCACTCAGATATCGAGCAGTTATTGACACCTCTTTGGATTCTATATTTCATTCACTTAAATTTTGAAAAGGGTTCTGGGCTTGGATTGTCTGATCAAGATATAGCCAACCAATCAGGCATCTCTAATGTGCAATGTGAATTTGCGATTCACACACTTATACAGAAAAAATTGATAATTCAACATCACATCGAAACTAACACTATTCCTGAGGTTAGAACTTTTTTTCCCGCACTGCCTATTCAAAAAGTCACCTTTGACAAGCTTAAGTTGCAGCTCCTGGGAGATAGAGAAACATGGATTCCTCCGAATCATATCAATGACCAAATGGAAAGAGAGCGTTTCTCCCAAATGGCACAAGCTCTACTTGACGGAAAAACGATCAGTCTTTCTAATTTTCTTTAATAGACCGAACGCCTTATTTTTAACAAAAATCTGACGTATTTTTAGGCTTATCGTTTTTAGAGAAATTGTTTTCCCACTTTCTCTTGGCATTTTTTCTTTAGAATCGATATTCCTTGGAAGTGAGATTGCAAACGCTGTACCGCGGCCAAAAGTGGATCTAACCATTATATGCCCGTTATGAAGGCCAATAAGAGCTTTTGCTAAGCTCAGACCTATCCCGACTCCACCGTTAGAACGATTTCTAGCGGAGTCTACCCTGTAAAAGAGATCAAAAACAAATGGCAGTGACTCTTCCGGTATTCCTTCTCCGAAATCTTCTACCTCGATTAAAACAGCTTCATCTGCTAGCTTCGTGACTAATTCCACCTTGCCCTTGGGGTGAGAGTACTTACATGCGTTCAGTAGTAAATTTTTTATTGCGAGTGCTAAATAGATTCCTCCAACCCTAATTTGAAGATCCTGTAATCCGTTGAACTGTAGATTTATTTCTACCCCTTTTTGTTCAAAAGTCGGCTTTACCATCTTTACAACACCTGCAATAAAATCCTCAAGAGTTGGCTCGTACCAATCAATAGCAATTGCTCTCCCTTGAGCCTTTGCCAAAAGTAAAAGCTCTTCCACAATATCGGTCATCTGAAGTGACTCTTGTACAACAACCCTAAGAGCACTCTGATACTCTTCACCTGTTCTCTCTCGCCGAAGAGCTAATTCTGCCTCACCGCGAAGTACGGCTAATGGAGTTCTTAGTTCATGGCTAACATCCCCAGCAAATCGCCTTAACTTTGCAACCCCCTCATCGATCCTACTTAGCATTTCATTAAATGTTTTTGCCAAAACTCTAAGATCGTCATCCGCAGGAGGCAGTTTTATTCGATGCTCGAAGGAATCATTGAACCCTAGTCGAGACACCTCATATGTCATTCTCGCAACTGGCTTTAGAGACCAATTAATGAGCAAATATCCAAATATGACTGATACGATTAAACCGAGGGAAAGAGTCACCAAAAGCATTGATTTTACGCTATTTATTGTGGAAAGAGTGCTTGCCATTGTTGACCCTACTTGAATCAACTCACCTGCAAAACGACTTTCTCGCATGATTGGCAGTGTAAGCTGCCTCAAAGTTCCACCAGAAGAAATTCGAAAATATTCATAGGTTTCTAATCCCTGCTCAGCTCGAGCCAATGCAATCGGCGTAACTGGAAGATTCACGCGAATATTGGGGGTACGAGCTCGAACTTTTCCGGAGGTATCAACCAATTGCGCATAAGCTCTGATATATCTTTGGTCACCAAGAAATTCGTCCGCTACAGACTCCCAGTAAAGTGGGTCATGAAATGCTGAAAGCTTCTGTCTATGAGTTAATTGCGCATCACGAATAGTCTTAGCTGATGCCATTAGTGTAGCATCCAATGATGTTAATACACTTTCTTCGACTACACGAAAGACTCCGAAACCTAAGCAAATAAATATGACACACAACCAGACTGCATGGCCTAATGAAAGACGAATTTTAATTGGTATTCTCTCAATGAAATCGTACCAAAACTTCATTAGGCAACCTCATCAAGTGGGAGTATCTAGCATGTACCCATGGCCTCGAAGGGTCTTAATGAAATTAGATTCCCATGGTTTATCGATTTTATTGCGAAGATATCCAACATACACATCGACTACATTTGATGTCGGTTCAAAATTCATGTCCCAAACATGTTCTGACAACTGAGTGCGACTTAGAACTACACCAGGATTTCGACCGAAATATTCTATGAGTGCGAACTCTTTTGCAGTAAGATCGATTAATTTTCCATCTCTTGTAACTTGTTTTTTCGCTGGATCTATCTTAATTGGACCCACTTCTATGATAGTTGCTACTTCAGTATCTCTTCTCCTCAAAAGAGCCCGTAACCTTGCCATCAACTCATCGAGACTAAAAGGTTTCTTTAGATAATCATCAGCTCCTTCGTCTAGTCCCTTCACAACTTCGTGTGGAGCATCTTTCGCAGTTAATATAAGAACTGGCGTAGAATTTCCTGAACTTCGAATATTTCTTAATACTGTCAATCCATCTTTTATAGGAAGCATCAAATCGAGTATGATGCAGTCATAGGGATTCTCAAAGGCCAACCATTCTGCTTCTTGCCCATCTTGAGCTACATCTACTGCATAGGACTCTTCTCTCAATGCTCTTTGCAAAAGGCTGGCTAGAGCACGATCATCTTCCACAACTAAGAGACGCATACTTAACTCTCCTTTCAATCGATAATACAAGGTTAGTGCCCTACACGATCCGATTCCTATCCTATTCTCTGCCCAATGAAAAGTTCCTAAGCTGCAAAATTGTTTCGTTAACTGCTGCTAGTCGTAGCTTTCATCACCCTGAATTGACACAACAATCCTCAAAATGTAGTCTTTCCTCAAAGATTTCCTTTAATTGCTACGAGGGGGACTTATGTCTTTACGCAAAATGTTTTTTGTACTTTTTCTTTCAAGCAGCCCTATCAGTGCTTTTGCCGTAGATTTCTCGACAGCTGACAGTCTTTTTGCCAAGAGAGACCAAGGAAAAGACGCCACTTTGGCCGCAAGAGCAGCTTACCGCACTTTGGTTGAACAGGGTGCAAAAGATTCAGACTTGATCAGAGCAGTAGAAGGCCTTGCCAGAACGTACACATATGAAGGCGCCGTCCTTTTCAATGCGAACATTCCGGAGCAAAGAGCTGCAAAAAAGAAAACGTTCAATGAATGCTGGAATAGCGTAGCGGATCTGATAAGCCCGGCCAAAATTGGGTATAGCACTCCTAATTATTGGTACATCAGAGCAACCTGCCTTGCCCAGGAAGCTGAACTTGCTACAGCAATCGAACGCTTAACGAATCTACCAAAATTGAATGAAGCTTTTGAGAAAGGCCTTGCAACTCCTGGAGGTGATATTTTTGAAGGAGGAGGAATTAAAAGAGTTAAGGCAGCCGTTAAGGGCAATCCAGAAGCCAAAGGACTTCCAGGCGGACTTTATAATCCAGAAGAAGCTCTGAGGATCGTTGACGAAGCCATTGCATCTGAGGCTTACCCAGGCAATTCAGAGGGACTTTTATTCTGTGAAAACTTCAGAAGAAAGGTAAATATACTCAATACGTTACAAAAAAACACTGAAGCAAAGGCGCTAGTAGCATCGACGATATCCGACTTCACAAGTTATTTAGAACAAGGACTCATTCCTGAATTTATTCGAGCAGAAACGCAACACTGCATAAATCAGATGAAAGCTGGAAAGTAACTAGGTCTCCTTGCCCCTCTCCAGGGGCATTTTTTCATTCAGACAGCCAAAAAGCTTTTCATGGACCCGTGACCAAAAACGAGGATATGATCCAACTTTGAATTCCTTTATGCGCCAAAAGGAGACGAACTGGTGAAAAATACTCGACAAGCTTGCATAGTTGGCACAGGAATGTTCGTTCCACCCAAAGTAGTAACCAATTCAGATCTAGAACGGATCATGGATACGTCTGACGATTGGATTCGTCAGAGATCTGGTATCGAAAAGCGTCACGTTGTAGAAAATGGAGTCAGTACTTCAGATCTTGCTTACGAAGCATCAGTTCGAGCTCTTCAAGATGCAAATTGTTCTGCTAGAGATATCGATCTCATAATCCTAGCTACACTTTCACCTGATCACCAATTCCCTGGTAGCTCTGCTCTTCTTCAACAGAAGTTAGGATTAGAAACCACGCCTTCGATGGACATTAGATGTCAATGTTCCGGCTTTATATACTCGCTGAACGTTGCAAAGCTATTCGTAGAATCGGGTCAATATAACAAAGTGCTGGTAGTTGGCGCTGAAGCTCATTCCCCTATTTTGGATTTCACGACTAGAGGCCGCGACGTAGCTGTTCTTTTTGGGGATGGCGCAGGAGCTGTCATTATATCCTCTAACATTGGCGACTCTCCATCAAAAATTGAATCCATCGCACTACATAGCCAAGGGCAATATGCAGATCGGTTGTGGTTAGAGCGTCCAGGGACAGCTAGAGAAAAGTGGATTACAGCAAGTGACATTGAAGAAGGCAGATGTTTTCCCTTCATGGAAGGTCGCTATGTATTTAAGCATGCTGTAGAGAGATTGCGCGAGGTTGTTCTTGAAGTTTTGGAGAAAGACAACCTAGATATCGAACATGTCGATCACTTCTTATTTCATCAAGCAAACCTAAGAATAAATGAAAAAGTTGCTGAACTCTTGAAAATTCCCTCTCAAAAAGTTCATAGCAATATTCAAAAGTATGGAAATTGCTCAGCAGCTTCGATTCCTATTCTTCTTCATGAATCACTGAAAGATGGGAAAATCAAGAAAGGTGATCGAGTAGTGGCAGCTGCATTTGGAGCAGGATTCACCTGGGCAGCAGCTTCGTTCATCTATTAAAAAGAAATGGTTAATCTACCTGCTTCAATAGAAGGATAATTGAAACCAGCAGTCCCGAGACTAGTAAATAGATGCCCCAGTATTTCATTTTTCGACCCGAGCCTGGGTCGAACCTTTCAATCCACGAGAGGTCTTTAACGGGACTTGAGTAAAGCGGAACTTCCACAGATCCAAGTGACTGTAGGGTTTCTTTCTGTTGCTTTTTACTCTTCAAAAGCGAAATGTGCCTACTTGAAGCATTTGAAAGCTTTGGGTTTGGCATAAATCGATAAGTCTCTGAAGAACATGTGGGACATATACCCTTCAGAACACGCCTCTTATTTGACAATAATATCGTATGCTTACCCAAAGTTTGTGTGTGTTTCTTACATTTAATGCAGTAGGAGTCAGGATATTTTGGCATCGGACTTCCCCCAAATCTTAAACTTAGAAAATTCGCCCTTTTGCAAATATGCAAGAATCATCCCAGAAACAAAGCATCGAAAATATCGATACTTGAGTACAAATTGAAATGCCGCAATGATTGCAGCACTTTTTGCTCTCATTATCTTGGACACTTGTACAAGATTTTGACAATAAATGAAGTCATGATATCTTTATTAATTAATTGATACTTTGTGAGAAGCGAGGAAAGCATGGCGAGAATTAAATTGCTTTTTATTTACGCTCTCAATCGTGTTTTTATTTTGAACTTCATCTTTCTACATGGCTGCAAATCTTTTTCTTCAATCAGCTATAGAAATAGCTCAATTGAAGACAGCTTTTCAAAGGATTGCTCTGATACTAAAAACTCAAAATTAATGCGTGATCGGCAAGTCCTTTTTAGTAAGACGGGACAGAAGAGTTGTACAGACTTATACTCCTTCCTATCAAATGTTAAAAACTTGAATTTAGATAATACTGGGTTTTATTCCACTGAGTTACTTAGACCCGCGCTCAGCATGACAAGTCTTTCAGCTAGAAACAATAACATTCAGGATCTCGTTGGACTCCGTGAACTCAAGAGTCTGAAGGAACTTAATTTAGAAAATAATCATATTCGAAGAATTGACGATCTCTCTGCTCTCCATAATTTAGAACAGCTCTATCTTTCTCATAATAAAATTGATTCGGTAAAAGCTTTAAGTCAACTACCCAACCTGATAATTCTTACATTGAATTATAATCAGATCTCTGATTTTTCTCCGATGTTTGAAGCTGAAAGCCTATTAGCTATCGAAACAAACGGGAACCCTGTTCCAGCTACGCAATGCTCACAAGATATCAAAACCCGTATATTTAAGAAGGTATGTGGAAGTATAAAGAACAGATAGAGGGGGAAAGAATGGCTCCTCAGGACGGGCTCGAACCGCCGACCCAGTGGTTAACAGCCACTTGCTCTACCAACTGAGCTACTGAGGAACGCGAGGATTGTTTTTTAACTTGTAACCCAATTTGTGTCAAGCCTCATGTTTAAAATTTTCTACCGATTTAAAGCTTTCGCAACTACATGCGCCATGTTGTTTATATCAAAAGGCTTCGTAATGTAGTCATCACAACCAGCCTCAAAACCTTTTTCAACATCTTCAGGACTTTTTCTTCCCGAGACCAGAACTAAAGGAACATTGCTTAGTACAGGGTGTCGTTTAAGCAACGCGCAAAGTTCTAGTCCGTCAACCCAAGGTAGATTGATATCTAGAAGAATTAGATCCAGTGCAACTGTTTCAAGTAGCCTCGAAACAGCCATTGCGTCTTCAGCTACGACTACCTTATATCCCTCGTTCTCTAATACACGCCGTATAGCATTTCTCATCATTTCATCGTCGTCTACAGCCAAAATAGTTGGCTTGTAGCTATCCCTTTGTAAAGAGCGGTAGGACGCCAAATCAACCACCTCTTGTTGAGCAAGTCGCTTTCTTTTGACTTGCTCGATTTCTTTGCGAAGTGACCAGGACTTGGAAATTTTGCCTTTGTGACTCATAAGTGCCCTTCGCTGACAAAATGGACTAATGATCTCTAATTTCCTAAAAGTAAGACTTTCTTCCTACATGGTCGGCATTTTGGTATTCAACCTGAGTCCGCTCTTAAATCATCGGCTTGAGAAGCTCTGAAAATTTTAATAAATTATCGATTCTTTAGGTGACTTACATGGATCAATCTCTTCACATTAAATGGTCGACCGAAGCTTTGCACCCTCCCGCAAAGGACTGGTTTGATTGGTCCAATACCCCAACCTTTTGTCATGATCCTTTGGATTTTGCGTTTTCGTGGCCTGCAGGGACCTTGGAAGCCTTGCGTCATGCTTTTATGTTAAAACTACCTAGATCAAAGGGCTGGGTAGTCGAGAGACATCCTCAAAAATCCAGTATTGAAAAGGCTGCAGAAATTTTCAAACGTGGAGTTCCACTTTCAACTAGAAGCGACACTGGAACTTCCGGCGAATATTACATAGAATTTCTGGATTCTTGGGCCCCATCAAAAGATAGTTTGGTAATAATCGACCAAAATGTCGCATCACTTTGGGATATCAAGAGCGACACTAGTACCTTTGCATTCTGTATCGATGAAAAATCAAAAACACTAGAGTCAGTCGCCTCGCTGAAAGACCTCATAACAAAGTCTGAGCAATCTCATAGCACGACCCTTACAATTGTTGGGGGGGGTGTTTTAGCGGACACCGCATCATTTTGTGCGAGCCTTTTGAATAAGAAATTCATACTAGTTCCCTCTACTCTTCTTGCTATGATTGATGCCTGTGTTGGCGGCAAAACTGGCGTTAATTTTCCACCTTTCGGAAAAAATCAACTTGGTAGATTTGCATTTCCAGAAAAGGTCATCATCTCCAAACATTGGCTTCGCTCTCTTCCTCAAAGGCAACTACAGGCAGGATTGAGCGAAGCTTTTAAGCACGCGCTTATTCAGGGCGACAGATCGTTAGCTAATCTGGCTGCAATGGGAACAAGTAACTTAGATATATTTTTAGAAAAGCTCGTCAGCTATGTAGAAGTCAAGAAGAGCATTGTAGAGAAAGACCCAATGGAATTGGGACTAAGATCAGTGCTTAATTTTGGTCATACTCTCGCACATGCCCTAGAAGCCATTTCCCATGAGGTATCTGATCGAAACTATATCTACCATGGAGAGGCTGTCGGGTTCGGCATGTTTTTTGCCGTCTATCTTTCTCATAGATTAGGCTATTTAAACCAAGAGATTTTTAGTGAAATTTTTGAATTGATTAAAAGCTCGTGCTTTTTAGTTAGCAAAGAATATTTGATTGAAAAACTAGGAACCGACTTCTTGACCTCCCCCACATTGATTTCCAAAATTTTAAGTGCAATTCAGCAAGATAAAAAAAACGACTCCCAAACAGAATCAAGATGGGTGCTGCTTAAAGATTGGGGACAATTTGCAAATTGCGATGATAAATTTACGATATCCGTAAAGGATCACGAATTCACAACTGCATATTTAGATTTCATAAAACTAATTTCGGATTAGTTTGAAGAAATTGCGTTAGCTTACTTTGTATGCTCGACGAATATATGCCATTCCACCAAAGCAAGTAACTAAAATGAAAAAGCCTATTAAAAGTTGAACTACATCGGACGCTTTCTTTAAAAGAACTGAAGAGCTCGCTAGATTTGAACTACTGATCAGTTCTCTAAGTATAAGCGAACCGTTAGTTAAATAAACCTCACATAAAAATGTACTCAGGAAATAAAAAGACGCACCAGCTAAAATCAAAGAAAACAAATTTCTAAATAAATACTTCCACTCCCAAACCACTCCTAACTTCCATGTACCAAAGAAAAGGAATAATGCGTTCATTGTTAAGGTTAGTGAACTTGAAAGTGCTAAGCCCATATGCTTCAAATGACTTACTAGAAGGAAATTAAAAACGAAATTTGCCAAAATCCCACTCAATGAAACCTTCATCGCAAATGAAGTTTTATCGATCGCATAATAAAACGATGTAAGCACTTTAATTAATCCGTACGAAACTATGCTCAAACCATATAAAAAGAGACAATCTGCAGTCGCAATCACATCTGCTTCTAAATATCTACCATGACCAAAAATCAAATCAATTATTACTTTATTGAAGAGCAAAGTGAAAATCATACATGGAGTTAAAAGCCAAAGAACAAATAAAAAACAGTCTTGGAGCTCCTTACTCACATTGATATCTACACTCCTCCCTGCTCTTGTAACAGCTCTAGTAAGCGCTGGAAGAGCATAGACACCAACTGCTACACCAAAAATTCCGACTGGAAGCTGGACAAGCCTAAAAGCATAATTCAACCATGTAACAGCACCTTGCCCTACAGAAGTAGCAAAGTTTGTGTTCACTAACGAATTTATAGGTCCTGCACTACCTGCAATAGCAGCAGGAGCCATCAGAACAATAACCCGCTTTATGTCGGGACTCCAAGGCCATCTCATGACAAGACTTCGCTTGACTCTAAAGAGTGCTTCCCGAGTAGCCCAAATACTCAATGCTGCTTGAAAAAAGAAGCCGACTAATGTCCCCAATGCCAAACCAAATACGCTACGAACAGTTTCATCTTGATCTGCTAAAAAACCTAATTTTACAATCCAATCACCAAAATAAAAGCCACCTAAAATAACACCTACATTCGCAAGCGCAGGTACGACAGCATTAAAAAAGAACTTTCCTTTCTGATAGAGGGCACCCATCGCAATGGCCCCAATGACAGTCAAAGAAAGTGAAGGAAACAAAAGCCTTGTCAGTCCGATAGCATTTGAATCTAAAGAATAGGAGCCATCAACACCAAGATTCATCAATCGGACTAACTGAGGAGTAAAAATGACCCCCAGAGAGACCAGAAAAGAAGTCAGGATTATTACAAAATACAGCATTTGAAATAGAAGGATTTCTGCAGATTTCGAATCATCTTCTTTTAATGAAGTAAAAACTTTTGTGAAAGAACTACCAAGCGCCCCTTCTGCCAACATGTCTCGAAGTAAGTTTGGGATTCTTTGAGCTATAATGAAAGCATCATTCAGAGCGCTTGCACCTAGCAGATGAGTTACCACCATATCACGCAAGAGCCCTGAAAGCCTGCTGAGGAAAGTTCCTAATGCAAAAAAAAGGCTTGAACGAGCTAACGACACATATTATCCGCAGAATTATGATTATTATACTTAAGGGCAATGCAAAATTTCATCCTTAATTAATAACAGTTCCTGCTCCATTTCGCCAACAATAAGTTCAATTTCTTTAAAGTCTTCAATTCGAGCTGAAGCTTGCATCTCGACGGAAGTCTTTATGATTTTTTGGGCCCCCATCATCAGTGCATTTTGAGTGATCTGTTGAGCTATCTTATCTATGCCTTCGCTATCCCTCCTTTCCAGAAAGTTTCTGCACAACCTCATATCTAATGAAACTTTCTCGTAGAGAGCCTTCATACGATCTGAAAATAAAAGTGGCTGTTGATTCTGATCTAAGTTTTTGGCCATTTCAATAAGAGAAAAATCCAGTGAACCGACTTTAAAATCAGCTAATTTCTCAACATCTTTCTCAGCAACTCTACCCTCTTGTTTTACTTGTCGCCCACTTTTTTTCGTGCTTAATTCCATAATTGCCCCCTCAGATGATAGTTCCAGCTATCAGATTATCTTACTCATGTTCCCAAAGGGCTCGAAAAATTTCAATGGAGAGGATGAAAAGATCTAAAAAATAGAGACTTTTTTTTAGAGGAATTGACTGATTTTGAATAAGTGTTTATTTTCTTAGATCAATTTTTTATAGTGCACCAGCGTAGCTAGTTAGAACGTATCGAAACGAGCCTACAATCGTGAGCCGATCCTTTTTCATTCCACTAGGGAGCGGCGCGAAGGGCGATGCTAACTTAATGGCTTCAACAACACCCTCGTCAAGGATCTTGTGTCCAGAGCTTTCGATCACTCTCATCCTACTTACTGTGCCATCTTTTTGAATCGTAAACTCTAACTTAACCTCACCCTGCAATCCTCGTCGAACAGCTTCAGCAGGATATACCCAAACTAGTTCGAAAGCTTTTCGAACACTCGTAAAATAGCCTAGGTATCTAAAGTTTGTAGTATTGAAATCAATTCGGTCACCAGTATCGACTTCTTCTTCTATGTAGTCCTGATATCCGGCCTTCACCTGATTTGCAAGCTCATGGGCCTTTGGAATAAGGGACTCATAGACATTTCTTGGCTTGTTTTCACGAGGTCTTGGAATTGTAACAACAGCAGTGGGATTGACCAGCTTTTGCGAAGAGTCGCTTACTTTTTGTTCAGCAGTCAATGAGTCCGTCTCTTTTGTATTCACCTTTTTTTGTGGCTTGTAAGCTGGCTTTAAAGTTAATGGGGTTAGATCCGTTACACCTTGAATCCCAGGATCTAGAGCTTTCGATTGCGATTGAAATTTAGTTTTGGTTTCTTTTAGCACTGCATGATCTTGAGCCCCCAATCTAGTAGATTTTTCGGGTGGCGTAGTCTGTTCCAGGGGGGTCTCCAATAACTTTTTCTTACGTTCTTCAGAAGAATTTTTCTTCTTTTTAAGAATCTTTACGGGGATTCTTTGGTCCTGTTGCGTTACAAATGGAAAGGGAGTGGGTCTGCTTACCCTAGAAATCCCAACAAAAGACAGCAGATGTAGAAGCAGCGAAACCATTAGGGCTGCAACGAGCCAAAAAACTCCTTGCCTCGGCAGTCCCCAAAAGAGTGTTAATTTGTTGGGCGTTCGACTCATTAAATTTCCGGGACCTCAATTGGAGGAGACTCTGTCACAAAAACCACTAGCAAACTCATCCTATCTGTCACAAAACTCTATTGTATGATTTTAATAAAGACTTTGATTAACTGAGAGCTCCATCGGATAAAATTAGCAGATTTAAAGGTTTAATGATGCTCTGTGTAAAAAATAATATTAAATGGCTTGTATCACTCCTCATTTTGTTTAGCTTGTTGGCAGGTTGTGTTGAAAAAGACGTAGATCCGTCTGACCCCAGCGCAGCATTCGCTAGAGCTCGGGAATCCTATGACAATGAAATGTTTGAGGTAGCCATACAAAAATTAGGAGAGTTCAAATCTCGGTTTCCTTACAGCAAGCATGCACCAGATGCCGAGTTGTTGATTGCCGACTCCCACTACCAACTAGGTCAATTTGCTGAAGCTGCTGCCGCGTATGAGCTGTTCGTTAAGCTTCACCCTCGACACGAAAAAGCAGATTTTGCCCAATTTAGAATCGGCGAGTCCTATTGGGCAGAGGCCCCAGAGGAGATCGATCGAGAGCAGGACTTCACCCAAAGAGCCATAGCAGAGTGGGACAAGCTCCTCAAAAACTATCCAAACGGTCAATATAACTCTAAGGCGCTAAATTTGTTAGAGAAAGGCCAGAGAAGGGTTGCTGAACATGCAAACTTTATCGCTAAGTTCTATTGTAAAAAAGCTATCTATCACGCTTGTGCTTACCGGTATTTAGAGCTCGCGGAACAATACGCTCAATTCCAGGATCTAGCATCTAACGCTTATTTGAAGGCTTCTACGGCTTTTGAAATGATGAGTAAAACGAAGCCTGGGGCCGAACCAAATGATTCCAATATTTACTTTAAGTCGATGAATCCTGATCAGCTTAGAGAAAAAGCCAATCAATTGCGCTTAAAGGCTGAACAAATCAAATCGGCTGCATCACCACCTCAGAGTTAATTC
>JACCDP011468722.1_pt1 | contig 14414 bp, 9 predicted proteins | sample 7445841 | NCBI WGS metagenome assembly JACCDP01 (sample SAMN15323441, study PRJNA562643) | freshwater metagenome | isolation source: river surface water | place: USA:Blue River Watershed | collected 2017-08-17 | reverse complement strand
GCACGTATTCCCCTATTTATAAATGTGTCAATGTCTTGGTTCGATTCTTTTCCATAGGCCGATGCAATGAGTGATACAGCGCATACAAACAACATCGAACGGTAGGCAACGTCAAATTTTATTCGCCTATTCATTGATTTTATACCCCTATAAATAGAGATTAAGCGCAGTGCCTCTTTAGTTTTCATTTTTTCTACTTAACAATAATGCCTGTAACTCTTGTTGATCCAATAAAAAATTCTCACCCACTAAACTACCGGCCGCCGAATGTATGAAATTTACACCCGCAGACCAATATTCACCCACATTATTACTGCGAATTCCCCCTCCGGGCAACAAATCGATTTCAAACTGCTTGGACTTTTCCAAGAGCGTTAACAACATCGACCCATCTCTTTGGCCCCAACCTGTTAACACTCTATCCACTCCCGCAAAAGCCAATCGTTGCAAGCCCAAAACCGGATCGTTCAACTCGTCAAATGCCCGATGAAAAACAAATTCTACATCATGCTTTTTACAAATGGCAAGGACCTTTGAAAGTTGTTGATTATCTAAATCCCAGCTACCATCCTTTTTACGCAACATACCGGAAACCAAAGCCTCAAACCCCAAAAATGCCGCCTTCTCTGCATAAGCAAACAGCACATCAAATTCATCATCGGAATAACAAAAATCTCCTCCACGAGGCCTACACATCACCGCGGCTCTAATCTTCCCCTGAGCATTTAAAAAATCTGCCTCCTTGAGTTTTTCGGCCAATTCAGCGAGGTCCGCCAACGGCATAGAAACTCCACCCAAACCGTAATTTACGCATACTTCCAATCGATCCGCTCCCGCCAAGGCCGCTACAAGCGCATCCTCTACGGAGAAAACGCAAACTTCAATCCGCCTGCTCATTTTTTCTTATTCAATTCGATGGTAATTTCATCGGCAAACAAATGCGCCTTCCCTTGATAGGGATAACCCAAATGTTCTTTAGGCAGAGCCCCGTAAGGCTCAGCTACAATCATAATGTATCGAAAACTGCTAGATTTTGAACCTCTTAATCCCATGGCTTTTAATTGATTCTTATCAAAAACAATATCCGCTTCTATCGTCTGCACACGTTCATCCATGACGGGTATATTGTGCATCCAACCCACGGGATCCGTCCATGTTTTACCGTCCTTGCTAAACATAAATTCAACATCATGGGGGAAAATGATCCACGCTTTGGAATCCTGTAAAAAGCCCACAGAAATTCGTTTTATGGGTTGAATAGAACCCATGTCGATAGTAGCAATTAAATTCTTATCGTAATACCCTTGCCAGCCACCAGCACGCCATTCCAAACCTCCTCGAATCCCATCCAACAAAGCCCGATCGCCACCGCCAGTATATTGCGCTTGGTATGCATTACTCAATTTTATGGAATAATTATTAGGTACCGGGTTAAATTCCCCATACGTCCAATCGCTATTGCCGAACAGCCCCCCTTTCCTTGATCCTGGCAATCCACTTACCATAATGGTACTATCCAATTTCGCCAGTACTTTCAAGCCTCCTAGATGGTGAATGTAGAACGGCTCGGCCGATATTTTAAAAACGAATTCTGTCCAACCATCCGACAATTTCGTTGCAATACCAAAATTCGAGGCACCCGGAGGCAAACTAAAACTAATTCCACGCAACCCTTCGCCCGCCAACCGCAGCGTTAAAGTTCCACCCCAATTGCTTAATGGCGTTATGGCTATGGTATGACTATCCTGATACACCCGATTTCCTTGCAGTAAAACACCAGGCGCGTAATCCGATTTAATTGTTTGCTTTACCGTTTTAATCAGCATCTTTTCCCGTTGTTCCGAAACAACCGGTACAAATACTAACGCATCCCAAGTGAGTAAGTCGGAATGACTTACAAACAAATTTGTAAAATCCGATGCATCCGCACTAATTCCTTTCCCTCCTTCGGGTCGGATTCCAAACTTTACCGCCAATGGGTTTCCTGTATTAGATGCATCTTGGGCTACCCTCATTACAAGTTCTGCATTGGCGATTTTGTCTAATTTAAAATCATAGGTAGGATTAAATCCCACCATTTTGCTTCTATCCAAATTTATTTCGCCAAACTGCGGTGAGCCAGTAGCATACAAATTGGAACCCGGTGCAATCATATACAGTCCCATAGCGCTCATTACATACCATGCACTCATTTGACCGCAATCTTCGTTGCCAATCAAACCGTCGGGGGCATTTTTATAAAAATCGTAACAAATCCGATTGACCAAGTCTTGCGCTTGGCCAGGTTTACCCAAGTAATTATACAAATACACCAAATGATGCGACGGTTCGTTGCCGTGCGCATACTGGCCAATCAACCCACTGATATCGGCTTGTTCCCTACCGGTGGTTTCTGAATTTGTACCAAACAAGGAATCCAAATGGCGCAAACCTGCTTTTTCCCCTCCAAGCGCATCAATCAACCCCATGGGATCGTGCGGAACATACATGCTGTATTGCCAAGCGTTGGCCTCGGTAAAATGATTGTTCACCTCGCGTGGATCGAACGGCGAAAGCCAACCGCCGTTGGTTCGAGGTCGCATAAATCCGATTTTTGCATCAAAAACATTGCGCCAACGTTCGCTTCGCTGATAAAACTCCTTGGCAACATCCATCACTTTTAAATCTTCTGCCATGCGTGCAATGCACCAATCGTCGTAAGCATATTCCAATATTTTCGAAACAGATTCGGCCCGATGTTCGATGCCGTAATATCCCAAACTTCCCATGCTATTGCCTAAAATGGATTCGGGATTATGGTCTTTTCTAGCACTTACTACCATGGCATTCAACCACCGATTGGCAGTTTTATTGCCAGTACCGGCTGCATCGGACACATCCCTAAGTCCTTTCATCCAAGCATCCGCAATTACCGAAACACTATGATACCCGATCATGCAATTGGTTTCGCAACCGCTTAATTCCCAAACGGGTAATCTACCGGCATCCTCGTATTGCAACATCATGCTTCGAACAAAATTCAAGGTACGCGGCGCATCAATCAAGGTCAGCAACGGGTGCAAAGATCTATACGTATCCCACAGCGAATAGACATTGTATACATCGTGATCTATGACATGGACTTTGCGCTGGTATGGTGACTTTAAATCCTCGGTTAAGTCCGATTTAAACAACGCATCCTCCCCTCTCCCTGCGTACCATCCCAACACATCCGAGCACAGGGAGGGATGCACCATGGTATGGTATAAAGCCGTATAAAAAATGGTCAATTTGTTACTTTTCTGATCCACCGGCGACTCCATAGCTTTCCATCCACCCATATCCTTGCCCACCGGATGCACCAACGGTCTATCCACCTTAATTTTAGACAATTCCAATTCCCACATAAACTGAGCAAACTCCTTCATCTCCTCAAAATCCCAGGTCATGGAAGATTGCTTCAATGCCAATTCAGGAATAAAATGCAACAAAGAATCTACGCGGTTGGAAAAAGACGGACCTCCTGTTCTGCTCTTGTTTTCTCCCAGATAATATCCCATTCCCTGGGGCAGAAATTGATTCCCAGTTTGTATCCGTTGATCCTCTATGTTGGGATAGCTTTTGGCCATTTTTGCAATTTGCATTTTAGCACGAATAAAATATCCGGCCAAATTGATTGGCTTTTGACCAGGCAAGCTTAATCTCACTTCGGAAAATAAATTGGCCCAAGCACCGATTATCGATGTTTGAGATATTCCTACTGCCAATAATATCTGATTGTCAACCGCGGGCATCAACCCAACTACCAACTGATTTCCGTCCGATGAATACCTGTAGGAAACGATGTCCGAATTAAACTCCATCGCAAAATACAGCTGCTGATTATCCGCCCAGGCCTTGCTAAAACGGTATCCTTCCAACCGCCTATTTCCCACTATATTCGCCGTTCCAGGCTTTTTACCCTGTCCTTCCTCCAATTTATTTGACGTCAAAATAACGGGCGCTATAAAATTCTTTAACACCTTGTCGCGATGCTGAAGATCAATAAGAAAATATACCGTATCTTTTTGTTGAAAGGTGTAGCGATGGTATCCCACCCGATCGCCTGCGGTTAACTCCGCCCTGCACTTCAACGATTTAAAATCATACCGATAAAAACCTGCCTCGGCCTGTTCTCCCGCATGATCTAATGGTTGTTTATATTCGGAGGGAAGCAATCGTTTTTGACGATACCAAACAGCCGAATCCATGTTCATTTCCTCGTTATTTCCCACACGACAGTTCAGAGCCTCTGCGCTGCTAAAACCTCGTACGACATCCATTTTTTTCACGGTTTCTGAACTAATAGGCATAACTAAAACATCCCCCCAATCGCTTACCCCAGTTCCACTTAAGTGGGTATGCGAGAACCCATAAATAAACGAATCATCGTAATGGTAACCACCGCAGCCATCCCAAGAAGCATCGTTTCGCGAATCGGGACTCAATTGCACCATTCCAAAAGGCATGGTAGGCCCGGGAAACGTATGCCCATGTCCGCCGGTACCAATAAATGGATTTACCAAAGGTACAAATTGCAAGGGTTTGGAATTGATACTATTGGCCTGTTGCGCGTTTACGGTGGAACCTACAAACAAACAAACCACACCCATCCATAACCTACCTAAATAAATTGAAGCTTGATGAGAAACGAGATTCCTAATCGAGGGAAATACCATAGAAAACGAAGGTACATAAGAAAAGGAAAATAATTAAACGGACCCTACAACAAACACAGCAATTAAAACAAAAGAGGCCGCAGTGGAACTGCGACCTCTTACAATCAACTTAAATAGTAGATCTGATCGGGAACGATTATTTCACCACAACACCCACTACTGCGCGACGATCTAAATTCTCCACCGCATTGTAGGGAGGCTGTGTTGTAATTACTTGAATATTCACAGCATTCGACCCTAATTTAACCAAAAAGTTTTTAACCGATTCGGCGCGCTTAGTTCTTAATGCATCATTCACTTTGTTGGATCCCGTTCTATCGGCACTGGCATATACCACAATAGAATAAGAATACTGCGAATTGGTACGCTCCAAAGCCAATTTCCAGCGGTACAATTCTTGCATCGCATCTTCAGACAACTTTGCAGAATTCAACGCAAAAAACACGCTGGTAATATTGCTTCTTTCAAACTCGGCTTTTGCCTCTTTTTCCATTTTCTCAAACGAAGCCAACTTTGCTTCCAATTTGTCGATTTCGGCATTGGCTTGATCCAATTCACCATCCAAGGTCTTAACCTCAGAACTAGTTTCCTGAATTAATTTAGCTAAATCTACTCCAGGGGCTTTAGACTCTTCGGCATCTCGAATGATTTGCTTGGTTTGTGTGGCTACAAAACCACTCAACTTTGATTTATCGTAAGCTTCCTTGGAACCAATACAACCGGTGAAAGCCAATGCACTGATTGCAATTGCTAAAAATAAATTTAATCTCTTCATAAAACTTTCGGCAAATTTAATAAAGAATCCAGTCTCTACCTTATGAAATTTCCACAAAGTACTCAAATTACTCCATGAGCAATTATCCCAACCCCACAAGCAGTGAAATTTTGAACGAACTGAAAAAATTAGAATTCGCGTTGATTGTAGCAATTATCGATTAATTCACCTTGTTCTGAGTGGATTTGAGCATATCCAAAGCCACATCTACAATCATATCTTCTTGTCCGCCAACCATCTTGCGTTTGCCTAATTCCTCCAAAATTGCGCGGGTATCGATCCCATATTTTTCAGAAGCTCGCTCCGCATGAAGCAGGAAACTTGAATAAACCCCTGCATATCCTAAACTCAAGGTTTCTCTGTCCACACGAACCGGTCTGGCTTGCAAGGGTCGGATTACATCATCGGCCAAGTCCATGAGTTGGTACAAATCACAACCGTGTTGAACGCCCATTCTATTCAGCGTTGCAATCAACACTTCCAAAGGGGCATTGCCAGCACCGGCACCCATTCCCGCCAAAGACGCATCCAATCGAACCGCACCGTATTCCATGGCCACCAAGGTGTTGGCTACACCCAAGCTCAGGTTATGATGGCAGTGAATCCCAATTTCGGTTTCAGGCTTCAATACATCCTTAAACGCCAACATTCGGTCCTTAACATCGTTTGGCAATAACGCGCCTGCACTGTCCGTCACGTATACACAATCGGCCCCGTAACCTTCCATCAACCGGGCTTGCTCCGCTAATTTCTCTGGGGTATTCATGTGAGCCATCATCAAGAAACCACCTACATCCATTCCCAAATCTTTGGCCGCATATATATGCTGCGCAGCAATATCCGCCTCCGTACAATGGGTTGCAATCCGAACGCTTTTAACACCTAATTCTTTTGCACGCTTTAAATCGTGAATAGTTCCTATGCCTGGCAGCAACAAAGTGGTTAAACGAGCATGCGAAAGCTGTTCCGCAATACCCTCCAGCCATTCCCAATCCGTGTGTGCACCAAAACCGTAATTAAAACTTGCGCCTGACAATCCATCGCCGTGGGCAATTTCGATCGCATCCACACCGGCCTTATCCAATGCAATTGCAAGTGTCGATAATTGATCTTTTTTGTATTGATGTTTAATGGCGTGCATCCCATCGCGCAACGTCACATCTTGAATATACACCTTACTAGCCATCAGTTGTGTTTGTTTTTTGTGTATTGGAACAATCGATATACGGAGTAAAATAAGGCCGATAAAATCGCCAAAACCCCAACCCATTTTAACCAATTGTTGTTATTCATCGTTTTTTCTGTTTTGATTTTCGATCAAGCGTTCTGCTGTTGCCAACGCAGCACTGGTCATAATGTCCAGATTACCTGCATACTCGGGCAAATAGTGACCTGCTCCCTTTACCTGCAAAAACACCGTAGTTTTCAACCCATGCACCGGACCTAAGCCTTCTATAAACACAGGGTTTTCGGCCGATATTTCATCAAACTGAACCTCTTGATGCAATCGATAACCCGGTACATATTTTTGAACTTCAGATACCATCTCGGCTATACTTTCCCTAATCTTTTGCTGGTCTGCCATTTCACTCAACGTGAACACGGTATCACGCATTACCAAGGGCGGTTCCGCTGGATTTAGGATGATGATGGCTTTCCCTTTGGTAGCGCCACCTACTTGTTCTATGGCTAAGGCCGTTGTTTCAGTAAACTCATCGATATTGGCGCGAGTCCCAGGGCCTGCACTTTTACTAGCAATGCTGGCCACAATCTCCCCGTAATGCACCTTAGCTACTCGATTCACCGCAGCCACCATCGGTATGGTTGCTTGTCCACCACATGTCACCATGTTTACGTTGGGCACATCCTTCAACGCTTCAAAATTCACCGGAGGCACCAAAAACGGACCCAACGCCGCAGGGGTTAAATCCACCACACGCTTCCCCGGAAATTCAGAAATTTTTGCATAATTCGCCACATGGGCCTTGGCCGACGTCGCATCAAATACCACTCCAATCTCCTCCCACAACGGATGTGAAATCAAACCGTCTATGCCTTCTGCGGTAACTGCCACACCCATACGCTCCGCACGGGCTAGCCCATCGCTATTAGGGTCTATGCCTACAAATACCCCCATCTCCAATTGCTGAGAAGTGCGCATAATCTTAATCATTAAATCCGTACCAATGTTCCCAGAACCTATAATCGCTGCTTTAACCTTTTTCATACCTGTATATCCCCTAAATTAATCCACAAATGAAAATTCTACCGTTCCAAAACCAGCAATTTCGGCCTTGAAATGATCCCCAGCCTGGCCAACCGCCATGGGGCCCAAAGCACCAGACAATACCCAATCGCCAGCCCTCAAAGGAGTACCCAACGCCTGGTAGGTTTTTGCTAGCCAAACCAAAGCCTTCAACGGCGACCCCAAACAAGCAGCACCCATGCCCGAAGAAACAACTTCTCCGTTTTTCATCAGTTGCATAGAAACCGCTGCCAAATCCACCTCGCTTGCTTTTTTTTGTACAGTTCCCAATACAAAATGGGATGCACTGGCATTATCAGCCACCGTATCGGCAATCCGTATATCCCAATTCAGCACCCTACTGCCCACAATCTCTATCGCACCTACCGTAAAATCTATTGACTCCAAAACCCTCTCCTCCGTAATTTCCCCATCGATGTCCGATTTTAATTTGAACGCAATTTCCGCCTCCGCCTTGGGCTGAAGCACTTCTCGAACCGATAACTGCCCCCCATTTTCCAGCTCCGTATGGGCAAATAAAACCCCAAAATCGGGCTGATCTACCCCGAGCTGTTGTTGCACAGCTAACGAAGTCAATCCTATTTTTACCCCCACAATGCGTTCGCCCTGAGCGCAGCGATGGGCATTCACCAAGCGTTGCACCTCATAGGCCGCACCAATATCGCTGGCACCAATTATTTCACGCACTGGGGCACAAGGCACCCCGGTTTCCATAGCCACGATCAACTGTTTTGCCGCTCGTTGAAGATCTTCTTGGGTTAAACCAGCATCCATTTGCATGCTCCAAAATTACAACAGCCGATTCGATATCTTTGCACCATGAGCGCATCCGTTTTCAGTTTATCAGAAATCGCCGAGCAATTGCATCAGGCCGCACGCACCCAACAACCCACTACCCAAATATCCACCCAACAGGAACTTAGCATCGATCAGGCCTACGAAGTCCAGTCGCTGCTGCTACAACACCGATACCAAGAAGGCGAAAAACTTATTGGACTAAAAATGGGATTTACCTCCGAAGCCAAAATGCAACAAATGGGCGTGCATGATCTCATTTGGGGCCGATTAACCGATGCCATGCTCATCCCCAACCACGGAACAGCCCAACGCAACCAATACATCCACCCACGCGTGGAACCCGAAATTTGCTTTCGAATCTCCAAAGACATACCCAACGAACTAAACGAAAACGAAGTAATGGACTATGTGGATGCCGTTTGCACCGCCATTGAAGTCATCGATTCCCGTTATCAAAATTTTAAATTTTCGTTGGCCGATGTTATTGCCGACAATTGTTCTTCCACTGGTTTTGTACTAGGACCTTGGCATCAAGTACCCCAGTCCTTGAACCATCTTTCAATGACTCTTTCTATTGACAATCAAATAGTTGCATCGGGAAACTCCAACGACATAATGAACAACCCGTGGAGAAGTTTAGCCGCCGCTACCCGATTGGCTACTCAGTATGGCGAACCCATAAAAGCCGGTATGATCATCCTCGCCGGTGCAGCTACCAACGCAGAATTCTTGCAGCAAGGCCAATCCAGCAGCGCCACCGTGGAATCGTGGGAGAATGCAAGCTTCCAATTTCAATAGAATATAAAACAATCGAATTCTTACTATATTTACCGCCTACATCCTTTAATTCTATGCTAACCGATATCGAAATCGCACAAAGCGCACAACTGAAGCGCATCGAAGAAATTGCCAAGATGCTAAACATTTCCGACGACCAAATCGAACAGTACGGAAAATACAAAGCCAAAGTAAGTTACACCCCCGATCCTGCCAAAATCAGCCAATGCAAGTTGATTTTGGTAACTGCCACCACCCCAAACAAAAGCGGCAGCGGCAAAACAACTACCTCCGTAGCCTTGTCCCAAGGGTTAAACCATATCGGTAAAAAAGCGGTAGTCGCATTGCGCGAACCCAGCCTAGGTCCATGCTTTGGCATGAAAGGCGGCGCTGCCGGTGGAGGTTATTCGCAAGTACTGCCGATGGAGGATATCAACCTGCATTTTACCGGTGATTTTCACGCCATCACTTCCGCCAACAATACCATTGCAGCACTGCTAGATAACTACAATTACAACAACCAAGGCACTCCCAAAGCCATGAAAAAAATCTTGTGGCGCAGGGTTCTGGACGTAAACGATCGCTCCTTGCGAATGCTCAACACCGGATTGGGCGGAAGCGCAAACGGCATCCCCGGAGAAACAGGCTTCGATATTACTCCCGCCTCCGAAATTATGGCCATCCTTTGTTTGGCTACATCGTTGGAAGATCTTAGAAAACGCATCGACAATATCTTGTTGGGCTATACCTACGAAGGTCCATTTACCATGAAAGATTTAGGGGCAACAGGAGCCATTCTAATCTTATTGAAAGATGCCATCAAGCCCAATTTGGTGCAAACTTTGGAAGGTGGAGGTGCTTTCGTACACGGCGGACCTTTCGCTAACATCGCCCACGGTTGCAACAGCATCATGGCCACTTGGGCCGCCATGCAGCATTCCGAATACGCCATCACCGAAGCCGGTTTTGGATCGGATTTGGGAGCCGAAAAATTCCTGAATATTAAATGCAGAGCCGCGGGAATCACCCCCAGCGCAACCGTTTTGGTAACCACCACCCAAAGTTTAAAATTGCACGGCGGTTGCCCCGAAAAAGAAATAAAACTACCCAACAAAGAAGCCTTAGAAAAAGGTTTGGAGAACCTGGATAGACACCTAAAAAATCTACAGCAATTCGGTCAAACCGTGGTGGTAGGACTCAACCGATTCCATTTCGATACCGAAGAGGAATTGGGTATGATTAAAACCTGGTGCGAAGCTCGCGGTGCACATTACGCCGAAAACCAAGGATTCGCCAAAGGCGGCGAAGGCGCGGCGGATTTAGCGAGAAAAGTGGCGGAAGTAATCGAAAAATACCCTTCCAAACCCATTCAGCACACCTACAACTTGGAAGACTCCATCCAAGAAAAATTAACCAAAATTGTTACCACCGTCTACGGTGGAACAGGAGTAATTTTAAACGATCAGGCAAAAAAAGATCTGAAAGAAATCGAAAAATTAGGCGCTTCTGCTTGGCCCGTTTGCATTGCCAAAACCCAATTCTCCTTCACGGACGATGCCAAGAAAATGGGCAGCGCATCCGGACATACCATCACCATCCGACAGCTAATCCCCAACGCGGGTGCCGGATTCGTGGTAGCCGTTGCAGGAGAAATCATGAGGATGCCAGGCTTGCCGAAAGAACCCGCAGCCATGGGCATGGATATACAAGGGGATACCATCGTAGGTCTTAGCTAAATTAAAAATTCAACAACATGTTTGGCAGCAATTGCACATACAAAAAGGCAGCGTTTGCTGCCTTTTTTTTCGCTACAAATTTTACCGCGGCACAAAACGCCGTCTACCCCAACCCAGGAACCGTATACGATAAAAAACTGCATACCATCCGCATACTCATACCCCAAGATTCATTCAATCACATGGTGGCCAAAGAAAATATTTGGACCAACCACAAGTACAAAGCCACCTTTATCTACGACGAAAAAGATACCCTATACAACATCGGCATTCGATTAAAAGGCAATACTTCCCGCAATGCTAATCGAAAAAGTTTCCAATTGGATATTAATGCTTTCGAAAAACAAACCTTCCAAGGGTTAAAAAAACTCAATATCCACGGAAACCACAACGACCCCAGCATGTCGAGAGAGTATTTATCCGCTTATGCCATGAACCAAGCCGAGGTCCCCTGCCTTCGAGTGAATATGGTAAAATTATACATCAACGAACAATATTTTGGTATCCGCGCCAACTCGGAATTCGTGGATAAAACCTTTTTACTCGGCCGATTTAACAACGACAAAGGAAATTTATACAAATGTACCTGGCCAGCAGACTTAGTATGGCTAGGCAACGATCAAGCCAAATACAAGGAAATCATCAACAATGTAATTCTCAATGAACGCGCCTACGATTTAAAAACCAACGAATCAGCCGATGACTATTCCGACCTGGTGAATTTCATCGATATCATCAACAACACGCCCAAAGATTCTTTTCCGGCCCGATTGGAACGCATTTTCGATGTGCAATTGTACCTAAGAACCCTGGCCATGGAAGTGCTCAACGGCCATTGGGATAATTATTATGCCAACAAAAACAATTACTATTTATACAACAATCCAAGTACAGGGAAATTTGTCTATCTCCCCTACGACATGGATAATACCTTCGGAGTACAGTGGGGTTTTAACGACATAAATAAACGAGACATTTTCAATTGGGGTAGTCAATCTTCAGCTGCCCCATTAACCAAAAACATCTTAGCGTATACACCCTACCGGAGAGATTATGAGTTTTATTTAAAAAATTTAATCCAAGATGCGTGGCACCCCGATAGTCTTTTTACCGAATTAGATAACATTAATCAGTTGATTAAAGACGACATGGCAACCGATCCATTTTTCAACGGGTCCTTCACCAACGACTATGGTTTTACAGTTAAACATTGGCAAGAATCTTATGTGAGCGCGTGGGGGAATCACGTTAGTTTTGGCATTAAACCATATATCTCAGACCGCAGCACATCGGTTATTTCCCAATTCAAATTCAATAATTTGCAAACGTATAATTCCAAAACGCCGAAAATCTATCCTAATCCCTGGAAACATGGAGATGTATTCATTCATATTCCTTTGGAACATGCTACCAAGGCCCCGCAAATACAAATCCTAGATATACAAGGAAAAAGAATATGCCTACTTCCCATAGACCCAGAAAACAGTAGTCAAATTAAATTTGACTCCACGTTATTATTACCAGGAAATTATCTAATAATAATAGATACCTTACCTCCAATTCAATGGATTAAATTACCTTAAATTTAAAGGGAAAGGTTCCACCATAAGGGCCTGCGCATACATTTCCCATAACAAAAGAAAAGCCCCGAAATCGGGGCTTTTCTTTCTAAACTATATGAAGAAATTAAAACTATTTTGCAATTACAAAGCGATAGGTAGCAGAACCTTGATTACCAGAAATTTGCAAGAAGTATACACCATTTACCAAATCTGCCACTGGAACACTAACCAAGTTACCTCCGTCAGTTAAGGATTGTGAACCTGCACACTTTACGGTAGAACCGGAGAAATTTAAAATCTTTACCTGAACATCCATGGCATTCAATGCATATACCTCAACATTCACCTCTTGGGTAGCAGGGACAGGATAAGCGTTGGTTACTTTTACAGAACCAACCGTAGCAACGTTATCGAATACTCCGAATTTAGTAAATAAAGTTGCAGAATAATCAGCCATGCCTACAATTCCGGAAGTGGAAACAGGTCTAAAATCAGGAGTCAATGCGTTTTGAGGGTCAACCAAAATGGAACCTGCTGTAAAAGCAGCAGCATCGATCTTATTGGCATTTTTTGCATCGCGCAACCATGCATCCAAACCGGCAGGCGTGTTCTTTGAATCTACCTCTGCTAATCCTGAATTGGTAGCACCCGCAGATGCCGCTGCTGCTGTATTTGCAATGTAATTATTACGGATTAAATTGCTTGCATCGCTAACTGTTCCGGTTGGTTTCACTCCAGCAGCAACCAAAACACTGTCTCCATCAAACATGATGAAATTTCTGTACCCCATGAACACAGAGTTAACAATGCTCAAGCGAGAATTTCTACGAATACGAGCACCTCTGCGGAAAGCACCCTTTACCGTAGAACTCATGGCCGAATAGGAACTACCCACAGGAATTGGACCCACACAAGTAATATTACTAAATACAGCGGCTGTGTAAGGAGTTTTCCCCGATCCCCCTGCGTCATTATCGCTCTCGAAAGTCTCTGACGTAGATGAACCCGATGGAGCATTCCAACTTAAATCGAAATAGTTTGTATCGCGAGCTGCAATGCCAAACTGAACGGCACCGCGGTAACCAAAATCCGTATCAAAATCATCGTCTGTACCCTTGTAGGAGATTAACTTCTTGCAATTCACCGTACCACCAAACCACTCAAATGCATCGTCACCACCATAGGAAACTTGCACGCCTTCGATGGTAGTATTTACCCCAACAGAACCCATGGTTAATCCATTAATTTCTTTGTTGGGTTCAAAAGCCAAACCTCCAAATTCCAAACGCAAATATTTTACAACACCGCTATTATCGTTATCATCGGAACCACCAAATTTTGCCAAAGAAGCATCAAAAGAAATGTTATTAAACCCTTCTACCTGAATTTCCGTACCTTGGTTATTGATCGCTTTTCCGCAAATCACAATTCCTCCCCAGTCACCGCGTTCACGTGAACCAACTGCACTGGCAGAAGTAATTACCACCGGATTGCTAGAAGTACCGTTTATTTCGATCAAACCACCACGCTCCACTACAATGGTAGCATACAACTTTGGAGTTGCGTTTAAATCCGCTTTTGCACGAATTAAGGTACCGGCTGGTATTACCAATTTACCCCCGGATTTAACTACAACAATTGAAGTTAACGAATACACCTTAGAGGCATCTAAAGTAACCGTACTTGTAATTTCCTTTTTACCAGAAACATCGTTCAATTCCGTCAATTCGGTTGCATCCGCATACGTTTTTGCTTTGGGATCCCATTCGGCCCATCCCTTGGTCCAATCCTGAGAGGCATCCG
>JACCDP010412921.1_pt1 | contig 14416 bp, 9 predicted proteins | sample 7445841 | NCBI WGS metagenome assembly JACCDP01 (sample SAMN15323441, study PRJNA562643) | freshwater metagenome | isolation source: river surface water | place: USA:Blue River Watershed | collected 2017-08-17 | reverse complement strand
AATTTCGGTTAGATACATTCGCTGGAATGACCTTTTCTGGCGGCACTCTGAATTTAGCGATTATAGGGAATAACGAGGCTATGTTTCGCTCCAATGTAACTACCTATTCGGGAAATATCAATTTTACCGGCAATGGGAATCACTTCTTTCGAAAAGATGTTAGAACCTTTGGGGGCGGAATCAGTGTGCGTCCTTCGATAAACCAAACTACAGTTTACTTTCAAGGCACAAATACCAAACTTACAGGCTCAGCAGGAAATTTTAGCTTAGACTCCAATGTTTCTGTAATTATTGGAAATGGCACAGCGTCAGACTTCACTTTAGAAAGATCATTGGCATTTTACGGCAAACTCACGATTCGAGAAAACACAAGACTTATTTCAAACTCACCGGCTTCCTCAAGCAGTGCTGATTGGAATTCTTGGACCCCCTTTTTACAATTTAAATGGTTTGATAAAATTGGATCAAAAGCTTTTGGTGAATTAGCAGTCCTTCCAACAACATCAACTATACAAGGTGGAGCACTTGTAGAATTTCTGAATTCAACAAAACGAGCTTACAGAACCGTAGGCATACCTTTGAAAAATGGTACCCATTTATCTCAATTCACGGATGATATCCATCTAACTGGCTCGGTAACCGATCCTGCCAATAAAGATTCATTTACAACATCCTGCAGTTGGTGTAAATCATCCATTTTTCGATGGAATGAATCCACCGCTAGTTGGACTGCATATACTTCAGGATCTTCAGCCAATAAAGTTGACATTGGGAAAGGTGTTTTAGTTTTCTTTAGAGGTGCAAGAGATTTAGACCACGGTTTGGGAGATACAAGTATAGCTGCCAATAAACAAATCGTCGACTTTAAAGGCGAAATACAAACTGGCTCTGTAACGGTTTCAGGACTATCTAAACTAAACGGCACGGGTTTAACAGGTGCAAATCTAATTGCTAACCCTTATCCCTCCACGTTAAACTTTAGAAGTGTAGCTGATGCCAATAGAAATTCCATTATTCCACGCTACTATACCTACGATGCAATGGCTAAAAATTACAACACATGGGATAGTTCGGTGAATGGAACACCACAAAAAGGTGGAGCTTCTTGGTTTCAGAACGCAGGTGGCGATACAAGATTTATCAATCCTGGTGCAGCCTTTTTTGTATTTGCAAAGACCAATAATGCTTCCATTGTTTTCAATGAGTCGATGAAAGAAGCAACAAAACGTAGTAAAGGTAAAAACTTTGAAGCAGAAGAATTAAAAGAGACCTCTTGTAACGAATTCAAGATGACTATCAATTATGTAAATGATACAGCGTTTGAAAGCGACGGGTTTACCATGCAATACGATTTAAACATTCCCGACGTTTCCAACGATGGAGAAATGTACGATGCACCCAAATTTTATGGTGGTTTCTTAGGATTAGGTTCAATTACAGCAAACAATCAGTGGCTAGCTGTGGATAGACGCAGCAAATTGGCCGAAATTGGCAATACCCATACCGTTCCCTTAAAAGTTGCCTATCCAAAAACAGGCCCTACCGACGTTTTCTTCACCATCAACTCCTGCAGCTTTGGCAACGGCCCCTATAAAATTCAATTGGTAGATAAAGTATTAAATACCGTAGAAGAGGTTGGTGACAATAGCATCTATCAGTACACAATTAACACTGCCGATGAAAAGAAAGCCGATCGATTTGAATTATTATTCACTGCCGTTGCTCAGCAGATGAATACCAAGGAAATTGCCACAAAGCAAAACGATTATATCGTTTACCCAAACCCCGCAATTGACGGCATGTTTAATATCGTCAACAATCAAAACAATTCCATTAGTTCCATACGTGTTTATAACATGCAAGGGCAATTGGTTAGAGAAATAAACCGTTGCGATTCGGATTTAATTCCCATAACCTTGGGAAATTGCTCAGCAGGGATGTATACCGTAAAAATCATTGGTAAAAACAACATCGAGTCGCATTCGGTAATCGTTAAATAAATTAACAGCAACGGCTAATACTATACCTAGCAAACAATCAAAAAAGATTAATACTAAAAAAGGCTGTTCGAGGGAACAGCCTTTTTTAGTATTACAACTCAGTCGATTCGTATTGTTTGCAATGAATCCATCAATGTCCTCCCTCTGCAGGACCAATATGGATGCCTTGCTTTTTAAAATGCGCCATCATTTTCCAAGCATAAAACGCTAAGTAGGCGAAACAAAACACCCCAACCCAATAGCTATTTAATATACCAATCTCTCCAGCCAAAAACCCTTGAAATACACTCACAAATCCTCCGCCCATAATCATCATAATTAAATAATTAGACCCCTTGGATTGCAATTCTCCCAAACCGGTAATGGCAATGGTGAAAATACAAGGCCACAAGGTAGAACAAAACAAACCTACACTAACAAAGGCCATGGCGGCTAAAAATCCACCCGAAAAAATCCCCACCAACAAAGAAAGTATCCCCAACGAGCTATACATCATTAACTGTTTCACAGGATTGCCCTTACTCAAATAATCAGCCACCACAATTAAAGCCACCATACCCAAATACGGAATAAACTGGGTTAAATTACTGCCCATCTGCGCATTAACCAACCAATACACTCCAAAGGCTGCGAACGGCAATACCACACGCAAAATCCCTTGCAAGGACTGGCTCAATCCAAAGGAACCCGCAGCACCCGTCCATCTACCAATCATCAAACTTGCCCAAAACAACGAAACATAAGGGGCGGCATCCCGAGTACTCACATTCAGATGCTTCTCCAAATACTCGCTCAAATTACCCGCCGTGCTTACCTCTACCCCAACATACAAGAAAATGGCAATCATCCCCATCCACAATTGAGGATATGCTAAAACTCGGTCGCTTTTAGTTGAGTTGGAATGCATTGCATCCGAAGCTACCTCACTCGTATTTACTGAATCTTGTAAATCAATCTTTAAACGCCAAAAAACATAAGCAAACAGTACAAAAACAGCTCCTAAAATCAAATAGGGCACTTTCAATTGAGTGATATCCAATGAACCTGCGTCGGCTCCTATAGCGGCACCAATTTCTCCAAATACAGCCCGACTTACAATCAAAGGCCCAATGGTTGTTCCGAAATTATTAATACCTCCCGCCAACGACAATCGCTGAGACCCAGTGTCTTTCGAGCCCAAGCCAATTGCCAGAGGATTGGCCACTGTTTGCTGCAGGGAAAAACCCAAACCCACCACAATCAACCCTGCCAACACCAACCCAAACGAAACAGAACCAGCGTTGGGGTCATTGACGAAATCCTGCCCCGTGGCTGGAATAAAAAACAAGGTACCCACCGCACTTACCAACAACCCAATGGCAATGGCTTTCCCATACCCCATGCGCTGCACCAAGTCTTGCTTCAAACGAGAAGAAACAAAAATATAAATGAGCGAACCTATGGTGTAAGCGATGTAAAATGCAAACGAAATAAGCTGACTTTGCCATTGTTCCAGATGACTCTTTTTCTTAAAAATCGGTATCAAAATATCGTTGCTGGCCGCAACAAAACCCCAAAAGAAAAAAACCACTACCAAAATGGCAAAAATTCTAGACTGAGCTGATTTGAACATAGCTAATTGTATTTAATAAAGCAAAAAACAACATTTACAACGGAAATACAAATTTTATAAAAACAAAACCCTGATCTCAGTCTAAATCAAACTCTAGCTAACCATTAATTGTAAAAAATACAATAAGATATAGAAACTCACAAAACGCTCCGATTGTAGATTATTAAGTACAAAATAACTCCGAGTTACGAATTGTGTATATTTCAAATTTTAAACGCTATTAACATTGATAACAAAATTTTAAATTTGAATGAAGGGATATTATTGCTTAGACTGAAAAGGCCCATACAACACGTTTATTCACGCTCACTCAAAATTTGGCTTGTAGTGCTGCTATCTCTATTGTCTTTTCAACAAGCAAAAGCCCAATACTGGCAAGCCTACGGTGGATATTTATTAAAAACCATTTACGGTTATGACGCCTACCGGGCGAAAATTTCGTTGTGCGATATTTACCGCCGATTTGGATTGTATTATGGCTTGGACTTTAACAACAACGTCTATCCCTATCCGTATTATTACGAAAATATCTTCCAAGATGGATATACACTCAATTACCGAAGGGATATCGCAGGCATAAATCTGGTATTGGATTGTAAATACCGCTGGGGATTTTACGCCGGAACAGGTTTAATTTGGGACGGACCCTTGGTGGGAATTTTCTTGGAACCTGACCCCTCTAAAGGACGTGGATTGAGAAAGGAAATGGGACTTTGGTACACCAACCCCCGTTTAAATTTAGGAATTGAATTGGGTTGGTCGTTCACTCAGCGATTGTCCTTGGGCATCCATTACCGCTGGGGCGATCGTTTGGTTTACGACTCCTGCGATGGCAACTGGTGGAAAGATCCTATTCCAAGGGAGAAGGTGTACCGGGAAATTGTATACAAAGAAATTGACCTAGACAAAGACAAAGACGGCGTGGTAGACACCCGAGATTCCTGTCCGGATATTCCCGGGGTAGTGAATTTATTCGGTTGTCCAGATACCGATGCCGATGGTATCGCAGACGCCAAAGACTCTTGTGTATTCATTAAAGGTCCATTGTTTAATCGAGGGTGTCCTGAATCGGTGAAACCTATTCACGACACCCTAAAGCCTAAATTGAAAGAAATCCATATTTTCATCGATTCTGTTATTACTCCAGAATCCCAAAAGAAATTAGAAGACTTAACCGAAACCTTAAAAAACAACAAGAATATTACCATTCAAACCGCAATTCCCCAGGATACTATACCGCCAGACACCAACGTATTGGGCATGTTACAGCAAAAGTTAAAAGAAAGCGGAGCACCTCCAACCGATATACACTATGTGGGTACCGTTGAAAAGAAAAAGGACGATAAACCCCATTCGATCGAAGAAATCAACGAATTTACCACCATCGAAGATATCATAGATCAAACGTGGGCCTTGCCAATATTCTACGACTTAGACCGAGCTCGAATACGTCCCGATGCTGCTAAAGTTTTGGATAGTTTTGCACTGCATGTACTCCGAAGGTTCCCAGACTTAATCGTGGAAATTGGATCGCATACAGACTGCAGAAACACCATTCCCTACAATCGAAATCTCGCACAAAGACGAGCGGATTCCGCAGTTCATTACCTAATTACCTATTGGAACATACCCAAAACTCAAATCAAACCGAAAGGCTATGGGGAAGCAGAAATCCTTAACGGTTGTGTGTGTGAAGGCCAAAACATTGCCCATTATACAGACTTCGTAGACGGCAAAACTCGAAAACTCATCGTTCAACGAGACGCCAAAGGCTTTGTACAAAGAAGCTTTTACGAAAACTACAAACCCTACGAAATCCAAGTTAGAAACGGAGGTAAGAAAATGGTTTTATGCGACGATTACCAACATGCCCAAAATCGAAGAACCACCGTGCGGTTTAGCATGGCCAATTCCAATATTGGGGTTAACTTAGACGGCGATATCAACAACACCAACGCCGGGCTCAACGCAGCCATGCAGGGAATCAATGCCGCCCAAATCGAACCACAAAGTAAAGCCGCAAAACGAGAAGTGATTATTTACGTGAATGACAATAAAAAGTAATTACTCCACTACCCATTTAACATAACCCAATTGAGCATTTCCAACCAAGTATAAACCTGGTGATACTTGAGGTAAAACTAGAGAGTCTGACCCCATGAATAACGTCTGTAAGGTTGCGCCGGTTTCTGAAAGCACTTTAACTTCTTGTTGAATAGGAATACAACGATTCGCACCCCGAATAATTAATCTCGAGGACTGCTGCGAACTTCCTGGATTCTGAGAAATTTCAAATCGCATCATGGCATCGGTAAAATTAACTGTATTTAAGGTTCGTTTATAATAATCGCCTAGCAAAAGACTCAAATTAACATATTGCAATGACTCCTGCGTCTTAATAAAAGCGTTGGAAAACCGTTCATTCGCTATAACTACCGTATAATCGTCCAACAATTCAATACCCTCCGTTTGATAAAAGGGAAGGTCCAATTGTACCTTCCGCTTATTGCATCGCTGAAAATCAAACCCATTCAAATCGTAAATCAGAAATAAAAACGGCTGCAATAAATCACTATACCCCAACAGTACGATGGAATTAAACTTAGGATTGTAACAGGCCGATGTAATTAGTCCCCCAACCGGCAAATAGGCAATCTTCGTTGCATTTTGAATAGAATCCTTTGTGGATAAACGATAAACGGCAGACCCTTGTTTTCCCCATTCCTTAGTAAATAAATAAATACTATCGCCTACCACCACCATAGCCTCACAATCAAAATTGGTGGTATTGGGCGATACAATGGAAAAATCCTTTTGCTCAGGATAATTAAAACGAATTGAATCCTGAACAACAAAAGAGTCCGATAAAGCAGATTTACGCCATTTATAAATCGTTAAATCCTGTCGATTCCCTCGAAAGTTATTACCAAAATCACCCATAAAAATAAAGGAATCATCAAACCCTACATCCTCCCAATCCCGATTCAAACCACCGTTCATTTTTACTGCTTCAACCACAAAACCCGTGGAAGTATCTATGCGGTACAATCGGCAATCCGAATTGTCGTTGTGCCCCCACAATGCATCTTTAAATTTCATTATTCCCGAAATTTCAGGCAAGTAATTCTGCAAAAGCCTAGAGGAAAACGGCTTTAAGGTTATCGATGAATAGGTACAACTTCCATCGTTTTGGGTAGCCATCGAATTAAAATTGAGTGCCAACGGATCAGTACAGCCCAAAACCTGACAAATAACTTGATTTACAAATAGATAGAAAAGCAAAATAAAACCTAAACGCATACTACAAATGTCTAGCAATATGTTGTTAGTTTCCAAAACACACTAACAATTTCAAACAATTCCATGGATTTGGCATGAAATTTTCTAATTGCGTTGTATAATTTAAAACTTAATAATAAATTCGCATTAGATAATTATGGAAAAGCACCTAAAACTTATTTTGACCGTTGTGTCTGTTTTGTGTTTCACTTCGTTGATGGCTCAGGGCGTTCCCGATGATCCAGATATTCAAGTTCCTGTAGACGGAGGTATTTTTACCGTTGTGGGTTCTGCCGTTGCCTACGGAGTATACCGCATGCGCAATAAAAACAGCAAATAGGATTAATATCTTTTTGTGACGGGATTACAAAAATTCAAGGAATATATTTCCTCACTGAATTTAAGTCCCGAACAAAAGTACTTCATAAAGGCTTCACTGGTTTTCATGCTGGTGTGGCCTTTTTTCGATTATTGGTCTGCCATCGACAATTTTCTCTCCGAAAGCTTATTGCACGGATCTAGATATACCATAGGTGCAATAACAGGAACTACCCCATTGGCCATTGAGAAGAAAGAAGTGTGTATGTATTTAATGAAAGACGATCGCGCAACCCTACTCATAGGCAAAACGTGCAACGGAAAATCCTTGTATTTTTTACTTGTTTCTTTCATCTTTGCCATACCCAACAGAGCCCTAAAAACACGTCTACTATGGTCAGTATCCAGTGTTTTAGTGCTTTACCTCTGCAACATGTTGCGTATCGTGGGGCTTTTTTTTATAGCCAAATCTTTGCCGGATTGGTTTGATGCCTTTCACCACCAAATATTTCAAATTCTGATGTATGTTTTAATGTTCACCATATGGATGTTGTATCTAGCAAAATCAACAACAAAGCAATAATTCGCCTAGTTGGTACTACATTAATACTTGCAATTATCAATACCACTTTTTACTGGATTAACGACAATTACATTTTATCGGGAAACCCAAACCAACCCCATAACCCACCGTTCGACAATCTATTTATTCGGATGGCGACACGCGAACTGTGTATATGGCTCTTCTACTTACTCAATAGAATTTCGCTTAGTTACAACAACATCCATAGTCAGCAAAAACTATTGCTATACATCACGCTGTTTTTGGATATTTTAACCATTTTCTTTGCTGGAATTCGGTTTATTGGGGACTCTCAACTGCTGTATATTATTTACAATACATTGCTGGGTTTCCTTAATTCCAACCTATTTTTCACCATCTTGGTGATACTCCACTATGTATCAGGCAACCTAAAAGGCAAAGAACAAAATCAGCTTTCTTGATTCCATTGAGCTAATACCCTATGTATGTGGTAGAAAACGAAGAAATGAACCGCTACAACCACTTCCAATCCAATAATATAGTAGGGCCAGTCACCAATAATTAGAGGATTTTGCGCATCTGGCTTTTGAGCCAAAAACATATAATTCGCTCCAATCAACCAATTAACCAGCCCGATAATTGGCAGTACCAATTGGGTATACCAAAATACCCGTTTCCAAGAGTTGGGCGAAGGCTTAAAATCCATACGCAGCGTAGCGTATACACTGCCCAAGATGATCATCCCATGCGACATTCCATAGTCAATATGACTAAACACACTTCCCCCCGTGGTAATTTCAGGTGTTAAAAACGCATGCACTGCTCCTGCCCCCCAACAAAGCAAAAATTCATAAGCCCATTGCTTTCCAGTAGCCATGGTAAATGCAACCAACAACTGAGACAACGAACACAATTGCAATGGCAAACTTGTCTCCAATGTCCAAGTTCCTTGGTGCCATTGCCAACACTGACTTACTGCAAAATTTAAAATGGCAATCAAACCCATTGCTTTCCCCAATTTGTGTCGGTTTTCTGCAGACCACCGCTTACTAACCACCAATACCAGTAAAAAAATTCCCCAAAAAATCAGATTCAACACCAACCATTCTCGAGATCCAACAGGAATAGTGTGGTGAAGTGCATTACGATTTTGCATCCGCGCAATATACAATGAATCTCAAACAATTAACAATTTTCTTCATACATCGCATCCAATTAGTATCTTAGCAACATGGTTCATTTTGCACCAATTTCAACCCATAAACAACGCGTTAAGCAATGGATGACACGACCTTTCATTGCACTGCTTTTACTCAGTATCCCAACCTCGATTTTCTGCCAATTCCAAGGCTTAAACCCCTATGTGTACAGCAGTCCATTGAGCATTCAGGTTCCAGCGCCCCGTTATTTCACAAAATCTGTAGGCACATTCCAAGCTCCCCGAAAACTTTATTGGTATGCAGATCCTACCTTGCAAAACCAAGCACAACGAGCCATTACGCTACTATCCCATGGCTTGGAGGAAATGCTCAGTTATACAACCCCAACCAACATTACATTTATCGAAACTTACAACCCAAAAAAGGCTCAAATTGTAATCAACGGACCTGCCAACTACCCCAATCCAAACAACCTGCAAATCCCTACCATTGAACAACAATATTATTCCTTAGAAATAGAAAAAAAGAAAATAACCATTTATCTCGGTGGGGTAGCAGCTGCTTTTCACCTTTACAGCAACTTACAGCAATGGATATACTACTACACCGATGTTGCACCCTACATATTTCCAGACCAAACCTACTATCCGCTTAATTGCGCATCCATTAAAGATTACCCAGAAAGCAGATACCGGGGTATGCATTTAGACATTGTTCGCCATTTTTTCAGGCAAGAGCACATTGCTCAAATGCTGGATGCAATGTCGATCTATAAATTCAATGTCTTACACCTTCATCTAACCGATGACCAAGGTTGGAGAATAGAGATTCCATCCTTGCCCAAATTGCAGTATACCGCCGCATACCGTAATGGTTCGCAAATCGGACCCTATAAAAATCAGGAATACGACACGTTGAAATACGGAGGTTTCCTTACCCGAAACAACATTCGGTTCTTGGTAAAAAAAGCAGATGAACTTGGCATTACCATTATACCCGAAATTGAAATGCCGGGCCATGCCCTAGCCGCCTTGGCGGCCTATCCCAATTTGAGTTGTATTGGAGGAAAGATAATCCAACAAAAGGCAAGCAACAACCCAACGAATCTTGCGGAAAACACCATTAGCCCATTTGAAGTAGCTACAGGATGGGGTGTTTTCGATGATGTGTTTTGTGCCGGTAATGAAGAAACTTTCAAATTTCTAGAAACGGTTTTAACCGATGTGATTGAACTCTTTCCTAATTCCCCCTACATCCATATTGGTGGCGATGAATGCCCCAAAACCCGCTGGAAATCTTGCCCCAAATGCCAAAAACGAATACAAACCGAAGGATTGCACGACGAACACGAATTGCAATCCTATTTTATTCGCAGAATTGAGAAATTCGTAAATAGCAAGGGTCGAAAAATCATAGGGTGGGATGAAATTTTGGAAGGCGGACTAGCACCGGACGCCACCGTGATGAGTTGGCGTGGTGAACTAGGCGGACTAGCGGCTGCGCAACAAAAACACAATGCCATCATGACTCCTGGAAAACCTTTGTATTTCGATCATTTTCAGTCCAAAGACAGCACCGAACCCCATGCTATAGGAGGATTCAACCCTCTGGATGCCGTTTACAATTACAGCCCATTCCCCAGCAGCAAAAAAATCATCCAATTCAACGATTTACAAGACACCATTTCTCCTTACATCCTAGGTGCGCAAGGCAATGTTTGGACCGAATACATGCCCACCTGGGACCATGTCCAATACATGACCAATCCAAGGTTACAGGCACTCAGCGAAGGATTGTGGCTTCCAGACAGCCGAAAGAATTTCAACGATTTCATCCAACGAATTAAATTACACACCACACTGTGGAGTTATTACGGCATTGAACGTTGGGGCAATCACTTTTTTCAAACGCAAGCCATCGAACACTAATTCAACCCTTAGAATCCGTGCAGAAACGAAGACAATTCCTTCAAAAATTTGGTATACTATCGGCATTGCTGGGTGGTAAACAGTTATTAGGCAGCATAGCAAACCCAACGAGCGAAGATTCAACCACTAAACAACCCAACACCAAGTTATCCAAAACACCCATTCTTGTTACCACATGGAATTTCGGCCAGTTGGCCAATAAAGCAGCTTGGGAAACGCTCAGCAAAACGGGATACATTCTGGATGCAATCGAAAAAGGGATAAATTTCACCGAATTAGACCCAACGGAAAGAAGCGTAGGATATGGGGGAAGGCCCGATCGAGACGGACATGTAACGCTCGATGCTTGCATCATGGACGAAATGGGAAATATTGGTTCCGTGGTTTGCATGGAACACATTGCAACCCCAATCTCCGTAGCCAGAAAAGTGATGGAAAACACCCCACACGTAATGCTTGCTGCCGAAGGAGCCACGGATTTCGCTATCAATCAAGGATTTATAAAACAAGACCTTTTGGTACCCGATTCTTACCGTGAGTGGCAGGAATGGTTAAAAAAATCAGAATATAAACCCACGGTAAATATCGAGAATCACGATACCATCGGCATGATTGGAATCGACAAAATCGGCAGAATCGGCGGCGGATGTTCCACCAGCGGTATGGCCTTTAAAATGCGCGGCAGAATTGGCGATTCACCCATCATTGGAGCCGGATTGTTTGTAGACGGAGAAGTAGGTGCATGTACTGCCACGGGCCACGGAGAGGAAGTAATTCGAGTGGTTGGATCCCACCGGGTGGTTATGGAAATGCGCAGCGGATTAAGCCCACAAAAAGCATGCGAAATAGCCATTAAAGACATCGCCAAAAAGCTAGAAAAGAGAGGCAAAAAATGGAACGAAGTCCAAATTGGATTTATAGCCATAAATACCAACGGCGAAATAGGAGCATTCTCTTTGCAACCTGGGTTCACCTATGCAGTTAAAAAGGACAACATGGACGAAGTATTAAAGTCCCAGTCCTTGTATACATAAGAATATCCAAATACTTATTTCGCTAATTCAGCGGCCGACATTGCTTGCAAGATACCCAAAGCCGGAGGTTTCATTTCTCCGTTCATCTCCGTTACACTCCATGTAATTCCTGGCCAAATATCGTTCCACTGCCAAAATAAACTACCCATACAATAAGGCATGAGAGATCGATGTCGTTTGTACGCTTTACATAGAAATTCGTTTTGCCTTACCCAAGTCTCGTAAATCAAGTATTCAACCTTTTGTTTATCTGTCGTCTTGTTTTCATTTTCAATCGATGTTTTTTGGTACATCGTCGCCATGGAACTATCCACCTTCAACACGTCGGAATGGGCAGAATTATTTCTAGTATTAACCGGTAATGGGTTCAAAAGATCTAACGATGACAAGGGTTTGGAATTTAACGAACTATTCCAATGGTAGGGTTTATTCAAAGCTACTGATTCTGGATTATCGGGATTTTGAACGTATTTCATCAGTAAGTCGAGACCTTTATAACTCAACATATATTCCGACAACTCCTCCAATGTTGTAACCTCACCCAATAACGTTGCGCTGGCGCTTGGAAATCCGTATTCGCTGCAAAAGGGCATTTTCACCGAATCCAAATGATTAAATCCACGTTCACCGTGCCAAACGCCCCAATCGTGATTATCACCGGTTTTCATTTGCTTCAAATTCCCCCAATTCCCTACAGGGCTGCTTCGTAAATACGGCACTTGCGGATTCCATTCCTTGACAATTGCAGGCAGTAGGGTATCGAACATAAACAAGTAATTATGCCAATGTTCCGAGCTATCGGTTCCGTGCAACGAATATTTTTGCTGCCATCCCCAGTTTTTCCATGCAACTTCAATTTCATTGTTGCCGCACCATAATAGCAAAGAAGGATGAGATGCAAATTGATTCACTGTATTATGCGCTTCAATCTCCACCGCGTTTAAGAAAATTGGATCTTTAGGATACGTAGTACCAGAAAACATAAAATCCTGCCATACCATAATCCCAAAAGAATCGCACAATTCATAAAACCGCTCACTCGGATACGCCCCACCACCCCAAATACGTAGAGCATTCAATCCGCTGCTTTCCCATTCCGAAAACCAACGGTGCATCACCCGATCCGGATAGGGACTACCCGCTTCAAAATGCCTCGCCCAAATCACATTTGCACCCTGCACAAATATGGGTTGTTGATTTATGCTAAATGCGAATTTACTGTCCGCAGTATCCCAGAAAATCGTTCGTATCCCCGATCGGGTTTTACTTCGAACTATCCGATTTACCCCATTCGCGTTCTTGATATGTATACTTACGCCGATTTCGTACAACGTGGGCAAAATGGAGGTGTAATCCATGGTTACTTTTTCGATTTTACGTTGATATCGAGACATTGGCAACCTCTTCAATCCTTTATATTTCAATTCAATACGCTTTGGATTCCATAGATAAGGCTGTTGAACTTCAAAGGGTAACTCAGCCATGGTAAATTCAATTCCACTTTTATCGTCTACAAAAAAAGTCCGAAATTGATCCTTTTCCCACTTCCATTGCCAGTGCTCGGTGGCCAATGTATCGTTACAGTTGATCATGGAAACCGTTTTCACCAAGGAAACATCGGACAAGAAAGCATCTTTCATGTAGATCAATCGCACCTTGCCCGAAGCAAATTCTCCCTGTAACGGGGTATTATCCCCAATGGAATTACCTGAATTTTCACTCTTCCCTGAATTAGAAAGCAGTGCTACCGAATCTACCAACACTTGAACCCGTTGAATATAGGCTTCGTCCCAACCCGTGACCCAAACACCTTCCCCCAATCCAACCAAAACTCGTCTGGGAGCAATATCCCAACCGTATTGTACCATGGGTTTCCGCAGCCACGGAGAGGCTTTCACTTCCGAAACTGGGCCTTCGTTATCTGCGGGAAATACCATTCCTGATTTATACCCAATCTGCTTAGCCAAAGGCGTAGGCGCTTGAAATAGAATCACAACACTATCTTTTCCATCCCTTCGTAAAAAAGGATCCAACACCAGCATTTTTTGGGCAAAGGAAGAGGCAAACGGCTGATACGCTTCTTCAATCAAATTGCCATTGATAAATACCGAAATCTCCGCTCCCTCCCACTGCCGCAACTCCATGATCCAATGTTTCCTAGTGGATGCTTCCTCGGCGGAGGAAAAAATCAAGGCCGAATATTTCCAAGAATACCATTCGATCTTCTTACATACATCGGCACATCCTGTTACCCCATGATTACAGAATACATCATTAATACTTGGGGTATGATTTACTTTAATTTCCCCCATCTGCAACAATCCACTGCCCGTGCTATCGGCTGCCTTACCGTCCAACAACTGTAAGTTCCATTGTTCTACACGAAATTGCGTAGACGAGCCCGGCTCTGCCAGTGATTTTGCACGTATTCCCCTATTTATAAATGTGTCAATGTCTTGGTTCGATTCTTTTCCATAGGCCGATGCAATGAGTGATACAGCGCATACAAACAACATCGAACGGTAGGCAACGTCAAATTTT
>JACCDP011241638.1_pt1 | contig 14419 bp, 31 predicted proteins | sample 7445841 | NCBI WGS metagenome assembly JACCDP01 (sample SAMN15323441, study PRJNA562643) | freshwater metagenome | isolation source: river surface water | place: USA:Blue River Watershed | collected 2017-08-17 | reverse complement strand
GTTTGAACAATTCTACTCTTGTTACTGAATATTCACCAAGAGAAATTTCTTTCTTTTCTAATTGAATTTGCAGAATAAAAATTCTGTTTTCATACCATTCTACGGCACTAATTTGTTTACTCATCTTCTTTAGGTTTAATGAATTGACTAAATATTCTAGTAAGTTCTGGATCGTTATGGTCTCCGAACATTACATCTACTATGGATTTAATTTCTTCCATTTGAATTTCTTGAAGAGTTACTTCTCTTTCTTCTCTACCCATTCCCATTGTTATTGATTTTAATTTCTAAAAAAAAGAATGCGACATATAAGAATAGACCGCTTTCGTCTATGATGATGCCTGCCGCTAGCATCTTATGCATACCAAAATTAATTGTCATTTTTTATTTTGTATATTATAATAACAGCTACGATTGCTGATATGGTAAGCGTAATTAAGATCTCTTTCATATTAATAATTTAGTTAGTTCAAAAACTTCTCTTGTTTCTTTCTCAGCGTATGTAATCATCTCTTCTTCATGACTATCCCATTGGTCATTAAACAATCGGCCAGCTAGGTGCATAAGTTCATGAAATAAATTACAAGACAAATCTAATTCACTATTACATCTTGTAAGATTAATAAACACGAAGCATCTGTCGCTTCCTGGAATATAATTACACCACCCACATATATAGCTACCTTCATTGGTATTAGGATGCTTTCTGCAATCTTCCAGGTTAAGTCCATGCATCTCATCTACATTGTAGTAGTTGAATATCTCACATGGATCAGTACTTAATAGTAAATCGTAATCGTCTCTAGTTATTGTTATCATATTTTAACTATTGAATTTTCTAAATTCTTCATAACCATAATCATTTGGCTGATTGTAGATTTCACATTGAATATCTAATGTATCGTTATGAATTGAATAGTATTTTTGTTTAACGTTAGCTAATTCATATATATGCACATCATTTCTATCAGAATTAAAAAGAACGTCCTCACCTATATTTGGAATATAACTACCGCCTTTCATTCTCATTAATAAATCTCCATCGCTATCTACTAATTCAAATCTAATTATCATGTTATTTATTTAAGAGATTCAATTATATTTTCTAGATTCTTTTTAGTTAGGTAAAAGCTAGTGCCAGAGCTAGACATGATAGCCATATTAGATCCTGTTTTTAAGAACCAAGTTTTACCATCTAACTCAAACGTTAACTCTTTCTTATCTACTAAAGATTGCTTCAAGATATTAAAAAACTCTAATGTGCTTTCTTTAGATCCTAAATGTATATAGTTAATATCAGTAATATATTGGTATTCAAGATTTTTATAATACAATGTGTACCAATTTTTTTCGGCATCATAAAAATGTGTTAGTTTAGGTAAGCCTGTAAGTTTGCTATACCATACTGTGCTATCCTTTGTTGTTTCTTTAACAACGATTTGTGAATAACTAATTGAAAGCATCATAAAAGATGCTACGCTTAAAATTACTTTTTTCATGTTAATTGATTTTGATTTATTATTTATTTAAAGTTTGATTTTATTTTTCTTTTTAGATTTTTTAATTCTGTTTCTAGGTATTCTATTGGTTCTAATAGAGAATCATATTTTCTTTGTCTTTCTTCTAATAACTCTTCGGCTAGTTGTATAACTAAGTCAGATGCATAGAACCAAAATTCTTCGTGAACTAAAGGATTGAAATCTAAATCTTCATCTGTAGCTCCAACTGATTTTAAATATTCATCTTGTTCTTGCTGAAGTTTATTTGCGTAATAAGGATCATTCTTATCTTCTGGATATATAAGGCCGCCATACATTACTAATAGCTCTAGTTCTTTAATACTAAACTTGTGTTTCATATAATCAATGATTAATTAATAACTTACTTTTGTTAGATTCGATATAGAGTTAAGGTGATAATAAACAAGTTATAAATTCCTTATGTAAAAATCATAAGCTAATTTAGCCTGCTCCTCTGTTTCGAATAATCCTATATGGATTCTTTTATTTGGTTTCGATATTTGAGCTCTCCATTTATTTCTTTGTTTATATATTCCGTAATATTTACTAGTTTTTTTATTATTCTTTATCTTATTGTGATTTTCGTATGTCGTCACTATTCGGAGGTTATCAACTTTATTATTCAGCTTATTATTATCTATGTGATCTATTATGGATTTCATTCCGCATGGAATATGATTTAAAAAAGCCATTGAAACTAATTGATGTATTTTAAATTTTTTACTTACTTTTTCTTTTGAAAGATTACAGAATAAATATCCTTTTTCATTTTTTGAAAATGATAATAATTTTTCTTTATTATACTTTAAAGATTTTACATTCCCTAAGTTGCTAACCAGATAATGATTTTCATATCCTGGTATATCTTTCCAAATCTCTTCCATATTCTTTTTTATTTATAGTAAAGCTATTATACTGCATCCAACCAACACAGTATTTAATCTCAGTTTAAAGAGATATTACCCAACCAATGACACTTCCCTCTGCGACCTATTCTTATTAATTCAATCTTTCGATTTAGGCTATTTGGTTCACTTGTTCATCCAATCCTTTCGGAGATGCAGTACCCGTTGTTAAGCTTAAAACAGAGCGGGATTTTATTATTGAACAAGCGTTCATTGTGAGTCATTGTTTTTGTTAAAGATGTTCAACGGCATACAACACCTATATGTAAATTTAGGGAATAAAAAAACCCTAGCCACTTCTCGAACTTGACTAGGGTAGTTTATATATTGATAAGAGATATAAACAACTTTAAATGCAATCTAAGTTCGAGTTAGACACAGCAAATATATAAAAGATTTTTAATAAAAAAGTTTTTTGTAAAAAAAAATGATGATAGTGATTTAATTTAACCAGGAATAAACCTCAGCTATTGTTTTATCATTAGTAGCTTTACTCATCTGTTTAAGATTAACATTCATCTTTATGTTAATGTTTGTGCTGCCTACATTCATAACGTAGATAACATCATCTGCATAGATAACGGAAGATGGTTTATAGTCTATTACAATTGGTAATGGAGGAAGTTCTGAGTTACCTAATACGTAATGGAATACTTGATTCCAGAAGTCATAACCTTCCTTTGAGTCGGCCCAATCAAATAGCGACATCATCTCTCCTTCTATTGAGTATGCATCATCTTCTAATACTTTTCTATCTTCTAAATTATTTACAATACAGTCTACATAATCTGAAGGTAGATAGTCGAGTAATAATTCTAATACTGTCATTTCTGTCATTTTATACTAAGTTAATTGTTTTTTCTTTTGACTAATAATGAAATTAATAATGTTACTACATAAGTTAAGCATACGATTGTTATCATTACCTTGACAAATGCATTTACGTTTGTGTTCAACGTTATCCATATTAGTATCAATGATAATATTGATTGTATGTATCGTATCATGCGCCTAATAGTTCTGTTACATAAATGATTTTCTTATTTTTAAATCTATCCTGGAACTCTACAATAGCGTGAATGTAATTCTCTGCTAGGATATTTATTCCGCTACATAATTCATTTCCGATTAGATAGCAAATGTGGTATGTTTTCATATTGTTTGATTTTCGTTAAAGTAATACTCTAGTATTGAATGAACTCTATCTAGTAGTTCTTCATCTGATTCCTGGGCGATAGCCATCCAATCATTATTAATACCATACATATCAATAATGTAAATTAGTTTCTTTCTCATTGTTTTTGTTTTTTGAATTTATAATATTCTTTAGCGTCTGCAATCATTTCGAATACCATTCCGAAATGGCTTCTACTAGACAATACATCATCTAGTATCTGCATTTTATCTTCATTACTTGCGCCATCTAAGTCTACGTCATCTATATGCCATAGGTTATCTACAAAGTATCCTGCATTGCGTAATACTTCTTTAGCTTCTTGTTCTGTCATAATAATAATTCTTTAATATATTCTTTTGTCCATTTGCAGTTGAATAATTCAACTTCATCTTTATATTCAGTTACCGAACTTGCAAATACATATCTAGTTAATTTTATTCCGTTGTATGTGCGATACCATTCCTTAGTAATGTCATCACGTTCATTTGAAAATGTTAGTTCTATTGAGAATCTAAATGATCTTTCATTTAGTAAGTATTTTTCAGTGCCATACTTATAGATAAATATTTTATCACACAAATTAGGATTGTTAGAAGCAACGTCACCTCTTTCAACGCATAATCTATGTCCAATCTCCCCTCTAATTTTCTCAATTAACATATCAATGTATTCTCTTCTTTGTTCTTGCCATAACTCTAGACTTCTTTGAGCGTCAGCAGTTAGGTCTCTATGTCGCTGATTGATTGCATCAAGTTCATCAAGGTCAATGAGACTATTTGATTGGTTAGTTTTTTTCTCGTTTCTACTATTGAATTCAGCTATCAAGCTGTCAATAATTTTTTGTTGATTTTTTGTCATGGCTTTAAATCTTTAATAGTTAATTTGTATCCTTTTTCATTTACTAAGTCTACGATTTGAACTACTGCTTGCAGTAGGTGTCTATCTAATTCAATTCTTTTAACTTTCAATGCTAATTCAATAGCATCTAATCTCATTTCATTTGTCATAACTTTCTAAGATTAAAAGGTTCAGCATCTAGGTAGTAGTCGAATGTATATCCTATCTGCTCTAATTCATTTTGTATTCTATCGCATTCATCGTATGTGTTATCTTCGAATGTTTCTAGGATACTCATTACATTATTAGGTATTAGTTCGGGTGTTTCAAATAAATCTTTCATACTTCTTTCTTTAATTGTTCTTTAATATATTCTTTCTCTTCTTGTGTCAGCTGAGGATAAGCATCTTCATCGAACTCTTCATCCCAATCTTGTAAGTTATCTATAACTTCATTGATAGCCCATTCTCTATCTGATTCTAATTGATATTCAAAGTAAGTCATTTCATTATCTGATAAGATACCATCTTCACACACAAAGTATCCTCCGAAATCCATTCCAGATTCATTGTATTCGCCCTCTATTGTTACGTTATACACTTCTGATATTTGACGTAGTAATTCTAGGGGTGGACTCCAAGCACTATCTCCAGATATGATTAACGTATTGTCCGTTCTTTCATCTATGTTGAAATCCCACCATTTTGTTCCGTATTGGTAGTATTCATCGTAGCTTAATGATGAATAATCTTCTTGCATTTCTTTTTTAAGCACAATATCTCCAAACTCAGTGAAGTAATTTGTGTCATCATACTTAGAGAATCGTTCTTGAATCTCATCTAATGCAGCCTTATCACCCGATAAGACTGCGTAGTTCCAACAGTTGTTTGCCATAATTATTTATTTATTTGTGGATAGTGATTTATGCTCCTAGATACTCATCGCATTTCTCACAGGTATAAGCATTGTAGTAGTGATTATATTTACCATTAGTATCATTACATAGTTCACAATCCAATGTCATATCTTCTAGCTCTCTAATTGATTCTTCTTCCTTGCACCAAGCACACATACCATCTTCTATTTCTTTGAAGCCACTAAGCATCATATCACAGCCTGTGCAGTATTGTGATTGGTGAGCACTGATATAGTTCTCATTACTTGTCCAATGGAATGTTCTATCGAATGTAGGAGTAGTTTTCTTAGCAGTAGACTTTTGCTTCTTGATACCTCCGAAGTCATACCAATCATTGACTTGCTTGTATGAAGAGTTAGAAAACCAACAGCCCATATTCCAATGCCCTGCTTTCTCATTAACAATAGCCCACTCATCATTTGAATTGAGGAATACTAACTTACTACCATTGCCGATATAGTCAGCTAACAAGTCTAGTATGTCATCATCGTATTCGAATCCAGGCTTGAACTTCTTGAGTATTGTTTCATTGAACATATATGTATCTGAATACTCAGTGCTCGTAGGTGCATTGTATATCATACCATTGTGAACGAATCCTAAGTTGTCATCAACAAGGAATGGGTGACAATTTGTTTTGTTAATCTTGCCGTGAGTAGAGATACGGAAGTGCAATACAATGTTACGCTTACCATACTTTTGTTTGATGTCTATGTAGTTGTTATAGAACGTATTAAAGTTCTTCATTTCTTTGAATACTTTAAGTTGATTATCGTTGTCGATATACAACATACCTGCACCATCGCCATTGTTCTCCCAACAATTTTTAAGTAATTGTTTTTTAAGAGTAGTTTGTTTTGTATTAAGAATTGCTATACACATTTTATTTAGTTTTATTTAGTTAATAATTAAGCTGCTAATGATTTCTTATCTACTAGCCTAGCTGTGTTTACATTAGGTAATTTCTTGTTATTGAATTGGTCTGAATACTTGATAAACTTTTCTATCTTCTGAATCATTTGATCCAAAGAATATACTTGTCTAAGGTGAATGTGTAGCTTAGACTTTGTATTAGCTAACATTCTAAGAACTTGCATTTCAGACTTGTTGAAGTTGTCGACAATGATTCTCATTAAGTCTCTTCGCCATAGTAGATTGTTAACGCTTCTAACAGCTGAAGGAATTCTAATCTCTACCACATTTGGCTTGATATAGATAGATGAATACTTGTCTCTGTTATAGTATTCGTGTTTCTTCTTAGCTTTAGAATAGTTCTTATCAATTCTATGTTCATACATTGAATAGAACAATGGAAAGAATCCAGATATACCTTCGAATAGTTGTTCGGTAGTGTATATTGTTGAACCTAGATTGATATGCCCACCGCAATCAGATGAATGTTCTGCATTGATAAGGTCACGTAACTCTTGACTCTTGCCTATCTCGATTTCCATTTTGTCATCGAATAGATTGAATGCAGGAGATACAAGCTCGTATCCAATGCTATCATCTAGTGAGCCATCTTTTTCTTTTATCCAACCTGTGTTTCTATATAGTCTATCATAGTCAAGGTCTGCCATATCTGAATCTTCTTTCTCAATCTCGAATCCAACAGTGAACTTTGCAGATGAATCGAATCTAGTTTGTCTGGGTAGCGAATGATATCCAGCATTGTTAGCCTCGTCATCTCGATACTCGTGAATATCTGAATCCCAATTGTCTTCATGTACCCATTCATCTTGTCTATCTGAATATATATATCCTTGATTTCTGAGTGAATTTTCACATCTATAATAATCGCCATCCATCTCAGAAGTCTCGCATATGCGAATGAAATAGTCTTCGTATGTAGTCCCTCTTCTATCCGTTACATATCCATACAATACATCAGAACTATCCTCATCTAGATATTCTTCTTCGAATCCACTCCATACAATACCACAACTATCTTCAGTTCCTTCTATCACTACGTCTCCACCGCGAACATGAATAACGTCATCGTGTAATGCGTATCCACCATTTATATTTGCGTATGTGCATTCTTCTATTAATGCCCATTCTTCTGCGTGACGTGGGCTATCTTCGTGTATCTGAACACATTTATGTTTTGGATATTCTTCGCCATCGTAGGTAGTCACCATTTCTGGTAGTATTTCTTCTATACCCACTATTTTTAATAGCTCACTCATTGTTAGTATAGCTATATTCTCAGGTAAAAGATCTACTAAATCACCTATAGGAATATTTGCTTGTTGCAATCTATCGTGATACCTCAACCCATAGTATAGTTCTGCTGAGTCTCCGTTGTAGCTACCTCCGAATGAATTAATAAAGTTAATATACATTTGCCATTGTGGATGGTCAAGTTCTGCCTTGATAACAAATGATTGTGGCAGTAAGTCTCTTAGTTCTTTTGCAATCGTGTTCATAATTAGTTTATTTTAGTATATTGGTTAATAAAAAACCCGTAACTCCAATAGCTACGGGCAAGATAATTGTAATTAGTTTTTGAGTTGTTGTCATTGGTTAATTGCTTTTTGATAACTATTAAAAAATGTTTCTACTCCATCTTCAAGACTATGTGTAACATATTCAACATCTTGTCCCATACAAGAAGCTATTTGCACCCCATTTTCTAAGGCAATATAAACGTATCCACTATTAGAATTGAATCCTATTTCGAATATATCTTCTCCGCTGCATTCATCTGCATACGCTTTAAATACTTTGCTCAATCCCATTGCCTCGCAATAAGCTATTGAGTCTTTTAATCCGTGTATTTCCATGACTTTATTTAATTAATTTTATGTTACGCTTTTGAAATTTGCATTACACTTACATCGAAGTAATTTCTGCTAAGATCTGCATATGGTACATTTTGTTGTTGGCAAATTAAATTTATAATCCTCCCGAATTGAGTATTAATTGGCTCGGGAGTCATAAAATAAAAACTATAACAAAATCCATCATTGCCATTTGAATATTCAGCGTCTACTTGATAGACAATTATTTCTTCTTTCATCTTGCTTTATTTAATTAAGTTGATTACTCCGTTAGATATTATGATTACAAATGTTACTAAGCCCGATACCATAAAACAATACATTAAGCCTATATACCAGTGCCCATACCAATCGTTTGATAATGGAAATACTTTGTTAGCTAATTTCCCTATGTAGTAAGGAACAAAAACAATTGTTGCCGTTACTATTAAATAGATTATAAATGTCATCTTACTTTGTTTATGCTTGTTCAACTTTAATTACCATCCAATCCCAATGGATACCATTTTCGAATACGGATACTATGGATCCAATTTCTTTCTTCATCTTTTCAAATGTTTCTTTGCTTCTTGTTACTACCTTAGTAGTTGTTGCACCTGAGAATGTATCTTCAAATGTAACTTTGACGTGAACTATATCCATTTTTTTTATTAACCTGTTTATTAATTCTTTTGCATCTTTTAAAGTCAAATGTTCTCCTAATGCATCGTAGCCATTTGCATCAATAATTATATATCTATCTTCCGTTTGTATTGTTCCATCATAATCTGATTGACCTTCGTATAAATACAATTCAATTGTGTAGTAATTCATGATTTCTAGGTTTTTATTGGTTTATAAATTTTCTTTCAGTGTAAAGAATGCCTCCGATAACTTCATGAAATATTCCTCACAAAATTTATCTTCATCTTTAATTTCCATTCCGTAGTTCTTCGCATTCTCTAGCATTTCGTAGTAATAGAAAGGAACGGTTAACGCACTAGGTAAACCAGATAGCCATTGGGCAAAGGCTTTTTTCTCTCCTATGCGTTTGATATCAAATCCGTATTCACTCTTAAAAATGTTGTATAAAGTTTTTATTTTGTCGTATAAATTCACGTCGTTATCTAATCCGTAACCGTCAAAATCTATATTCTCTACAATAGTTTTTTCGTAAAATGTTAGTGTATTGTTCATGACTTTATTTTTTTAGGTTTATAATTTTCAATGTTGCTACTACTGAATAGAGCATTAATAAGTAGACAAATGTTCCCATGACTATAGTTTTATTCGTTCTTGAATTTCCATCATTACGTTATTCACTAGGAACAAAGCACATACAGATAAGACGCACGCCATAATTGAAAGGCTAAATTTGTCCGCCATTGGCTCAACAGCCAGTACTCCAAAAAAGTACATACAAAATGTTCCTAGCATAGCAGCATAGGACACCATAAATTTGATTAATTGTTTCACGTTATTTTCTTTTTAATTGTTTATACTTTGTTCGATCGGGCTGAATATCCCTATAGTTTTTTTCGTTGTATAGTATTTCGATTGCGTGGAAGATAGAACACGCATACAATTCGCACACGTGTTCCCTCCCGTTCATGTTAACCACTACACAAAATACGCTCCTATCCATTACGCTCCTAGTTTTTTTGTCGTTCCTATATTCACGTATGAACTAACGAACAGTTCGTCATTTTCCCCCTCGATTGTTATCGTATCGTTTGAATACAATATTTGCTCGATGTCATCGAATGCTTTTGTTAGGATACTCAAAGGAACGAACTTGTTAAATTCTATTTTGCCCGATTGTTTAATTACATACGTTTTGTTAGCTTGAAATCCAGACAAGCTATAATTCTTGTGAAATTTTGCTTTCATGTTTATTGGTTTATTTCGTTTGATAAAATTTCTTGATTAACATTAACACTTCGTAAACGCTAAACGTTTCTTTAGAAGCATTCTTTGCACTTCGCAACGGCACTAAGTTTTTCGGGGTGCAGTCTTTTACATTAAAACCTTTTATTGTTTTGGTAAAATCATCTTTGCCGAATTCAATAGCTCTCTTCAAACATTGACTCAATGACCCTAAATCTTTTTTGTGTCTATTGTTCGCGTCATATATGGCAGTCATCATTTGTTTGCCAGTTACCCCCTCAGATAAGTAGGTAACTTTTTCTTTTTTGCTAGTCACTTGAATAGCTTTCTTTGTTGCCGTTACTCTAACAACTTTCTTTACTTGTGTAGATGCACCCATTGTTTTGTTTTTCATTTGTGTATATTTATTTGGTTAGCGCCTTGCTTCGTTTCGCTCGAAGTTAATTACTCATAGTAAACAAGGCTAATTTTTTCTATTCTATTTCAAGGTGTTACCCCGTCACCGTTTATTAATTTATATTAATAGCGTTTTGAGTAAACATAGTTTACCCCCATACATATACGCGATTAGATGCGCACTTTCTTTCAAAGCAATAGACCCCAATATATTCCTATATTAGTTTATCGGAAATTTTCACAAATTTTGATTAGTGTTAACTTGCATGGTCTAGGTGCAGCGCCTACCCGTTAAAATTTAATTTTTTACGCGCTATCTTATCAAGAAACAAAGAACTTCACACGTCTATAAAAGCAAGTTGTTTAGATTGACTAAACCAATTAATTAATCGCGAGATTGACAAGCGTATATATTAATTAATCTTTTCGTGTGTGTAATTCATTTTAGCAGTTCGTTAACCAATGATTACGATACAAATCTATATATAAATTTTAGATAATCAACAAAAAATTTAAAAATCATTAAAAATAATTAGATATAAATTAGCTAACTGACTGATAATCAATGATTTAAATAACACTAAAAATTATTGATTTTAGCACAAAAAACAAGACTTTTGCAGTAAAATAGTAGATTTTAAACGACGTATTGTAGCCATATTTTACCATTCAAATAAAGCATAATTCCAGATAGACTATTAATAATTCTTACACACTATTGTGCAATTATTTTCCACAGCAATAGACCTCAGAAACATAATGTATTGAGAATTAATAAGTTAGCAATAAATAAGAGCAATAATAAAGGGGATGAAAGCACTAACAAAGTGAATGTAAGTGACTGAAACAAAGATAGTTAGATGTAAGTAATTAAAGGGATTGTTGAGAAACGATTTTCCTTTGAGAATAGGGAGGGGATAGGTTACCACGTATAGGACTTCGAAAAATACATACGATATGAGATTGCAACCAGGGGGTATTTAGTGCAGCCAATGGTATCTAACCAGGTAGAATTAGGATATGGGAGGGGTAATATTACTAGGATGGTGAGCTACGTTTACGCATAATAAGTAATATCGTTTATTACATAACCGACATAACTTAGTATTATAAACTAATCATTGATTTTCTTGCTTATATCTTTAGGGATAAACAGTATATAGAGGATTTTGTTAGAAGTCAATGGGGATAGGGATTTTAGTTGGTTGTAGGTGGTAACAAGTTGTTTACGCATAGAGGTGGTAACAAAGTATTAGGATAATTTATTATCTTTGTTGGATATGATTGAAGAATGGAAAGACTTACCTGGTTTTAATAATAAATACCAAGTAAGCAACTTAGGAAACGTAAGAACGGTAGACAGGGTATGCCGCACTCATAAGGGAGGTTCTTACAAAAGAGAAGGTAAGTTGTTAAAGCCTACGATTAATAATTGCGGTTATTATCATGTTAATTTGTGGAGTAACGAAAAAAATAAAGGCCAAAATTTAAGAGTTCATATTTTGGTTGCTATGGCTTTTCTTAATCACGAGCCGTGCGGTATGAAGGTAGTTGTCGATCATATTGATTCCAATAAACTAAATAACAGGGTAGATAATTTACAATTAACAACTCAAAGAGCTAACTCTAGTAAAAGCCTAAGAAAGACTTCAAGTAAATATATTGGTGTTTCATTTGATAAATCCAGAAATAAATGGGTGTCATCTATATATTATAATGGAAAGAGAAAATCTATTGGCAGATATAATTGTGAATTGGCTGCATCTGCGGCTTATCAAAAAGAACTTAAAAAAATAAATAATGAGGGGTTATACTAAGTCTGGTGTTAATTTAGATGTTTGTGCCTATTGTAAATGCGCTCTTGATGAATACAGTTTTACTTTAGACCACCTTTATCCTAAGAGTCGTGGTGGGGTATTGAGTAATGCTAATAAGGTTCCATGTTGTGGGGATTGTAATAAGTTGAAGGGGAGTATGAATGTGGTAGAGTTTAGCAGGGCGTTGAATGGTATGATCTTCTATGAGCACAGCAGGCATAAGATGAATCTCTCTAATTTAAAAAAGATAAAATTAAACGTAGAGAAGATTATCGATGAAAGAAAAAAGTAATCAAACAGCTATTGATTGGCTAGTCGAGAAACACATTAATCAATGTGGCGTTCTTCTATTGAATGATATTGAGAGTGCTCAAAAAATGGAGATTAAACAGGCCCAGGAGTATGCTGAGTTCTGTGTCCATTGCGATAGGAATAACCTTCCTTTATTAGACTTCGAAGGATTTATAAATTTAAAATCAGAAGATGAAGGAGAAGAATAACATTGTATTTGATTTACTGTTACTAGAAGCTGATAGGGTATTAGCTAAGAAGATTAAACACTTTGACTTATACTACAAAGATGAGAAGGGGCAGTTCAATCAGTTGGCCGAAGCTTATAATTCAGAAGTAGATGTCCTCATAGAGAACTTATTTAGAAGAAAGAAGATGAGATACATGGTGGCCTTCTCTGAATCTCTGGATATTATGGATAAGCTAAAGCCAGCGACAAATAAGATGCTTAGGTTCTTTGTTAAACAGATGAACTATGGGAATGCTTTAAAGAATTATAGCCTAAGGGATATTCAGCAATTAACGGATATGAGTATGCGTTATGTAATGAAGAGTGTATCTGAGCTGTGCGCGCACGATGTCATTCGGTTTACTATGGATAAGAATAGGAGAACTTATATGATTAACCCTATATACTTCTATAAGGGCACGATAAAAAAGATGTTCTATTGCGTAAAGGAATTTGATCGAATGCCTAGGAGGAATATAGATCTTGAAGAATACTATGATAATATAGAAATTTAATTATATTTGTATTCTCACTAACAAAGAATCGTTTGATTCAAACAAACGGATTGGGGTAACCCTGGTCGGAAGGTAGTTAATAGCTACCTTTTTTTTATTATATTTGCCTAACCCCACTATTAGTAATAATAGGAACTTCTAGTTCTCAGGTTCTAGAATTTTAACCCCCCTGTGTTGAGATAGACATAGGCCAAGTTCCAGACAGCATACCGTAAGATCTGCTCACTACACTGGACTTTTTGGTTGCTGGGAAGTTGGATTTGCTTTATGGGTGCAAGACGTTGCCTTCATAAACAACCATATAACTAGTAACAACCCCTAATAAGTGCGATTAGCTACCGCAGACTGTTAGGGTTTTTTATTATATTTGTTTCAGCTTATTAACCATTTAATTGTAAGAGTTAAAAAAGTTCTTCACTCCTCTAACATTGTTTTGGGAGCTGTAAAGGTTTTAGCCGTTGAACCCAAATCAACGGTTTTTTTATTATATTTGTATCGTTCATATTTAAAGGTTTATGCATAAGGCCCTGGAGGTGAAAGCCCAGGGTTTTGTGTTTATAATAATTGGTAATTAAAATTACTTATATTTGTAAAAAAAAATTATGCTAACCCCAAAGAAAAAAGCTTTAAAAAGAGCTTTAAAAGATATTGATTCAGAAAAAAACAATTCTGCTGATGCTCCAATGGAGCAAGATATTACAATGGAAAGAGATAAATCTCAGCGAGTAGAAAGACGCCCTAAATCTCCAATAGAATTTAAAGGCACATATTATTCTCCAGATGGACTTTATAAAACAAAAGTCAAGAAAAGATACGATGAAGAAGATCAATCAAGTAAAGAAAAAAGAACTTTCAAAGGTGTTCTATTAAATGTTGAAAAACCTAAATATAAAAAACAAAAACAAGAAGAAGAAAAACAACTTATTTATAAAACGTAAGCTATGAAAACTGATAAGTATTATGCTTCTAATCCTAAAAAGAATGGAAGCTACGTAGACAAGGGAAGGGTAGAAGGTCGACCGCCTGCTGCTGCTGAACTTAAAGATGAAGCTCCAACTTCTAAGGTTCCTTTTAAGTTGATGTATAAGAATACTAAAGATAAAAAATACTGCGACTAATGAAAAGAGGAATGGCACTTAAGAAAGCTATCATGGAATATGGTGGCTC
>JACCDP010023438.1_pt1 | contig 14419 bp, 21 predicted proteins | sample 7445841 | NCBI WGS metagenome assembly JACCDP01 (sample SAMN15323441, study PRJNA562643) | freshwater metagenome | isolation source: river surface water | place: USA:Blue River Watershed | collected 2017-08-17 | reverse complement strand
GTTATGTGTGCGTGGCGCTATGGCGTTTCTGGCCCGTCTCCGTGGTACGGCAACTGCGAGATGTACCGACAGAAGAAAGACGGCGACTGGAAGGGCGTTCTCAGCCGCGCTGCAAAGGACTTGCAGAAGATGGTCGAGGCCAAGCAGAAGGTGGCCGCGTGATGGAAGGGAAAATCCTGAACTTCCCGACCAAGGAAAAGATCGACGCCGACACGCTACTGAATGATGCGCTGGGCAAGCTGGAAGACTGCATTGTTCTCGGCATCACCAAGGAAGGCGAGGCGTTCTATTCCATCTGCGCCCAGAACTCGGAACAGGTGATTTACCTGCTTCGCGTCCTTGAGCACCTTGTCATCGCGCAGGATTTGACCTGATGCTGATTACCCCTGAGTACCGCGAACTGAACCGCAAACTGCACCAGGACAACGAGAACTACGGCACCAGCGGCAAGAACTGGCGCGATGCTGTCAGGGAATTGTCCGAACATGGGCGACTGAGCATCCTTGACTACGGCTGCGGCAAGCAGACCCTCAAGGAGTCCCTTGGCCCCGCCTACCGCGTGACGGGCTACGACCCCTGCATAGAAGGTCTGGATACGCCACCCGAACCGCATGATGTGGTGGTCTGCGGCGATGTGATGGAACACATTGAGCCGGAACTGGTTATGAACGTGCTGAAGGACATTCGCAGGCTGATGAAGGTCCGTGGCCTGATTGTCATCGGTATGCAGCCCGCAAAGAAGACGCTGGCGGATGGCCGCAACGCGCATCTCTCGCTGCACACGCAGGAGGAATGGGTGGATAAGCTGACCGCCGCAGGATTTGAAGTCGCTGAACAGTCTGACCCCAACGAGAAAGGACACAACAGTTGGTACGTAGTGCAATGAAGAAGGACGAAGTGCTGCCCGTCTGGATTGGCTATGACAGCCGCGAGCCGGAAGCCTACGAAGTGGCAAAGTATTCGATCCTCAAGCACGCCACCATGCCCGTCCACGTTCAGAGGCTAGACCAGCGTGCGCTTCACCATGCTGGCCTGTACCGCCGCACTTGGCGAGCGGAGGGCTACCAAAAGATCGACAACATCGATAACAAGCCGTTCTCCACGGAGTTTTCGTTCTCGCGCTTCCTGGTGCCTGCGCTTCAGCAGTGGGAAGGCTGGGGCCTGTTCATCGACTGCGACCAACTGTTCCTGACCGACATTGCCGAGATGCTTGAGGAAATGGATGCCACCAAGGCGGTTCAGGTCTGCAAGCAGAACTATGACCCGCATGAGGGTCTGAAGATGGACGGCATGAAGCAGGAGAAGTATTTCCGCAAGAACTGGTCTTCGGTGATGCTGTTCAACTGCTCGCACCCGTCGAACAAGTTGCTGACGCCGGATGTGGTGAACGCTGAACCGGGTTCGTGGCTTCACGGCTTCGGCTGGCTTCCCGATGGCGACATTGGCGAACTGAACGATGGTTGGAACTGGATTGCCGGGACTACCCATGTTCCGGCGAAGAATGTCCACTACACGCTGGGCGGGCCGTGGTTCCCGCACATGCGCGACCTTGCGGAACCGTATTTCGAGGAATGGCGTCAGCACTGCCGCGAGTTGGCCTTGTGGCGTCATATGTGCGAACGCCAGGACCGCGCCGCTGCATGAAGGGCATAGACACGTTTCCCAAGCGTGGCGAGGCTACGCAGAAGGTTCTGGACCGCTTCAAGTACGCCCGTGAGCCTGCCTCGAAACCACAGACGATTGTGCCAAAGGACGAATGCCCGAAGTGCGGCAGGAAGATCGGACGCGGCAAGCACATGCACATCAAGAACTGCAAGGGGTGACACATGGCTGGTGGCATCTACAATCCATTCGGGTTCGGCGTTGACGCGGCTCCGCAGTCCGTCCCGCGCCGTATGCCGCAGGACATTCCTGCTGCCCCGTTTGGATTTGCCCCGCCGCCGTCCAAGATGCAGCAGACGCTCGCCATCCTGAACGAATACAACCCCATTGACGCTTTCTGGCGGCTTTACGACAGCCCGATGGCGCGGGGTGGCGAGATTACCGACCAGAACATTGAAGACGGCTTGGCAGTGGCCGGGACTGTCATGGGCGGCGGTGCGATGATTCCGGCAGAGGCCAATTCACTCCGCATGGGCATCAAGGCTTACCACGGCTCGCCGCATTCGTTCGACAAGTTCAGCATGGACAAGATCGGCACGGGCGAGGGCGCGCAGGCTTACGGGCATGGGCTGTATTTTGCTGAGAGCGAAGGTGTCGCGAAAAGCTACAGGGATGCCTTGAGCAAAACCATATACAAATTCAATAAAGACCCAGCGGAGATTGCAAGAACGCACGGGCAAGGCGTTGTTGATACTATTCATAATTATGAGGGCGACCCTAAAGAAATTGGGAACGTCATTTCTGGTCTTCGCCAGGCGGTGAAGCGCAATCTGGATGAATTTGGCGTTTCCGACGTTTCCCAGTTGAAGCCTCAGTATGATGGGGATTTGGCGTCAGCTACCATCAAGATGGCTCAGAATGCAGATAGCCTCGAAACGGCAATCAGGTCAGGAGACATCGCGCTTGATCCCGGCTCCATGTACGAAGTCAACATTGACGCCGACCCCAACGCCTTCCTTGATTGGGACAAGCCGCTGAGTGAGCAGCCTGCAATCCGTGACAGACTACTTGGCCCCGGAGGTCTGCTTGGCGACATTCAGAACAACCAGTACGCAATGGACTATCTGGATCCGCACATCAACGGCGAGTTTGATAGCCTGACCGGACGAGAATTGAACTCTGTTCTATCTCGCCTTGCTGAAAACGAATATCTGCCCGTCAATGGCCCTGGCGTGCAGCAGCATTTGGACAACGGCGATTACTCACCTGCTGCTTCTGGTGTTCTTCGCAATGAAGGCATCCCCGGCATCAAGTACCTAGACGCCGGATCACGCGGCGCTGGTGACGGAACCCGCAACTACGTTGTCTTCGATGACAAGCTAATCTCCATCGTCAAGAAATACGGCATTGCAGGCGCTTCCGCCATGCTCGGTTATAACATTCTCGACGGCGTGACGAACGCACAGGCCGAACAACTCAAGAAAGCGGAAGGCAAGTAATGGCAACCCGTTCCGACATTGAAGCCCAGATTGCAGATGACCTTGCCCGTTCTGACCTGTCCACGCAGATCACCAACGGCGTCACTGCTGCCATCCGTGCCTATCGCTTCGAGCGCCTTGGCTTCAATGAGGTCTATCGCGTCACGGCGACCCTGAGTGTGTCCACGGCGTTCATTGCCATCACCAGCATCTCGCCGCGTTTCCGCAAGATTGACCGCATCCGCCTCCAGCGCAACAACGGTGATTACATCGACCTGTATCACCGGGATTATGATTGGATCATGTCTCGCCAGGATGCCTACGCGCTCGCCATGCCGGGGGAGTTCGCGGTTTACAACAACTCCATCCACTTCGACAGCTTTGCAGACCAGTCGTACACGCTGCTACTGGACGGCATCAAGGAACTCGGCAGCGCGGCTTCGGCGTCCTACAGCGCGGGGGATACCTCGGCGTGGTTCAACGATGCCCGCGAACTGATTCGTCACCGCGCCAAGCGCGAGGTGTACGCGCATGTTCTCAAGGACATGGAACTGGCTTCGGCGGCTGGGGCGGCTGAGAAGGATGCCTATGACACGCTCAAGGCAGAGATGAATGAAATCGTATCAACGGGGTCCATTCGACCCACTGAGTTCTAGGAGTAACGGTCATGTCGGCACGTGATGCAGAAAGTGGTTCGTCCACCTACAAGGGCGGTTCTGGTTACGCTGGTGGCCTCGGCAACGGGGGCATCGGCGGTGGCATGGGCGGCGGCGGCAATTGGAACGGCGGTGGCGGCATGGGCGGTGGCGCTGGTCGCAACGGCGGCATCGGCAATCGCACGGGCCTGACCACTGGCAACAAGTGGTATGGCAACACAGCATTTGGCCCCCCAGGTGGTCGTGCCTACGGATATGGCATGATGCGAAACGGTCAGATGAACGTTGCCAGCATGAGAAATTGGAACAACCAGCCATTAGGCGTCACGCTTGGCTCTGGTCCTCTTTCTGGTCGCCGTCCGGGCGTGAATCCGACTGGTGCGCCAATCACCCAGGCTCCTCTGCCTCCAGTTCAGCAGCCGCTTGTTCCATATCCACAAGGCAGCATGTATCCGTGGCCGGGACAGAGTGCAATTCCGCCGAATGACGCCATTTACACTCCAGGTCCGTATGCTCAGGGCAGCATGTATCCGTGGCCGGGACAAAGCGCAATTCCGCCGAATGACGCAATCTATAGCCCGCCCAACCCGACGTCTGGTGCTCCATACGCTGGAGGTTCTGGCGGTGGTAGCGGCGGCGGCGGCGGTAGCTTCTGGTAAGGAGTAACACTATGTCCCTTCCCTTTGGTTTCTCCGCGCGAACCGAAATGACCCCCGAGCAGAAGAAGGCTCGGGAAAGCCGCAGGCTGCGCCGTGGCATTCAGGGCGGCATGAACAGCGGCAACGTCCTTGGCCCCATGATGGGCTTCATGGGCCTGCCGTGGGTATCCCGTGGCGCTCGCAATCCTGGTGGCAGCTACGGCCCGCCCCGTTGGGTCATGGCAAATGACTTCTTCGGCGGTGCGCTTGGCGGCTTCGGCGGCGGCGGCAAGGGTGGCGGCGGTGGTGGTGGCGGTGGCCCGCAGATTGAAGACCCGCCGCTCCCGCCGCTGGACCCGAATGACCCGAACGGCAACGGTGGCAACGGCAACAGCGGTGGATGGTCGCCCATTGACCTCCTGTACCCGCCGCCGATTGGCACGGGCGCACAGTGGCGCAACACGATGAAGTACGGTGCCTGATGCGCGTATTGTTCGGGAAACTCCAGACGGACCAGCCTGACCTGCTCAACGGCGACCTTGAGCAGGCGGAAAACTGCGTGCCGTACATCCAGAGTTATGGCCCGTTTCCCGAACCTGTCGCCTATTCGTCCTCCGCACCTGCCACGGTGAGGGGTGCCTACTCGACCAAGGATACATCCGGTCAGGTCGCCACGTTCGTTGCCACCGAGACGCAGCTCTACAAGGAAAGCGCCACGGTACTGAACAACGTGTCTCGTACTGCCACCTATACCACCGGGACCGACATGCCCGCGTGGGACTTCGAGACGTTCGGCAATACGGTCATTGCGGCAAACGGCCTTGACCCGTTGCAGTTCTATACCCTCGGCACTTCCTCGCAGTTCCTCAATATGTCGGCCTCGGCTTCGGCCCCCACGGCGCAGTACATTGCCGTGGTCCGTGACTTCCTGTTCACTGCCAGCCAGCCCACGGCCCGCACCCGCGTCCAGTGGTCCCGTATCAACAACCCGCTCCGGTTCACACCCTCGCAGCGGTTCCAGTCTGACTTCCAGGATTTGCCGGGAACGGACCAGAACATCAAGGGCATCACGGGCGGCGACTTCGCCTGCATACTGACCAATTCGAGCGTGTGGCGTGCAACCTACGTGGGCTCGCCCATCGTGTTCCGCTTTGACGAAGTGGCCCGCAACGTGGGCTGTTATGCCTCCGGCTCAATCGCCCGCTTCCAGAACATGACGTTCTTCCTCTCGCCCTCGGGTATGTATGTCTTCGACGGCGACCAGTGCCAAGCCATCGGCGTTGAGCAGGTTGACGCCACGCTATTGGCAGAACTGAACACCGCCGCGCTGCACCGCGTTACATCGACCATTGACCCGGTCAACAAGTTGTACCTAATGGCGTACCCCTCGACGGGTTCGACGGACGGCACGCCCAACCGCGTCATCATCTATTCGTGGATTACCCAGCGGTGGGCATTCGTCACGCAGAGCCTTGAGGTTCTGTTCAACCACATGACGGGCGGTTACACGCTGGAGGGTCTGGACGCTCTTGCCTTCTCGCTGGACAGCGCGGCGTGGCAGGGTGGCCTGTCTGCCGTCTCCTGCGTCGATACCGGACACCGCATTGCCCGCTTTACGGGTTCTGCCAAGACGGCCCGCTTCATCACTGGCGAGGCTGAACTGGTCATGGATGCCCGCGCCTTCGTCAGGAGCCTGCGCCCGCTTGTGCAGGGTTCAAGCGCCACGACCATCACATGCACGGTGGGTGGCCGCGACAGGCTGATTGATAACGTGACTTGGGGGGCGACCTCGACGTTGAACGCCACGGGTACGTGTCCGGTCAGGTCCAATGCGCGGTATCACCGCCTGAAAATGGAAGTCTCCGGTGGCTTTGACCGCGTGATGGGTTCCGAGATCGAGTTGACCAAGGAAGGCGTCAGATGACGCGGGTATTCTCGGTCAACGACAGCGGCAATGCCTTCCGCAGGACGGACGGCGCTCCGGTCAAGACCGGGGGTATTTTCAAGACGGACACCGATGACAACCAGATCACCTTCACGGACGGACAGGGAAACAAGTATTGGTTTGCTGACACGTCTGGCGGCAATGTCACGATTACCCTTCCTGACGCTGCCGAAGTCACGCCAGATACCCGCTTCATCGTCAAGCGAACCACGGCAGGAGCCAATTCCCTGACGGTGGCAACGGGCGGCGGGAACATCGACGGCGCGGCCACGAAGTCCATGCCGACACAGTACGACAATTTTACATTTGTCTCGGACGGCACAAACTACTGGATTGTCGCGTGAGGTACGTTCCCTCCGGTGTTCCGGTTGAGGATTTGCATCTGGTCTGGGACAGGGTGTGGCCGTTCCTGCAAAGGGCGGTTGACCGCTTCCCGAACGTCCCGAACAAGTTTGACGAGGGCATGGTTCTTCAGCGCCTCTTTGCCAAGGAAATGCAGCTCTGGCTGTGCTGGGACGTTGACCGGAACAAGCCTGTAGGCGCGGCCACCACGGCAATTGAGACGGACGAAAAGCATCCCGACAAGGTGTTCCTGTCCATCCCGCTTGTTGCTGGTGATGACTGGAACGCATGGGGCGACAGCCTTTGGACACTGCTGAAACTGTGGGGCGTCGAAAAGGGCTGCACCCACGCGCTTGGATACGGACGGCGCGGCTGGATGAGACTTTACGGATTTGTTGAATGCGGCACGGTTGACGGCGGATTGCCGATGTTCGTGCGTAGCCTGAAGAGGTGATTTATGGGTAAGAGTTCCGGTGGCAAGACCAAGACCACAACCACGACTGAGCCGTGGTCCGGTGTAAAGCCGTACCTTCTGAGCGGGTATAAGGACGCGCAGGCACTTTATAATTCCGGCGCTCCTGGTTACTATCCGGGTCAGGCGAACGCGCCCATGTCCAGCTACACGAAGCAGTCGCTTGATGCCACGGCGCAGCGTGCGGCCTACGGTTCCCCGCTGGTTGACGCGGCGCAGGGCCAGCTTCAGAAGACCATCAACGGCGAATACCTGAACAGCAACCCGTACCTTCAGGGTGCCATCAACGCTGCTGTGCAGCCGATTACCAATGCGTTCTCCAGCGAAGTGATGCCGGGGATCGACAGCAACTTTTCAGCGGCGGGCCGCTACGGTTCGGGCCTTCAGGGTGCGGCGTACAATGACGCCAATGATACGCTCGCGCGGAACATCGGCAACGTCTCGACCAACATGGCCTATCAGAACTATGGCGACGAACGGCAGCGCCAGATTCAGTCCATGTTCTTCGCCCCGCAGATGGCGCAGCAGGATTACGCTGACTTGGCGATGCTGGGTCAGGCTGGTCAGGGTTATGACCAATATAACCAGAACCTCATCAACTCGGACATTGAGAAGTGGAACTATCTGCAAAACGCGGATTGGAACTATCTCAATGACTACATCGGCTTGCTGAACGGCGCTACGGGCGGCTCTTCCACGACCAAGGCTCCGGGTCAGGCTCCCATGTCGCCAATCACGGGTGCGCTTGGTGGCGCAATGGCGGGCGCTTCTCTCGGCAGCGCAATTCCTGGGGTCGGCACTCTGTTCGGCGCACTTGGCGGAGGCCTTCTCGGCGGCCTCGGCAGCATTTACTAAGGAGTAGGACATGGACACTTCTTGGATGCAGAACATCGTCCGTGGCCTCGGCACGGCGAATGCGCCGTTCGGGTTTGCGCCTGTAGGCTCGCCGTCTCAGGGTGCGGTTGATCCCGCATACAACGCGGGGATGCAGATGATTGGCAATGTCGGCATGGGGATGCTTGCATCTGGTGAGCGTAACCCGATGCGTGCGCTTGGCCGCTCGTATCTTGTCGCCCAGCAGAACGCGCAGGACCAGAACAAGAACCAGTACATCGCCGCCCAAATGATGCAGGAGGCGGAAGACAAGAAGCGGAAGCGGCAGGAAGAGGAAGAATCCAAGGCTCAGTTTGAGGCTTGGGTAGGCACTCTTCCGCCCGACCAGCAGGCTCTTGCCCGCATGTTCCCCGACAAGTACGGCGCTCAGATGGTCGCGAAGCAGTTTCCTGACCAGCAGGGCGGTGGCGAGCAGTATTTTGGAACACCAATCCCGTACGATATGGGTGATGGCCGCATTGGGTATGGGCTACCGTCAAAAGACGGTGGGTTTAAGCCTCTTGATGTTCCTGAAGGCGGTTCTTTCCTTGGCCCGTATGACAAGGCGTTCCAGTCAAGTTCTGGCGCGGCGCGTGGAAAGATTACGACTGAACAAGAATTGTCTGCGCCCAGCGATTTGGCGGCGGCTGAAGATGCCCTCAACATCATTAACCAGATTACGTCTCATCCTGCGCTTGAGATTGGTACGGGTTTCTCGTCCTACGGGAATGCCGTCCGTGGAACGCCTGGATATGACTTCCAAAACCTTGTGCAGCAAGCCAAGAGCGGCGCATTCCTTACTGCAATTGACCAGTTAAAGGGTATGGGTGCGCTGTCAAACGCGGAGGGTCAGGCCGCTACCGCCGCCATTACGCGCATGGACACGGCCACTTCCAAGGAGGCGTTTCTGAAAGCGGTTTCCGATTACAAGATTATCGTTGAGCGTGCTGCCGCAAAGGCACGCAGCAAAATCAGTGGAGGCGCTACCCCCGCCGTCACTGAAGACCCCCTTGGCTTGAGGTAATCCATGCCCACAATGCAGGAAGTGCGGGAGAAATTTCCGCAATACAACGATATGTCAGATGAGCAGCTTGCGGATGCACTTCATCGCAAGTTCTACTCTGACATGCCGTTTGACCAGTTTGCCGCGAAGGTCGGCCTGACAGCGCCGCAGACCGTTGCCGAGGGAAAGACTGACCGGGAACGCTCATGGGGTGAGACGGCCACGGACGCCGTTAAGTCTTTCGGAACTGGTATTGAACAGGGAACTATCGGCCTGTTCAATATGGGCGGCGACATTGCCAGTTTTGCCAAGAACTCGGTGGGTAGCCTCTTTGGGTTCACGCCTGAACAGTTGCAGGCAATGGATCAGGCCAAGGCGCAACTCGGCATTGGCGTCCCTGCCACTAGCGAGCAGGTGACAAAGAAGATCGAGAGTGTGCAGGGGCCTCTCTACAAGCCGCAGACCACGGCTGGGCAGTACGCAAACACGGTTGGGCAGTTCGTTCCCGGTGCTGTGGCTGGTCCCGGCAGTGTGGTTCGCAAGGGGGCCTTGGCGGTAGTCCCTGGGGTAGCTTCAGAGGCCGCTGGACAGGCTACGGAAGGAACGGCGATAGAACCCTATGCCCGTGTGGCGGGGGCTTTGGCTGGCGGCGTGACGGCGGCGCAGCGTGGCAATGTCGGCACCAAGGAAATGCTCAAGAAGGTGGGCAAGTCCGAGGAAGCCTATGCCAAGGTCGAAGCGGCCACCAATGAGGCGTATAACAAGCTACGCAGTGCTGGCATTCGTTATGATGCCAATGCCGTGGATCAGTCTATTGCTGAAGTTGGGCAGTTGCGGATTAACCCGCAGCTTGCGCCTGACTCCGCAGGATTGCGCGATACATTTGTCCAGCACCTTGGCAAGGGCATGGACTTTCAGGACTTGGATGAAATGGAGCAACTTGCCACGGGCATTTTGCGTGACCCTAACGCCAAGAACGCTGACAAGTTTTTTACCTCTGCCATTCTGAAGAAGATCAGGGATATTCGAGAGAGCGGCGCGATAGCTACCAACGGCAGCGTTCCGGCTGGCGCAGTCAATGCCCTGATCAAGGAAGCCAAAGACTTGGCCCGCAGCCGCATCATCGCGCGTGACATTCGCAAGATGAAAGACAAGTCTGAATGGTATCTATCTGGACCCGAGAGTGGGCTGCGTAACCAGTTCAAGAGTTACGGTTCCAAGAACGGGCAAAGTCTCAGTGGACCCGAGAAGGCTGCGTTCAAGTCTGTGGTCAACCGCGAGGGCGGCTTGAACATCGCGCACAGCATTGGGAGCCGTATGGGCGCAACGGTCATGGGTGCCGCTGGCCTCTATACGGGCCAAATCATCCCGGCACTTGTCGGCATGGTGGGTTCGGCGGCGGCTCGCAAGTTCATGGAGGTCTATACGAAGGCGGGCGTTGAGAAGGCAATCAGAACTGTCTTGGCTGGTCGATCCGAACAGGAGAAGGCCGCCGTTCGTGACGCGCTGGCGCAGTTGGATAGGAACGCTCAACTGGCTCTGACCACTGAGGGCGCTCGTCAGAACATGCAGACTTCCTTGCCCGCCATCCCCGCACAAAATCAATAATCCACAGCGGAACGGAGGTGGCGAGGAACGCCGCCCCGGCACCTAAAAAGCCAGCGGCATATCCGTTCGGCAGTCCATGGCTAATCAAATAGCCCGTAACGGCAATGAATATAGCCGCCTGATACAGCCTCAATAGCATCCCTCCCACATACCACAGGAGTAACCCAATGGGCAATCTTCGCCGTTGGAGCACAACCGCAACGGGCAACGCTACCGTAGCGGGTGGCGTCAACACCATCAACTTCGCAGAAGGTCAGACCCCTGGCTCTGTGAACAATTCTGCCCGTGAAATGATGGCGCAGGTTCGCGGCATCTATACCCCGTCCGATTGGGGCTGGGTGGAGAACTCGGCCACGGTGTCGGTTGCCTCCCAGACCACGTTCAAGCTGGCGGGCAACCAGACGAGCGATTGGGTGGCCCCGCGCCGCTGGCGTCTCAAGTCCGGTTCGACCACTCGCTACGGCTCGGTGGTGTCTTCGTCGTTTACCAGCGAAACCACCATCACGGTCACGGTGGATAGCGGTTCGCTGTCGGCGTCTCACTCGCTGGCGGCGTTGTCGGTGATTGATGGCAACCACGTTCCGACAGCCTATGTGACCTCTGCCAGCATCGCCACCTCTCTTGCTCTTTATGCCACGCTGGGCGGTACGAATACGTTTTCTGCCACTCAGGCTTTTTCTGGCGGGTTCACGGTTGTCAGCGCGGGCAATGGTCTTGTCACTGGATCCGGTGGTCTTGGCTACGGCACAGGCTCTGGTGGTACGGTTACGCAGCTAACGTCCAAGTCCACGGGTGTCACGCTGAATAAGACCAACGGGCAAATTACGATGGCATCCAACGCGCTTGCAGCAAATGCCTACATTGCATTCACTCTAACAAATTCGACCATTGCGGCCACAGACATTGTTCACATCATTCCCGCATCTGGAACGGTGAGCGCATACTGGGTTCGTATAGCAGCAATCTCTTCTGGATCTTGCACAATCGGCGTGCAGAATGTTTCTGCCGGATCGTTGTCCGAAGCCTTGGTGATTAATTTTGCTGTCACCAAAGCGGTAACTTCATAAGGAGGCACCATGTCTATTCTCACTGTCTGGGCCTCCGCTGATAGCGTTCGCCTTCATCAGATTTCCGACGATCCGGCAGACGGCACAGCAGCAGAGCAGATTGCGGCGCTTGCGGCTCTTGAAGCCTTTTCTGGATACACCTGCGTTGCGGACGATTACACAGGCCCCGCTCCTGAAACGGACGCCTCGCTGTGGCAGTGGGACGGATCGCAGATCACTTCTCTGCCCGCCCCGGCACCCAAGCCTAGCGCAGACCAGATTGCCACGGTTCTCAAAGACCTCGGCATGACGGAAGAGCAGTTGAGCAACCTGTTCGCTGCGGCGGCTGCGCTGTGACCTGCCCGCTTCCCCGCTACTGGATGTGCCATGCGGTGTTCGCCTTGGCTATCGCCGCCGTCCTGTGGTGGCCGCTAGGCCTACCCGCTGGCCTTGCGGCTGGCACGTTCTTCTATGTCGGTCGTGAGTTCACACAATGGGAGCAGGGCGGTGGTCCCGGCCTGCCGTTCGATTGGCCGGGGGTAGTTGCACCCGCCATTGCCTGCGCTGCTGTCTATATCATTCACCTGTTTGTCTGATGCGGAGTGCCTGTCATGCCCGAACTAGAGGAACGCATTGCCGTGCTTGAGGCCAACCAGGTGTTCATGCGCCAGCAGCTATCCGAGATGAACGAGAACGTGAAAGAGATGCACGCTCTCCTGATGCAGGCCAAGGGCGCACGCTGGGCCATACTCGGCGTTGCGTCCCTTGCAGGGTTCCTGTCTGCCAAGTTCGGCGGCTTCATGTCAGCGTTCATTGTGAAATGACATGCGGCGTATCCGCTTCACCCACCGCCGCAACAAGGGCTGCTGGGGATTGGCGCACGCGGATCAGTGGCGCATCGAAATAGACCCAGACCTTGAAGACAAGACCCACATGGATATTGCCATCCATGAGGGCCTGCACTGCCTTTTCCCCGACCTCTCAGAAGAGGCGGTCAACCAAGCCGGGATTACCCTAGCCGATCTTCTCTGGCGCTTGGGGTATAGGCGAGACAACGAGGATGATTGATGGCTGGTGAAAACCTGACCGACGAACAGTGCCTTGAGCGTCTAAAAGCATTCCAGACATTCGGCAGTTACAAGGCCGCAAGCGAGGCAACGGGCATGAGCCGTCATAGCCTCAAGCGCGGCGTAGAGACGGCCCGCGAGCGCAAGCTGGACGCGCCCCCTGCGGCTGACCTGATATTTCCAGACTTTCCGGCAGACGATGTGCCGATTGAAAAACTTCTCGACATGGCTGAAGAACGTGCCGAACTCAGGAAGGCGTCATACGATGCTCACACCTGGTTCCCCGTCAAGGTCATGGATGACAGGCCCATTGGCATCCTCTGGTTCGGTGATCCGCACCTTGATGACAACGGCTGCGACCTGAAGCTGCTTCGCCGCCACGCCCATCTGTGCAAGACTACTGATGGCCTGTACGGGGCAAACATTGGCGATACCACGAACAATTGGGCTGGACGCCTTGCCGCGCTCTACGCCAAGCAGGACGCCAGCACCAAGACTGCCCGCCGCTTCGCTTCATGGCTGCTTCTGGATAGTGGCATCACATGGATGCTCTGGTTGATCGGCAACCACGATCAATGGGGCGATGGCGCTGAAATTCTTGCCATGATGGCTGCGAAGCACAAGACGCAGAAGATTGTCACCCACGATTGGGAGGCGCGGTTTGTCCTCCAGTTCAAGAACGGCTGCGAAATTCGCATCAACGCCGCGCATGACTTTGCGGGCAACTCGATGTGGAACCCGCTGCACGGAACCGTGAAGGCGGCGAAGTTTGGGGACAAGACGGATTTGCTGGTTTGCGGTCACTTGCACAACTGGGCAATCTCTCAATGGGAGATGGCCGAGAAGGGAACAATCCCTGTCATGATCCGCGTCAAGGGCTACAAGACCAACGACGATTACGCCCGCAAGCTAGGCCATCACGAACAAAAGGAAGGCGCTGCAATCCTCACGATTATTGATCCGCGTGCTGATAATCCGGCAGGGCGCGTGACGGCATTTGCAGATGTTGAGAATGGCGTGGAATATCTGAAGTTCTTGCGCTCCAAGTACGCAATTTTGCCGCAAAATAAGCGTAGCAAGGCAGCATGAGCATCCTGAAAGAACGTCAGAAGACGCACGGCGAATATGCCAACGTGGCCCGCATCGCTCAGGCTCTCAAAGCCATTCTTCAGGACGGCCCGTCATATGACGGATTGACGCTCATGCAGCGCGAAAGCCTCGACCTGATTTGCACGAAGCTGTCCCGCATCGTCTGCGGTTCTTCCGAGAAGGACCATTGGGTGGACCTGTCGGGCTATGCCGATCTGATCGTGTTCAACGAGTTTAATCATAAAAAATCTGCCTCTGGGAAGACCAACAAGGAACTCCTGGATGAAGACCCATACAATCGCGCTGGTGTCATTACTGACATTGAGTGGGGCCGCTAACGCCCAAGAACTCCCGCGTGGCCTCGGTCACGGAGACAATCCGGTTCACTGGTATGACGGCGGGTGCTGTCATATGCGAGACTGCGAGCCTGTCGAACAGGGCGCAATCCGCCAGTCTGCTGACGGCTACCACGTAAAATACATCACATCTCATGGCCTCGTTGCGGAAGGCTTCTTTCCGTACGGGTCCAGCGCCGTTCGCCCGTCACGCGATGCGCGGGAACATGCCTGCGCCATCGTTGAGCGCGTGATCTGCATCTAC
>JACCDP010158194.1_pt1 | contig 14422 bp, 14 predicted proteins | sample 7445841 | NCBI WGS metagenome assembly JACCDP01 (sample SAMN15323441, study PRJNA562643) | freshwater metagenome | isolation source: river surface water | place: USA:Blue River Watershed | collected 2017-08-17 | reverse complement strand
TTCAGGATCGTCGCGTAGATCTGCGCCGCTTGGCCGTAGTTGCCGCCCTCCGCACCGCCGGCGACCAGCATCGCCTTCCTCCACTCGTCGTCGGCCAGCAAGCGCTCCACCGTCGCCGCCTCGGCGGCGCCCAGCGCGGCATACTTCGCAAGCCCCTTCGGCGTCGCGTTGAAGAGCACCGCGCAACGGACCAGCTTCGCGTCCAGCTTATCGCCGGCCAAAAATCCCTCGGCGCCCTTGAGCGCCGCGTTCGCCGCGGCCAGTTCGGCCGCCTCGGCCTGGGCGAGCGCTTCCTGGGCGGCCTTGTTCGCCGCGACCAACTTCGGCTCCTCCTGCTTCGCGGCCGTGAGGGCCGCCTGCCGTTCGGCCAGGGCCTTCAGGCCGTCTTCGCGGTTCGCCTGCCACTTCGCCAATTCCTTGTTCGCCGCCGCGCGCTCCGCGTCGGACGTCGCCTTCTTCAAGGCCGCCTCGGCCGCCGCGATCCCCTTGGCCGCGCCGCCCAGCCACTTACCGTTGGCGTGGTCCACCAAAGCCTTCGCCGTCCCCACCTTGCCCAAGGCCTCCTGCGCCGTCTTCGCGGCCACCCTTGCCTTGGCCACCTCCGTGCGGGCCCGCTGCAAAGCCGTCTTCCGGTCCTCGGCCATCGCCGGGATTGCCTTGGCCAGCTCGGCCTGCAGGCCAGCCAGCAACGTCTCATATTGAGCCTTCAACTTCTGCTCCTGCGCGCTCAAGGGAGCCGCCGGCGCCGGGGCCGCCGCCGCGGGCAGAACCCCGAAACTCAATGCGACCGCGAGGCCGAGACCGGGGAGGAGACGAGAGAGGGACGATTTCATGGGGACAGTTTGAGGTAAAAGGTAGGAGCCGCTAAATCCACCCGGAGGGCGAAGGAACCCGCGAACCAGCCGCAGTCGGGGGCAGAGCGTATCTCAAAATGCCCCCCGCCCAAACCGAGTCAAGCAACAGGGAGAGACTGTCATTTGCGGTCTCATATAGTGCTGGGGAAACACGGAATTCGAATGGGGTGATTTACGGCTTAGATTGTTTTCCGCCGAGGATGCCGGAGGCAGGCCTCCCGAAGGGATGCTTCGAAAACCCCATGTCCTAAAAACCCGCAAAGCGAAGCATTCGGTAGCCGTGGTGGATGGAGTCCAGCAGCTCGACGGGTAGAGGCGGGCGGGATATCAGCGCCCCGCCCTACCCGAACGGCGCTTGCCTAGTTTCTAAAAGAATGGCAGGTTTGGGCCATGAGGGAATCCAAGCTTTCGGCAATTCTCGGGATCATCGTTCTTTCGGGCATCCTTATCTATATCGTCAGACTTAACGAAGGCCTGAGCCAAGAGCAGGCCGAACTAGGAAGAAAACTGACCGGCTCCAAACTCGACCAAACGACGTTCGATGAGGCGATGCTCAACGTCCGTGATCGCCTGGAGAAACTTGAACGGGCGCTCCAAAAAACCGATGCGGATGGCGTGACGGGACGTATATATCTGCAGGATAAACTGACCGCATCAGAAAATCGCCTGAAGCCCTTGGAAATCGGGCAAAAGGACCTTCAAAGGAAACTCGAGGATGACCTCTCCAAACTGACCAGAGAAAAGAACGGGATGACCATCGACCTGACGAAGGCACAACTCAAAATCCAGGGACTGGAAGCGCGGGTCGCGCAACTACGAGGCGAGGTAGAGACGTTGAAGGCACCACCCGCCTCCGCGAACAAGGCCAGCCCAGCTACTTCCGGCGTACCGCCCAAATAATCCAGGCAAGGATGGCGCCCTTGATCGGGGCCAGAAGCAAGCCTGCGCCCATCATCGCGGCCAGCCCGCGTCCCCGGTTGTTCAGGTAGCCGAGGACACACATGGCCACGAAAATCCAGAATGCGCATTGTATCCAAAGCTCCAGGTAGGACGATTGTCCGGACCGCGTGCCGGCTCCATCACCACTATCCGAAGAGGAGTCAGGAAGTTTGCCGGCGGGATTAGGCGATGAAACCACGGGAGCCTGCGCTACCGAATGGCTAAAGGGCGGCGGCACGGGTAATCCGATCAAGGAACCGATTGGCACGGGGGCGGAAGAACCATCAGCTGCCTCCACCATCGCGGAAGCATCCAGAAGGCCGGACCGGACCATGGACTCTAGTTTAAGCTTATTGAAGGGGCCGTTACGGGCTCCATGATAATGCACGAAGAAGCCGTCCCGCAATCGGCTATCCGACCTGGGCATGGTCACAGGCACAATGGACTGGGCATAGGAACCTACCGAGATCCATTGGCCCGCATCGGCACGAACCTCATCAGTGGCTTGGAGCCTCCCTTTGGCAAGCAGACGGACGATTTCAGCGTCGCTGAATTCACCCAAAGGGGCTGCGTTACGGCGGACAGCTCGGGTCATCATATGTTAAATATAAAGCTAGTTGGAAGCGACTTGGGCAGAGACTCGTCGAATTTCCAGGAACACGACTCTGAGGCAAGACTATCCACCTCTTACATCAAGCAACTCTTGGGCTACATCAAGACGAAGACATCGATGAGAATCATCCTGAATCAAGGCTAGCCTGAAGCTGCCACATAGTAGCCCATAGCCGCATTACTAATCTAAAATTCAAGCCGCGATTTCAAACGCACATTCATCTAAAATGGATTGAGCAGGGGGGTCGGCTGACAAGAAAACCAGGGTTTATTTCTTAAAATACTTAATCAAGTCGCTCAACATTTGGATGAAGCCCCATATGCAAAAGCCGAAAAAAACGACCGCAAAAAGCATGCAGATTAAGTCGTAGAAACTTTTCACCGCGGACACGACCCCGTTCGACTTTGCGGCAGGTGGATTCTTATTAAAGCAGTCGGGGCAAACATAGACCAACTTGCCAAGATTATTGGTGACAAAGGGAACCCCTCTTCGTCCTGGATAGGGACATAAGGCATTGGAGGTCAAAGGCCCCCAACAATTCTGCTCTGACGACGCAGGCGTGTAACTTGGCTTCACCATGGAGGCAGCCGCACTTGCTGGCAAGGTCGTTGCGACCTGGACTGGCCGGGGCCGCGACACGACGTAAAGCGACGCGGAAAGCGCTGTCAGACCAGCCCTCGCGGCCTTGAACAAGGCTTCGCCCCACTCCTGGGCACTCGGCCTTTCGGCCGGCGTCGCGGCGTCAAAAGCCCGGCGGAATAACTGTGCGATTTCCTGGGGCACCTTGTTGATTTCCTGATGCGGCGGGGGGATCGAAGCCAGGTTTCCGCGGTTGGAGCCGTGGACATACATCTTGTAGCGAATGGAGTCCTCGATGGTTTGGATGCCCACAAAACTATCCGAGACCGTCGCAGTATAGGGGTGGATACCAAACAGGAGTTCATAGACGATCACCGCCAGCGCGAACAGGTCCCAACTCTTATCAATCGGTGCACCGACGGTCGTGTTCATCCGATAAGACTCGAATGGCATATACTCACCGCTCCCGAGCGGGCCGCGATACAACCGGCCGCCGACCTGCACCTGCAGTGAATCCAGGTCGACAACCGAGATGGAGCCGGTCTCGCTGATCAGGAGGTTCTGCGGTTTGAGGTCGACGAAGACGCAACCAAGCCGGTGAATCTGATTGACCGCCGCTGCGAGGTTGCAGGCCACCAACATGCGTCGGGCCATGCCGTCCGCCGTAGTCCGATGCAACCGCGCATCCAAAGGCGGGGGGGTCTTGCCCGGCCAACGAAGCTGTGTGAGATTGGAAAGTTCGACGCTTCCTGGAATCGCCACAGGCATGACGTAACCCACGGGGCCGGCACCCGGCCGCTGGACCAGATCGAGCGGCCAGCAAAGCATGCCCCAACCTGCGTTGGCGGACTGGGTGGGCTGGTTCGCGCACATCCAGGCAATCTTATCGAACTCGCCAGGCTTGGGATTAGTCAGGATTTTTACACAGTATCTTTGTGTCGGATTACCCTCTAGACGAGCCCAGTGCACCGACCCCGCGCCACCCGAGGCGAAGGGAGCGTCATCGACGTTTAGCTTCCCAAGGCTGGTGGAATTCATATTCATATACGGATAAATCAAAGGCAACCGGACGTCCGCTTTGTTTCTTCTTTATCGACGGAAAAACCGGGGGCTTTTCGGGAATCCAAGCCCGAGGCTGTGGTCGCCCCTGGAATGGGAGGTTTCATGCACAATATTCTGGCACATTGATACTACCTTCTTTTGACCCAAAAGTAAATCGAAGCGCCAAACACGATTATCCAAAACCACGTCGCAAATGTCTCCGCGAAATCACCGTCGCTGGTGTCAGCCTCGTTGCTTTCCTTGGTGCAAGCTTCGCAAAGATAAAAAGCATCTCCGTTATCCGCCTTCATATTGGTCGTGCCGCTCGAAGCGTCATGCGGGCAAGGTGTTGTGGAATTCAGCGGACCATTGCAGGCATATTTCGTTTGCCGACGAGGGGTCGCGCGTGGCCGTTGAACCACTCCTAGGCAGTCCGGACACACATATACGCCATGGCCACCACCGTTGCTTCGATTAGGTACGCCAAATCTTTGGTTGGGTGTATTCGTAAGGACACACGACGCCGACGAATTCAAGGGGCCCCAGCAAGGTTGCAGGGGCGGCGAGGGAGATGAGACGGGCGATACCTTCGAGTTCGCGAGGCAATCAGGACAAACAAAGACCGCATTCCCTATTCCGTTGGTGCGATTAGGGACACCGAAACGTTGATAGGCTGAATTACGGTGCGGGCAGACTAGGGTGTCGTTCAAAGGCCCCCAGCAGGGTTGCATCCCCGCTGCGGGGGACATGGATGCGGCGGCGGGCACCGGCGATGCAGGCCGGACAGTCCTAGGCCTTGGGACGACATATACGGAGGACGAAAGGGCCGGCAGGCCCGCTTGGGCGGCCTTGAACAAGGCTTCGCCCCACTCCTGGGCACTCGGCCTTTCGGCCGGGGTCGCGGCGTCAAAAGCCCGGCGGAATAACTGTGCGACCTCCTGGGGCACCTTGTTGATTTCCTGATGCGGCGGGGGGATCGAAGCCAGGTTTCCGCGGTTGGAGCCGTGGACATACATCTTGTAGCGAATGGAGTCCTCGATGGTTTGGATGCCGATAAAACTATCCGAAACCGTCGCGGTATAGGGGTGGATGCCAAACAGGAGTTCATAGACGATCACCGCCAGCGCGAACAGGTCCCAACTCTTATCGATGGGCCCCGAGTTCGCCGGGTTCATCTTGTAAGACTCGAACGGCATGTACTCCCCGCTCCCCAACGGACCGCGGTAGAGCCTTCCGGCGACCTGCACCTGGAGGGAATCCAGGTCGACCAGCGAGATACCCCCCGCCCCGCTGATGAGCACATTCTGAGGCTTAAGGTCGACAAAGACGAAGCCTAGGCGATGGATCAGGTTGACCGCGGCGGCGAGATTGCAAGCCACCAGCATTCGGCGCGCCATGCCATCGGCCGTGGTCCGGTGTAGTTTGGAATCCAACGGCGGCGGGTTCTTGCCGGGCCAGCGCAGCTGCGTCAGGTTGGAAAGTTCCACGCTGCCTGGAGTCGCGACCGGCATCACATACCCAACCGGCACCGTGCCACCCGGCCTGCTGACCATGTCGAGCGGCCAGCATAGCATACCCCAGCCCGCATTGGCGGCTGACGTCGGCGCGTTTGCGCACATCCATGTAATCTTGTCAAAATCGCCGGGTTTGGGACTGGTCATCAGTTTGACGCAATAACTCCGTCCCGTCCCCCCGGCCAAACGCCCCCAGTGGATAGCACCCGCGCCACCGGAGGCGAAAGGCGCGTCATCGACATCCAACCGTCCCAGCTTGGCCGAAATCAGGATCATCCGCGCAGGGCGAGCACCAACGTCTTGTCGTCCTTCTCGGCCTTCAGCGCGGGATTACCGGCCGTGAGAAAGGCTTCCCACAACTTGTCCAATTCCGCTTGGCTGACGTTCTTCTCGCAGGCGCCAACCAATTGGACCGCGATCTTCTCGAAGAATCCTCCCGCGGGCATATTGGGATCCTCGATCTTCCCTTGCCCCGCCTTGTCTTGGGTGGCGGTATGCCAACACACGGTCTCCGGTCCATCGGACAGCGCGATCACGCACCGGCTGCGCACCGGCACGGACTTGCAGCGCAGGAACTTATCCACGTTCTCGGGGGTCAACATCGACAGGAAGACGGTGGCGTTGGCCTCGCCATCCTTGTCCTTGTAGGGATCGAGCAAGGGGCGGAAGACCGCATCGGCGTCCAGGTAGCCGGCGCGGCCGTCCCCGACGTGGGCGCAAAACACCCCTTGTTCGGTCGCCACGACCGCAATCAGGGTGCAGGCGAACTCCGTCAGGGCGATCTCCTGCGCCTCTGCTTGCTCCGCCAGCGCATCTTTCGCCGCCATGAAGGCGCCCCGGGCTTCCTTTGCCCAGCTGGCGGGCGTCATGCCGCCGGCCGCCGCAAGCGTAGCCAGGCGGTCGGCGACCATGGCGACGCTGAGGTCCGCCCCGGCCTTCGAATGGCTCTTGCGGCTTTGGCCGTCGGCCACGACCAAGATCGCCGCATCATCTTGCAGACGAACCGCATGGGCGTCCTGCAACACCTCCTTCTCGAAGCCCTTCACCGAGGCCTTCAGGCAAAGCCATCCCTTGGTCGGATCGACATCCGGAAGCTTAACCTTCTCCTCCTTGGGATAAGGCGGGGCAGAGCTGTTATCGAAGGGTGGGGGCGCGCTTGGGGACGTGGGCGAAGGGGGAGTTACGAGCCGTCTTTTCGGAACATTCATTTGGCCACCAAGTTCATTCAATGGGTTGAGCGGAGCTTGGTTCGAAGAGCCGCGACCAGACGGGGGACTGGCCGAAGGCGTTGCACTCGTTTTGCCGCCCATGACCACCCTAGTAATCGCTCCAACCGCCGACGTGAAAATGGCGACAAGCAACCAGTCGTAGTGACTCATCTTCCTCGTCCTTAGATCTTGAAGCCGCCATCCCAGCTTTGGTTGCCGTTCTGCACCGCGGCCGCGACCGACTGACCGCCCTGCACCGAGGCGATGGTCGAGGAAAGCCACTTGAAGAAGGCGGCGAACTTCAGGCCATTGAGCATGCGGGGAGGGATCTCGCTCGTGGAGATGGACTGCAGCACGTTGACATCCGCCCCGTCCACGCCGATGGCCATGAAGCAATAATCCTTGTTCGCCATCCCAGCCTGGATTTCGGAGGAAAGCGCCATGAGGTTGGCCCGCTGGTCGTCGTCGGGGGCGCCATCGGTGATCATGATCACCCAGGGGCGGTAGTACTTCTGACCCGTGGACTTGTACCAATCCTTACGTTGCTTCACCATGTTAATGCCCTCGCGGACCCCGTCGACCAGTTTCGTGGTGCCGTTACCCTGCAGCGGGGGGACGTCGACGAAGTCGACCAGCTTCGGCTCGCAGATCCGGTTGACGACGCTGTCGAAGGTCACGACGCCGATCTCCAGCTTCGAACCGAGGTTCGCGGGGTCGGCCGAAATCTCCTGGAAGAACGCCTGGATGCCCTGGTTCAGCTGATCGATGCTCGGGCCGGCCATGGAGCTGGAAGTGTCGAGCACGAGCGCGACGCAGCATTTCTGGGCGTAATTCTGGACCGCCTCGGCTTGGAAGGGATTATGGGAACTCATGGTGTGTGGAGGGATGATGGTTTGATGGACGGGAAAGCTTCAGGGTCAGGGCGTCGGCGCGAGGACATCGGTGAAATACATCAAGGCCAGTGCGCCGCCCTCGCAGAGCATCTCGAGGTCGCCACAGGCCGAGGCGACGCCATGCACGACCGTAGGCTCGATCGTGCCGACGACCGCAAGCACGAGGGTGGAACCCAGCATCAGGTGCGCGCCCCACTTCTGCCGGCACCAGGCGGCGACCAGGCCGACGAACCAGGCGAGCAAAGGCACGAAAGCGACGATCGAACCGATCAACAGGAAGACCAACGGCGGGGAGTCGCCATCATCCTGCTCCCGCCAAGCCCGCAAAGGCTCCGGCAAACTACCCTCCAGTGCCAGGTCGAGGATGATGGTCGCGACCAGGAAGAAAAACGTCAGACCGAGCAATCCGCGCAAAATGAGCAGCTGACCGTCCCGATTGGCCGGCGTGGCGGGCATCGGCGCCGCGGCCGCGGGCCGCGGGGTGGCCGGGGGCGCCACAGGGAAGGCCGCGCCCACCGAGACCCAGCCTTGGGGCAGCTGAATCTCGTCGCCCGGCAGCAGACGGCCCAAGCCGAGAAGGTTACGCACCTCATCCTCGGAGAACATGCCGAGATGGAGGGTACCTCGTCGGACGGGGTAGGAAGCCATGGCATTCTTTTAAATAACTGACCGGGGCGGTCAAACCATTAGGCGGTGGTTCCGGTTGTTGTTTATAACATAACTAGCAGAACCTCCGCGGCCGCAGAACAAAACGGTTGTGAAACAAAGGCGATTCGCCACCGTTCAGGCTCAGACCCATGAGCGACTCGGCCAAGGACCAGCGAAAACGCCCCGCCGCGGACATCCCCGAGCCGAAAGGATTCAAGGCCAAGATACGAAAACTCGTGAGACGGGCCGCCCGCCCGAAGCAGAGGCAGGAACCGAACGTCGATAGCCCGGCGGAGGCACCCCCCGCGCAGGACAGCCCGAACGGCGTTCTGGGCCTGATCGGCAGGTTCTTCGGCATGATCGATGAATTCTTCGATTTCCTCTGGAACATGATGATCATCATTTTCCTCATCTCCGTCATCATCTGGGTCGTCAAAGGTTGCGAGGGAGAGCCCCCCTTGTCGCCCGGGCCGGGCACGCATAACCGCCGCAGACCTCCCCGACGGGCCCAAATCCCCGCCCTGAATCCGATCACCGTTCCCCTCAGCCCCGTGGCCCGGAACATCACGCCTGCGGGACGATGACCGATCAATTCAAGGACTCCCAGCAGCGCCGGGGGGTCGACAAGCCTAAGGCCGCCCGACTAAGCGGGAAATTGCGGCAAATTGTCCGTAAAGTCGTCCGCAAAAAGGGGGCGGAGCCCTCGACGGCACGGAAAAGTCCCGAAGCCAAGCAAACTGGCGATGGCTGCCTAGTCGTCGGGGTCCTGCTGACGGCGATCCTGGTCTGGCTGACCTTGAATAAGTTCTTCCTCTGAACGGCGGGCCGGCATGCCCCCCGGCCTCGGACGCCCTCGCCGGCCCGGCTAGGCGGAGGGAAGCGGATTCATTTATTGAATATACGTATAGGTTGAACAGATTAGGGGGCCACCGGGCATCGCCCACTCGACCCCATGCCGCACGAACTCATCAGCCTCATGAGCTCCCCCACCCTACCGGTGGCCTTCTCCAGCCGGATGCGCGGGGGCGCGCCGCGGGGGCGACTCTTGGTCAGCGAGGAGTACTACGTGGTCTTCGAGCACCGCCCGCTCACGGTATTGCAGATGACCAAGGCCGCGATGGAGAAGACGATCCCGGAAGTGCCGATCCACTACCTCTACGTGGCGTCCGTCTTCTACCGCAAATCCCGCAATCCCCACGGCCCGTCCGCCCGACCGATCTTCGCCTTCTGCCTGGAGTACACCGAGTTCACCTGCGCCATGAAGCCCCAAGGCTTCTGGGCCAAGTTGATTGGCTCGGCCAAGGAACCGGCGGAAGTCTTCTCCGCGGTCTTCTACGCCCGTGGCCGGGCCAACATGGGGACCATACCGAATAACTTCACCGACAAGACCGCGCAGGACTTCCTGGTCGGGGAGGTTTGCGAGCGGCTCACCCTGCCCCGCGGCACTTTCCGAGATGTCGGCCCGCTCACGCTCGGAGCGGACTGCCCGGCGATAGCCTAACATTCCCGGTTGCCATGGCTAAACGCCAAATCATCCGACGGCCACAGGAGGCCGCCATCGAGGTGAAGACGGAAAAGCCGAGGGGCGTCCCCAAGCGCCCACCCCAATCAGAGAAGGCGAAAATGGCTCGGCGCCGGCAAGCCAAGCCCACCAAGACGAAGGTCCAACCCAAGTTCGCGAAGCGCCCCTACAAACCCAGGGCGGTGCCGACGATTCCGAAGCCGGTCTTCTGGCCAATCCAGGAACTACCTGGCAATCCGCCAGTGGTCTCCACCGGGGGTGACCTTGGCGACTCGACATTCCAGCTCTGGGGGAACCGCGATTATCTCGCCTTGGTCACCGCCGATCCTTGCCCGACGTACCCCGAGCAAATCGATGCACGGACGGGGCAACTGACCGGCTACCTACTGGCGGCGACCATTCGCCACCGTCCGCAGCGGAACCCCCACGCCTCCAACCAACCGATCGCCATCTACGCGATCGAAGTCCTCCGCCCCGTGAAGCCGACGAAGCGGGGCTTGCTCCAGCGTCTCTTCGGATCGGAAGAGAAACCGTCCCACATGGCATTGGTCAGGTTCACCCAAGGGGACAAGGCGATCCTCGCCAAGTTCGAGTTTGAGGATGGTTTCGTCGCGAACCGTAAACGTCTGCTCGATCAGGCGCGACGCGACCTTGGCCCGACCGGGCGATTCACGTTGGAGCCGATGACGGTATAGCCGCCAGCCCCCGGCGCACCCCACAAAGCAGAGGAAACACCCTCTATAATCCTTTGGCTCGGGCGGCACGCGCAGTTCCTGGGCGATGAACTTAGCCTCGGCCTCGCCTGGGAGACTCGGTTGTAGGTTCATCACGCAATCGGCCGCTTCGACCACCATTTGCCGAAGTTCCTGCTATGGGCGGCGGAGTGCTTCGACCTTCGATAACTCCGACAGGCGGGTGAACTGATTGCGGATGACCAACTTCAAGATGCTCAGAGCGGCGGACCTGCAGGCCTCCACATTCCGGGACATTGCTTTCTTGTAAGGCACCCCCGTCCATTCGACCTCTTGGATGGACGCTCGGCCCAGATCCCGACGCCAAAACCACCCCGACCGCCGAGCGGTGAAATCGGCCCGACGTCAGCCGTCGACACGCAGTGGGAGCGGAGCACCCAAAGCCCGTGAGCCTAAACGGTTCACGAATCGGCGCTCCCAGCGTTGACCCCTGCGGGCAAGTTTCCAACCTCCAGGCATGCCCCCCGAACTCTCTCGCCCGCTGAGATTCCCGGCTCGGCCCGATCGCCACGGCGCTTCCACCGGGCGTTTACCGCGGGGAAGCATGCCGAATGTCGCCGACCATGGTCGCCCGTTTGGCCAAACGACGCGGACATGGAGAAATTCGGCCCGATGATCAGGCAAGTACGCAGGGGCGGTCGCAACATCGGCGACTTCAACCATGAAGAGCTGGCCAGGCTCCTGTCCAAGGGCAAGTTGTCGACTTCGGACGAAGTCAGGTCCGAGACAGGCCAATGGCTGGCCCTGGGGGATTACATGAGGACGCACGCGCCCACCGCTCCCCGGCAGCCCGCGGCATCTGCGGCATCTGCGGGCCCCACGAAGCCGACTTATTACCTTTTGCAGCGAGGATCCCGGCATGGCCCCTTCGACCAAGCCAAGCTGGAGGCGATGGCGCGTTCGGGCTTATTGGACGCCTCTTGTGCGGCGGTACCCGCCGATGGCAACGGTGGCGCCATACCGATTGGCGATTTAGTGTCCCTGCCCTCGACCCCGCCGCCCCCTCCGGCCATCCCGCTCAATTCGGCTTCGACGGCGCCCATCGTGCCTAACTTCCTGCCCCCTGCGGGCAAAACTAACTTTGAACTCATCAGCCTGACGACTTTTCCGAGCATTCCGGCGGCCTGGTCCAGTCTGCTCCGCGGCGAGGGGGAACGGGGCATGGTCGTGGCAAGCGAAGATTACTATGTCGTCTTCGAGCATCGTCCCCTCACTTTCGCGCAGGTGGCCGAATTCATGACGAATAAGACCCTCACGCAAATCCCGCTCGAGTACCTCTACGCCGCTTCCGTGTTCTACCGGAAATCGCGCAATCCTCACGGCCCCTCGGCCCGCCCCATCCTCGCCTTCAGCCTGGAGTATACCGAGTTCACGTGCGCCATGAGAAGGCGAGGGTTTTGGGATAGCCTGACCAACGCGCCCGCGGAGCCGGCCGAGGTCTACTATTGCCTCTTCCAACCGAATGCGCGGATCAACATGGATAAGCTCCCGAACAACTTCACGGATGAATCTGCCAAGGAATTCCTCCTCGAGGGTATCTGCGAAAGACTGGGGTTGGAACGGGGAGATTTCCATGACATCGGGCCGGTCACCCTCGGGCCCGACCACCCTGCGATAGCCTGAACAGGCACCAAGCCATGACCAATCGCATGTCGACCCAAAGCCCCGGGAGAAAGGCCAGCCCGTCGAGGTCTGCAATTCCTGGGTATCCTTACGTATCGACCGGCGGCTCATCATCATGCGCTTGAGCCAGATACCATTTCGCGTCTGAACCACGACATGGCATCGCTCATCATCGGCATCGACCTGGGTGCCACCATAACGGTGGCGTCCCATATCAACGCGGTGGGAGAGCCTCAGCTCATCATGAATTGGGACAACGAGCTGTTCACCCATTCCGGAATCTGGTTCAGCAAGGACTCCCCGCTCCAGCCGGTCATCGGTTCAACCGCCACGGAGGCCGCCGGATTGGTAGAAGGTGCGTTCACGGAGTACCTCCGGGACATGGGAACGGGGCGTGTCTACCACGCCCATGGCCGACAGCACACGCCGACGGAGCTCAGCACCCTGATGCTGCGCAAGCAGCGCGAGCACATCGAGAACACCTTTGGACAAAAGATAGACGCAGTGGCCATCACGACGCCCGCCAACTTCAGCAGCGAGGCTCGGACAGCCACGATTGACGCCGCACGGGCCGCAGGCCTTACGGCCCCCATACTGATCGATGCACCGACGGCCGCGGGCCTCTACTTCGCACAGAGATCGGGGAAGACTCTGAACGGCAAGCTGCTGATCGTTAACCTCGGGGAGACCACGCTCGATGTGACCGTCCTCGAAGCCGAGCGGCAATCTGTTACAGTCATCCACTCGACTGGAGTTTCCCAACTAGGCGGTAAAGACTTCGACAAGGCCCTGAGAGATTTGATTTCGCGAAAATTCCAGGAGCTCACCGGCGCTGCCATCGAGTTTGCTGACTCGGGCTTCACCGATTTCGAAGCCGAGAAGGTCAAAAGCCGCCTCAGCGAGGTCGAGAAACACGAATTCAAGGTCCACTCGATCGGCCACGGAAAAGTTAGCCTCATCGTTACCCGAGAGGAGTTTGAGGCGCAGATCGCACCTTTGTTGACTCAGATTGAGTCCAGCCTGGAGAGTGCCATGCAAGAAACGGTCAGCCCGTTCGGCACCTTCGCCGGCTGTTTCATAATGGGCGAGGCCTGCCGGATACCCGCCGTCCGACGGAGCGTGGAAGGCACCAGCGGCATCAAGCCAAAGGTAGGCGTGGAGGACCATGCCCCTGCGCGCGGGGCCGCTCTTTTCGCGGCCCACATGCACCGGGCTCGTAAACCCCAGGCGTACTCAGTCGAGGCGAGCGAGGAAACTCGCGCAAAGAGGGTGCAGGACCTAGCCCCCTACTGCCTGGGCCTGATTGAGAGAGACTGGCTCACGGGGACTCTCCGCAACCGCGTCATCATCAAGAAAGGCGACCGCATCCCGTGCCGCCGAGAATTCCTGATCGCCGCTGACAGCGTGGGCACCTTCCCGGAAATTATCTTCAGCCAGTGCTTCTTCGAGACTACGGAAAGAGACGATGTGACTATTCTTGCCGAGATTCGTGGTCACGGTGCCGAGGCCCGACCCTACGACAAGGGGCTGCTCATATTCGAAATCAACGCTGTAGGCGTCTTCTCGGGCAGGTTCAGAGACCTCCGGACGCAGAAGACTTGGACCGTTACGCTATCGCTTAAACCCGATATCGACCAACGGCCAGATATGGACGTTCCAATCGATTAGATTGCCTAACCCTTGGTGACTGGCTGGTCCTGTCGCGCCAAAAGCTCGGTCGCACAGCACGCAGCTTGGAGTCCGAGGCTGGAGTAAGCCTGCGGAACAGCTCCAGGCAACTACGCAATTTAAGGACGTCGATCTCGCTCACCATGAGGGTCAATGTGGCCACCCTAGCCCGGCAAAGGTGGCCATGGATCTACGCGACGCACTCACGAAACGTGCGCCCAGCACTGGGTGCGCCAGGTAGTCCGTGGCCTCCGCTTTGTCCGCGATACCGTAGAAAACAGAATACTCCGTCGTACCCAGGCCGCGCATCTGCGGCAGGATCCACCAGATCCAATGCCCCCGCTTCGCCCCGGCCTGCAGCTCCGCCAACGCCCCCGCGTAGGACTTCTCCTGAGCCTTGAGGAAGCGGTCGAGGGACATGCGGGCGGGACGCGCGACAAGCTCAGTGCGTCGACAGCCAGGTCTTCAGCCAGGCGACGGCGCCGGGCTCGTCGGCGAACCCGCCGTCGGTCTGGGCCTCCGCGGCCGCCTTGAGGATCGCGTTGAAATGCGGGCCCGGCGTCAGGCC
>JACCDP011180100.1_pt1 | contig 14423 bp, 10 predicted proteins | sample 7445841 | NCBI WGS metagenome assembly JACCDP01 (sample SAMN15323441, study PRJNA562643) | freshwater metagenome | isolation source: river surface water | place: USA:Blue River Watershed | collected 2017-08-17 | reverse complement strand
CGGCGTTTTTTGGGAATGTGGTGGGCTCACCCCGACTCGAACGGGGGACCAGCGGTTTATGAGACCGCTGCTCTAACCTACTGAGCTATGAGCCCAAAAAGAAGACCTAAGAACTACCAAAAGCCTGCGACCCAAACAAGGGAAAATCCTCGTCTCTGCCGCAGGTTTAGCAAGATCAGCTCTCGATAAAGGCGCGCAGTTTTTTGCTGCGTGAGGGGTGGCGTAGTTTCCGCAGAGCTTTCGCTTCAATCTGACGGATACGTTCGCGGGTAACATCGAAGTTTTGGCCAACTTCTTCGAGAGTGTGGTCAGAACGCTCGCCTATGCCAAAACGCATGCGAAGGACTTTTTCTTCGCGCGGCGTGAGGGTTGCGAGGGCTTTGAGTGTCTGCTCTTCGAGGCTACCGCCGATGACAGACTCAGATGGACTGTGCTGGGTCTTGTCTTCGAGGAAATCGCCGATGTTATTATCTTCCTCTTCACCGATCGGGGTCTCGAGTGAGATAGGCTCGATGGCAATCTTGAGGACTTTACGGACCTTATCGACAGTCAGTTCCATACGAGCTGCGATCTCTTCTGGAGTTGGTTCGCGGCCCATCTCTTGAACGAGGTAGCGGCTGGTACGGATCAACTTGTTGATCGTTTCGATCATGTGGACCGGAATACGAATGGTACGCGCCTGATCAGCGATCGCACGGGTGATCGCCTGACGAATCCACCAGGTTGCATAGGTGGAAAACTTATAACCACGACGGTATTCGAACTTCTCAACAGCTTTCATCAAGCCGATGTTACCTTCTTGGATCAAGTCCAGGAATTGAAGGCCGCGGTTGGTGTATTTCTTGGCAATCGAAACGACGAGACGAAGGTTGGCTTCGACCAACTCCTTCTTCGCAGATTCGGCGGACTGCTGCATGTTGTGCAGAGCCTTGTAGCTCTCGGAGAGCTCATCAGGAATCATATTTGATTCGTTGCGAACGCGATCGATATTTTCGATAGCGGTGCTCACGTTACGAAGAACGCGCTGCCATTCTCTTTCGCTTGCACTTCCGTAAGGAAGGTTAGGCGTTTTTTGAATGTGCGCGATAAGAGTCGCACGATCGGTTGTCATGCGCTTAGCGTAGTACTGAATATCTTGGTCAGCTTCGCGCAGGGTGTTTGCAAATCCAGCAAGACGTTCGATGACGCCGGTCATCAACTTGCGGTTGATGTTGAGCTCTTTGAGCATTTCAAAGATTTTTTCGTGCTGTGCTTGAAGTCCTGTGGGGGCTTTGCCCTTGCCTTTGGTGGCAGGTTTTTCAGGCTCGGCAAGGAACTTTTCGTATTTCTCATACTCGACAAGAAAGACTTCGGTCGACTTGCGAAGCTTATCGCTGTGGGCTTCTTCATTGCTCGATGCCTCATCGTCATCGAAGCCTTTGATGAAGCCTTTCATGCGGATTTCGCCAGAGGCAAAGCGACGAGCGGCGTCCACGATAGTGTCGCGGCCGATCTGAAGGCGGAGGATCTGCTCGAGGATCTTGTTTTCCTCAGCTTCGATCTTTTTCGCGATGACGACTTCGCCTTCGCGCGAGAGAAGGGCTACGGATCCCATCTTGCGGAGATAGATCCTTACCGGATCGTTAGACTTGCCGAAGTCATCTCCAGCTACGACGCGCGTGTCTTTCTTCTCGCCATCGGGAGAAGCGTCGGTATCGTGATCGGGTTCTGCATCGGTCTCAATGTCCACATCGATTTCGATATCTTCATCGAGGCTAAGCTCATCGCCGCCGGCGAAATCGATATCGTCCGAGATCAGCATGTCGTCATCGCCTTTGCTGGCACCGATGACTTTGAGATCGTTCAGGTCGTCCTGAGCGGTATCTTGCACTTGGATGCCGCGCGTTTTGAGCTCGGTCAAAAGGCTTTGAATCACTTCAGGGCTTGCATCCTCATCAAGCGCTGCCGCATCGACATCGCGGAAGGTGAGTGAGCCCTTCTTTTGATAAATACTAGTGAGCTTGTTGAGCAGCTTCCCGCTCAGCTCTTTCTTGTTGACCTTGACGGGAATGACGTCGTCGAGATCTTCAGCCAAAGCGGCCTTGCTATCGTCAAAATCTTCGTCGATGTCGACGATGTCTTCTATGTCGCCTTCATCCTCAATCGCATCGAGATCGTCTTCTTCGTCGTCCGTCATCTCGAGTTCGGGCTCGTCCAATTCGGCATCTTCGGACTTCGAACCGCGTTCGCTAGCCTTCTTCGAAGAAGCGACGGCTTTTTCTTTTTTCTTGGCGGTGCTCGCAAGCTCTTCTCCAGCAGCTGCGCCCTTCTTAGTTGGTGGCACCTTCTTAGCTGGCTTGGTGGCCGCCTTCTTCTTTGGGCTTGTCTTTTTGGCGGACTTGCTTTTCGCAGCAGTTTCTTTCGTCGCCTTCGTGGCTGTTTTCTTTTTAGTTGTAGCCATACGTGAAAAGACTCTCCGAACTAAGTGGGGTTTCGCAAGGGAAGACGCAGATTCTCGCACGCGCAGTGCGGGAACGGGCGTTTAACTTACAACTATAAAGAGAGCAAGCCAAGATTGCAAGATAACGTTTCGATGAGACTCTTTTCCCTTTTTTTTGGCGTCTCTCAAGAGGTGGGTGTGCCTCTTTGATTGAGTTCTCGACTGATCTTGGCAACTGCAGCCAAGATCTCAGCTTGCTCTTCGGGTTTTGCGCGCAACATAGTCTGTTTTAACCGTGCCAGAGAGTCTCTTAGAGACTGGCGACGAATCTCTTGCGCGAGCTTGTTCATCTGAGTCTGTCGAGAGTCAGCCTGAAAAGCGGGTGCATTGGCTTCGAGCTTTTGCAGGAGTTCTAGGGTTTCTGGGGCCGTGCTTGCGGTCCAATGGGCCTTATTGAGTTCAGAGGGGACCAGATTTTTTTGAAGCGCCTTGAGGATCTCCAGCGCAAATTCTTGCCAGAGCTCTTCGAGCTCGAGCTGGCTCTGGACCATGTGTTCTATGTGCTCCAATTCCAGTTCGTTGGGACGTGACCAGTAGAGGTGACCGACAAATTCAAGTTCAGCACCCTTCAATGCTTTCGCTGGTGCCCGGACAACGGGAGCTGCCTCGGGTGCGGAAGGAGGGGGAGCTTCTTTGATTTTGCGCAGCTTATCGACCTTTTCGGTTTTGACAGATTGCTCGATCTGTATCGCTTCGACGCCCGTGAGCTCGGCAATCTGATGGGCTAAGTAATTGCGCTTGATAGGATCAGGAATCGTCAGGAGCCAAGGTACGAACTCTTTTGAAATCAAATCAGGTATGGCTAAAGCATGCGTATCCGCAACCCTGGCCTGGATAGCAAATTCCAGGAGATTTTGAGCTTTTTCCAGCTGGTCCTCGAGGGCTGCAGCACCAAAGGCGCGCATAAAGGTATCGGGATCGTGTTCTTCTGGAAGGATGACCACTTTGACTTCGGTTTGCGGAACTTCGAGAGCGAGGCTCACTGTGCGTAGTGTTGCCGCTCGGCCTGCACGGTCGCCGTCAAATATGAGATAAACGCGCGGTGTGTGAGAGGCCAGGCGCCTTAAGTGATGGATCGTCAGAGCGGTTCCGAGACAAGCGACTGCATAGGGAATGCCCCCTTGCCAGAGCTGAAGAACGTCCATGTAGCCTTCACATACGATCGCGCGGCGACCCGTGCGAATGGCGTCTCGCGCACTGTGAAGGCCGTAGACGACATGGGACTTATCGAAGAGCGGTGTTTCGCGGCTGTTCTTGTACTTTGGCTGATCGTCTCCCATGGTCCGGCCTCCAAAGGCGACCACGCGACCGTAGAGATCGTAGATGGGAATCATGAGGCGCTGGGTGAAAAAATCGTAGCCCTTGTGATCGTACTGCGAACTGTTAGCCACCGATGCCGTGATCAGGTCCGCGACGCGAAAGCCTTGGCGTAACAAATGTTGGACGAGACCTTGCGGGTCGTGTGCACTCAGGCCGAATTGATGAGCTGCGATGAATTCTGGCGAAAATCCGCGCTGGGCCAGGTAGTTGCGAGCCTGGTCTCCAGCAGAGCCTTGCAGACGGTCAACAAAATATTTTTGGGCAGCAGCGCATATCTTATAGAGATTGGCCTCGGTGAGACGTTGCTGACGATCTTGGTTGGGATTGTCGAGTTCGGGGGCTTCTATGCTATATTTCTCGGCTAGAAAACGCAGAGCTTCGATAAAGCCCAGGCCTTGTTGCTCACGGACAAAGGTGATGGCGTCGCCGCGCGCATGACAACCAAAGCAGTAGTAATGATCGTCGAAGATATAAAAGCTGGGAGAACTGTCTTCGTGAAAAGGACAGCAGCCCGAATAGCGCCCACCCTTTTGCTTGAGACTCACCTTTTCGCCGATGAGGTCCGAAAGTGGGACGCGCTGCAAGATGCGTTGTTTGGCTATATCCGTCGACATGTCTGTTCCATTGATTTGCGGATCTGACGCAGGGGGCGAGACCAACTGCTCTCGAAGCTTAGCAAGAAAGGGCGTGAGTGCCTAGCTCGCCAGATCGAGCCTTCACGGTGCCGATTTGAGTCCGTTTTTGAGAAAGCGGCTCGCCATACGATCACCAAAGCGACACAGGTTACCAACGTTAGCAAGGATCATGTAGTCTGCCAAGGTGTCCTTGATGGGGCGGTGAACGACAGCCATCACGGTAGGTTTAGGGTCGCTTGTACAGATATTTTTGGGATCGTTCTCTGAGTCGAGTTGGGGTGTCGGACCGGCGCTTACCAAGAAAGCATCGGGTTTGGGTTGGGAGACTTGGTAGCTTTTCCCAAGAGCTTCCTGAATTTTTTGAGCGAGCTCTTGAGCCTGGGGGCCTTTTTGGGGGCGGAAAAACGCAATGCCAAAATAGGGTGTAGCCTGCCGTACCTTGCGATCGAGGAGATAGTAGATTTTGATAGCCTCATAAGGCGTATTGAGGCGACGGTTGTAAAAGCAGAAGGCGCTGGGAAAATAGTTCGTTACGTTGCCGTCAGCGGGGTTCCAGTAGAGTTCGCCCATCGTACGATCCAGCACAGGTTGAAAGGTGCCGGGGTTCTTGGGCATCGGAGTCCAGGTGAAGGCGTCTTTCAGCTTGTTGCGGTCCACGTGTTTTAGGGCTGTGTAGGTCTGAAGGTCGGCCCCAAACAGCAGGTATTCTGCGCTCCTGCGTTCGAACATCGACTCGAGGAGGGGGGTGCAGGAAAAATTCCCAAAATTCTCGCCCATGTAAAGGGCGTCGGGCTGCTTATCATCTTCCTTTTCGCGGAGGAGAACGCTGTGGTTCATTCCAGCGCCGGCAAAAAAGATGAGCTGATCGTGGAAGGTAAAAGGTAATTCATCTTTGGCATCGAAGCTGAGTTTTTGATAGTCAGTACGACACTGTTGGAGAGCCGCCTTGAGATCCTGAGGGTTGTCGCCATAGGCCTGAGTCATTTCGCGTTTGCAGTCAATGAGGACACTCACGGCGGGGTAACGATCTCGACAACTAGCAATAGCGCGCTTGGTTCGCGCCTTTTGCGCCTCGTCTTGTTCGAAGCCCTTGTCTTTTTTGATGACCGCAGCGAGACACTGCTGGTAGTCTTCGCGCTCTTCCGTCGCACGGAGTGGGGGTTGGGACGTCAAACGACCCTTGTCGGCGAGCAATATGCTGCCTTGACCGTGTAAGAGCCACAGGGTCGGTGCGAGGATGAAATGGCGAACAAGCTTTTGGCGCATAATAGAATAGGTTAGAGAAAAGCTTTGTTTGTGGGAAGCTTATTTTTTGCTATCACCTACCAGCCGAGGGAGGTTTTTTGCTATGGCGTCATTCGATATCGTAAACGAGATCAATTTGCAGGAAGTCGATAACGCTGTAAATCAGACGGCCAAAGAGATTGGCACGCGCTTTGACTTTCGGGGCGGTCAGTCGACCCTCGAACTCGATAAGGAAGAGAGAATCATCAAGGTGGTAGCGGACGATGACTTCAAGCTGCGCTCTATCCACCAGCTCCTTGAACAACGCTTGGTCAAGCGGGGCTTAGACCTCAGACTGTTGGACTACCAAAAGGAAGAACAAGGCTCGGGCGGCGTCCTGCGCCAATCGATCAAACTCAAGAACGGGATCGATAAGGAAGAGGCCAAAAAAATCACGCGGATCATTAAGGACTCGAAGTTGAAGGTCCAGGCTCAGATCCAAGACGAGCAGGTGCGTGTGACGGCCAAAAAAATCGATGATCTGCAAGCTGTGATCAGTCTCTTGCGTTCATCCAACGAAGTCGGATTACCACTCCAATTCACCAATATGCGGAGCTGATAGAATTATGGGTTTTAAGTGCGGTATCGTCGGTTTGCCTAACGTGGGAAAGTCCACAATTTTTAACGCTCTCACGTCGGCCGGAGCCGCGTCAGCGAACTATCCCTTCTGTACTATCGATCCCAACGTGGGCCGAGTAGATGTCCCCGATCCGCGCCTGCAGGAGCTCGACAAGTATGTCAAAGCCCAGCGCATCGTCCCTGCTTCGATGGAATTCGTCGATATCGCAGGCTTAGTACGCGGTGCTGCCCAAGGTGAAGGTCTTGGCAATCAATTCCTTGGTCACATCCGTTCTACGGACGCCATTGCACACGTTGTTCGCTGCTTTGATGGCGGTGATATCACGCACGTTGAGGGAAGCATCGATCCCCTGCGCGATATTGAAATCATCAATACCGAGCTGGTCTTGGCGGATATGGCAACGGTGGAGAACGCTAACAGCCGTTACCAAAAGCTGCTTAAGACAGGTAAAAAAGATATTCTGCGTATCGCTGATATGCTGACTGCTTTGCAAAAACACCTCAATGACCTCAAGCCAGCCCGTACGTTTCCCGTAATGGATTTTGTCGGGGATGAGCCGTCCGTATTCAAAGCTTACGAAGAGCTGCACCTGATCACTGGCAAAAGTGTGCTTTATGTCTGCAACGTCGATGAATCGATGGCTGACGGTACCTCTGATAACGCTTTTACAGAAAAAGTTAAGGCCTTTGCCGCTGTCGAAAAAGCGATCACCGTACAGATCTGTGGCAAGATCGAAGAGGAATTGAGTCAGCTCGAGCCAGCAGAAAAGCTCGAGATGATCAAAGATTTTGGCATGCAAGAGCCTGGTCTCGATCGACTGATTCGTTCGGGTTTTGAGTTGCTTGGACTGCAGACATACTTCACTGCAGGTGAAAAAGAAATCCGCGCTTGGACTATCCATAAGGGTGACAAGGCACCAGCTGCTGCTGGTAAGATTCACTCGGACTTTGAGCGTGGTTTCATCTGTGCGGAAGTCTATGCAATTCCCGACCTCCAAAAAGTTGGATCGCGCGCTAAGCTCAAAGAGCAAGGTCTGATTCGTCAAGAAGGCCGCGATTATGTGGTGAAGGACGGCGACGTGATGGAGTTTCGATTCAACGTATGACCTGGATTTTACAACAAGGTCTTCGGTGCACGGCAGCCCCTCTTGGGAGCTGCCTTTTGCGTTGGGGGGAAATTCCCACGTTTAGTCCCGGACGAACCCTTGTGTGTCTGCCGCAATTGGACAGGTCTGGGCCTGAGATCTGGTGTGTGGAAGGAGCGTCCGCTACCCGAGTTTCTCAAGAAAGGTTTGGAGACTCTGTCGTCTGTGAAGTGGAACCTGGAGCGCGGGCCTGTTTCTCTTGGACTCCCTGGGCGCGTGAAGACGTATTTCTTCCCAGCACTGCCGAGCAAGAGTTTTGGATACCTTTACAGGCATGGATTCAAGGCAGTTGGTATGATGGATCTCTGCAGCACATAAAACAGCACCAACTGCAAACCTTTGTGGGAGCTGGGAGCGAAGGCCAGCTATGGATAGAAGCTGACGTTCAAAGTCCTCGAGATGATGAGCTGGAGCCTGAACACGAGAAACGGCGAGGGCTTTTGGAAAAAGAGAGCTTAAAACTCGCATTGCAAAAGCGTATCGGTCCCCTACGAGACGAGGCGCTTGGGTATCGGCTTGATCGCTGTGATGCGCAAGATCTTGGCCTGCTATTGGGTCTGCGGCTGGCTTTCCCAGAGCTACGCATCTATCCAGTGTTGAGAGGGGAGATGACTCCACCCTGGCGACGGTTATTGCAAAATCTCAACCTCGAAACTAAGCCTTGGCAGGGACTGGATTCCATACGATGGTTGGAACGTTCGATGTTGTGGCCAAAGGAAGAGGCGGAGACATTTCTGCAAAGTCTCCGTAGGCTTTCTCTCAGCAGTCCTTTTTTACCTCCCAAACTTTGGCCAGAGCTCGAAGCTAAGAGTCACTCTTGAGCGACCATTTAGCCAAAAATTCTTTGTGCCAGCCATGCATCCAAAGACCTTCAAATAGCTTGAGTTCTGCGTTCATCAACTGGGCTCTATGCGTCAGAGCAGGGGCCTGGAGCATTTTCTTCTGGGCTGCGAGCGCCCAGGGCGATAGACGAGCAAAAGCCTTCACAGTTTCTCGAGCCAAGGCCTCAAGGGCCAAGGCGTCTTGGGCTACTTCGTTCAGTAACTGAGATGCAAGGGCTTCGGATGCTGTGAGCTTGCGGCGAAGGAGGAGTAGGTCCGTAGCGCGGGCTTGGCCCAGAAGAGACACAAGGCGTTGACAGGTTCCATAGCCTGTGGTCAGGCCAACTTCGAGCTGTTTAAAATGAAACTCACTCCGTGCGGTCGCAAAACGAAGATCGCCAGCTAAAGCCAGTTCTGCTCCCCCTCCAATAGCGAGTCCATCGACAAGGACTAAGACGGGGATGGGTAAGTCCTGCAGTCCGGTCGTCAGGCTGATGAAGGATTCAGCATAAGCGCGACCTTCAGCAGCTGTCCGGAGCTCTGCCAATTCTTTGAGATCCCCACCCGCTATCCAGATGGGCGCAGATCCCTCGCGAGCTGCTACAGACTCAGCAGATATGACAAGGCACCTGTAAGGTGGCTCCTCATCCTGGTTTTGCACCTCGTACCATTGGCGAAGCTCGGCTTCGCTTGATGCGAGGGCATCCTGCAGCGCTTGCCCCAAGGTCGGGCCGAGAGCGTTGCGACGTTCTCCGCGCTGGAGATGCCATCGGAGACAGTGTTGTTCTCTCGTCACAGCTAGATAGATATTTCCCTTCACGATTCCACCTGCATAATGCTAGGATAAAGTAAGAAAGTCCTTGCAATTATGAGTTATTGCAAGACGAAAAGACATCGAAACTCTGGCTCTGCCGGACATTAGATATGCAGAATTGGATAAGTAGCCTTGAAACAACAGCACGAACTTCCCCTACTGAATCGGAAGCTCTTCCCAAACCTCGTTATTGTGGGTGGTACCGCGAGCGGTAAAACGACGGTTGCCTACCAGTTAGCCAAGCTTATCGGCTTTGGTGTACTTGATTTGGATGAGTGGATTGAAAAGCGTAATGGGCGTCCCATCAGTGAAATTTTTTTGAGCGAAGGGGAAGCAGCCTTTCGTCGGATGGAAACCGAAGCCCTGCAGGGAATTCAGTCTATCCTGAATCACATTATCATTCCAGGTGGTGGCACTCTCGAGCGAGAAGAGAATTGGGAGATGCTCAAGCAGCTGGGACCATCAATTTGGCTAGCGACACCGCAATCTGAAATTGTACACCGTCTTCTGCTCCACCCCGAGGAGATTGCGCGTCGGCCCAAGTTGGCAGCAATTCTCGATATCAAGGATCCGGCTGCGCGCAGAGCTTCACTGGAGCAACATCTGCTCGATCTCGACGCAAGGCGACAGGAGAGATTCAAAGAAGCGGACTACACTATGACCATCAGTTTCGCCACCGCAGGGACCTGCGCACAATTTATCAAGGGTCTTCTTTTGAATGGCCAAACCTCTGATAAGAGCTGAGCTTTGAGATATCTTTGGCCTTGTCTAAATGACTCTTTTCAAAAAAAGACTCATGCAAGACTAGGCGAACAGCCGAAAGATACGTTAGGAATGACCCTACAATAGGACAAGCAAGAGCTTGTCTTAAGTTGAGCTCATGGAAGGCGACCTAGCTTGGCTAGGTATCAAGAGGGAGTGTGCGAGTAGGCTATGCAACGGGTGATGACGGCCATCGATAGAGAGCAAATTGTGCGTTTTCTGCGGATAGTCCGTGGGATTTCGCCCGGTCTTCTGCTCTCGATGCTCGTGACAAGCTTTCTTTTGGCAAGCGCCCTGTCTCTTTATGTTTCTTATCGATTTTTACCCCTCCAAAAACCTGTTCGTTCGAGTATCAATCGCTACGGTACAGCGACTCTGATCCCTGCCCGCAAGCCCTTGAGCAATACAGATATCGAACTCATCGTCGGCCGCAATATTTTTAATAGCGAAGGCAAGGTTGGTGATAGTGTCGATGGCGCACCAGGGAAAGCTGGCAAGCCATCCGACAAGCTGCAACTCAGCACGCTCCCCCTCAAATTGGTGGGTGTGATCTTTGCAGGAGATCCCTACAACGGGCTTGCCATGCTCGAACATACCGATAAGCAGAAGACCAGCAGCTATATGGTCGGCGATACAGTGCAAGACGGCATCAAGCTTGTAGAAGTTTACGATGATAGGGTTATCCTCGAAGGTATTAATGGCCGCGAATACCTGGAGTTAGCTAAGTTCACTATTCCCACCGGTCGTCGCAAGGCCAAGTCTGGCTCGGATCGACCGAGTCTGGATAGGCTGGCAAATCGCGCACCACCAGATAGTTTTCGTGAAGATGGCTTTGAACGCAAGGGAGCGGCGATTCAGTTGACGGAAGAATTCAAACGCAACCTTCTGTCGCCGGATCAGCTGACCAAGGTCCTTCAAGATGCCAAAGCGGAACCTAATATGGTGGGGAACGAACTAAAGGGCTTTCGCTTAACTCGGATTCGTGAGAATTCGGTGTACGAGAAAGCTGGTTTCCAAAACAACGATATCGTTGAGGAGATAAACGGCATACCGCTGCGTGATGCAGCTGGCGCGATTCGACTCCTCAATCAGTTGCGGAATGAAAAAGATATCGAGGTACGGGTCAATCGCAATGGCCAGATCTCTAATATGATGATCAAAGTACGCTAGGAGTAGGCATGCAGGCACTGGTTCTGCGAGCAAAAATCATCGAAATCTGGCGCTCGTCGCAAGGCACGACGCGGCAGCTGCTCGATGTTTTGAGCCGTAGCCTCACCCTAGTGTTTTTGGCCTATATTTTAGCGTCTTTTGTGAGTTCTTTGATTGTCGTCTTTATCTCAGGGGCGGCGATGAAGCATCGCATGCTTCCTAAAGCCGAGCCTGAACGTATCCACATAGGTAAAGAGACGAATTATAGGGACGTGCGCAAAGCGATAGTCGAGCGTAATATTTTTAATTCAACGGGTGCTCTCCCGGACGAACCCGATCCCAGTGTGGCGGGGGCCTCCGCATCTTTTAATCCTGCGGATAAATGCTCAAAACCAACTGTGAATGTTGAGCTTTTGGGGATTATTCATACAGGACAAGTTGACACGACTTTCGCGACAATTCAGGAAAAAGGGTATACTATAGCTGACGTGTACCGTGCTGGAGACCGGATCATCGGTCAAGAGCAAGCGCTGATCTACGCGATCGATGAGGGCTCTGTTATCCTCAACAACAACGGAGTCAAAGAGTGTCTCGAACTCAATTCTCTCATCGCAAGTCAGAAGAACTCGAGCTTTGGCAGTGGCGCTTCGATTCCAGTCGCATCAGCGGCCCCTAGTTCCGAAGAGTCGGGAGGTGCTGATTGTCCTAGCGGTACGGTTTCGTTTGATAGTCAGACTGTGGAAGAGGCTTTGGGACCAGGTTTTGCTAAGATTTTGGAAGCTGGTCGCTTAGTTCCTCATCATAAAGATAACGCTATGATCGGCTTTAAGCTGATTGGCGTGCGTGGGGGATCGCTCTGGACCAAGGCGAACCTGGCGAGTGGTGATGTGATCACTTCCGTCAACGGGACAAGCATGGCACAGCCTGAAAAAGGTTTTGCTGTGTACGAAGCCCTCCAAAGCGAAAAGCAGATAAGGGTGGATTTCCTGAAGGGGGGCAAGTCGCCTTGTACCCTCAATATTTCAGTTCGATAAGTGCTTTCTCATCAGGGGGAAAACAGAGTGATACGTACCACTAGCCTAGCCATAGCCCTCTTCGTGAGTTGGGGTTTCCTGGGTACTGCGCTTGCCCAAGAGGATAGCGTCGAGGCTCCGCCGCCTCCCGATCCTCCCAGCTATGAGTCCGAAGGACCAAGCGACAGTCCGCGTTTACCAAGTGGACCCAAATTTGGGAAGCCTGAGAATCCAGGCTCGGAAAACATACCTGGCGGCCAAGAGCTCGTCAGCATAGACTTTCCTGAGCCCACCGAGATCAAGGATATCATTCGCGCCGTCGCTCTCTGGACAGGCAAGAATGTGATCATCGGCAAAGGTGTTCAGGGTAAGATCCAGATGATTTCGCCCAAAAAAGTGACCAAAGAAGAGGCCTACCAGGCTTTTCTTTCGGCACTGAACGTGGCGGGATACACCACAGTAGAAACTGGTAAGGTCATCAAGATCCTTCCGACACGAAATGCGCTGAAGGGCAACTTGCATATCTATCAGGGCACGTCGTGGGCACCCCGCACAGATAAGCTCATCACGCAGATCGTACCCTTGCGTTACATCGATGCCAAGCAGGTCCAGCAGACCTTGGCTCAGCTGGTGTCCACTAACTCTATCATCCCTTATGCGCCGACCAATACCCTGATCATCAGTGACACAGGCTATAAAGTTCGTCGTATTCTTCAGATCATCGAACTGCTCGATGTTGCTGGTCAGCAACCTAAAGTCGCGTTAGTACCGATCAAGTATGGCGATGCCAAGACCATTTCGGCCAAGGTGCAGGAGATTCTCCAGGCTTCAGAAGCTTCCAAGCGTGGTAATGCCGGGCGATCAACGGCTGCAGGCTTTAAAATTTCGGTTGACGAAAGATCCAACTCGGTAGTGATTTTTGGCCCCCCTCGCACCATTCAAGATGTCAAAGATCTTGTCAAAAAGTTCGACTTTCCGATCGATGATCCCTCGAATCAAGCTGCGATTCGGGTTCGCTTTCTTGACTACGCTGATGCCAAAAAGATCGCTGGAACCCTGTCTTCCCTAGCGCAGGGGAACTCGTCTAGTCGTCGCCTTACCCCTAGCTCACCGATTCGGACCCTAGGTCAGACCAACAATAGAGCGCGGACGGGTGTTGTCGGTGCTGGATCGGACGAGCCATCCGCAGTCGCAGACCTCGGTGACAACGTTAAGATCACAGCTGACGAAAGCTCAAACTCCCTTCTGATCACAGGGTCGCGATCAGCTTATGACACCATCAATGGCATCATCCGTAAGCTCGACCGCCGCCGTCCACAAGTCTATGTCGAAGCTGATATTCTCGATGTGAATCTGGCCAATGACTTTAACTTTGGGACTTCGCTCCTGCTTGGGAATAAGTCAGGGAGCGCGGTTCAGGCCTACGGTTGGCAGGGTAAAGGCGTTGCGCCGCTGATCGTTGGGTCGGCTAACACCACTGGCACTCTCAGTGATACTAACAAACTCGAAGTGGCAAATGCCCTTGGTAAAGACTTCACTATCGGTGTGCTCTCGGGTAAGTCCGTGAACATCCCAGGTATTGGCGAAGTTCGCCCAGCAGGTCTGATCAGTATGCTGAAGGCAGATGGCAACACTCGGGTTCTTTCTTCGCCTCATCTTTTGACGTCCAACAACGAAACGGCCAAGATCGTGGTCGGCGATACTATCTTCTACAAGTCTGCCGTGCAAAGCGCTGCTATCGGTCAAGGTGCGATCGAAAAAGTGGAAAAAGAGGATGCTGACCTCAGTCTCGAACTCAAGCCGAATATCAGCCATAGCGGAAGCTATGTGACCTTGAAGCTAGACCTCGAGGCAAACGAAGGTGGTCTTGATCCTAACCAAGGCGTTCCCAAGATCAACAAGCGGCAGACCTCGCAGCTGGTGACGGTTAAGAGTGGGCAGACGGCGGTAGTCTCAGGTTTGGTCAAGCGACGGGAGTCCGAGACTTTCCAAAAGATTCCCCTCCTCGGCGATATTCCAATTTTAGGGTGGCTGTTCCGCAATAGTGCGATCAAAAAAGAGAACACGAGCCTTATGATCTTTTTGACTCCACACATTGTGTACGGAGCTAACGATCTAGCGGCGATTTACGACAAAAAAGTGCAAGAACGTGATGCCTTGATGGCCGAAGCTTTTGGTGCTGATGAGGACGATAAATTCAACAAAGCCTTGCCTTCGCGTGAGGCAGGTAAGTATAAGCCAGACGCCTTTGATGAGAAAGAAGATGCAGAAACTGAAGCGATGCGTCGCCAGTTGCAGCAAGAGCGCGAAGGAACCGAAGCCAAGAGTTCTCTCGACGAGGCTGAAGGCAATGCGGAGACAAGACCTGAAGAGCCCACGACCGTGCCGACCTCTCCTGGTGGTGAGGACATGAGTCTCGGTG
>JACCDP010154102.1_pt1 | contig 14423 bp, 7 predicted proteins | sample 7445841 | NCBI WGS metagenome assembly JACCDP01 (sample SAMN15323441, study PRJNA562643) | freshwater metagenome | isolation source: river surface water | place: USA:Blue River Watershed | collected 2017-08-17 | reverse complement strand
TTAATATCGTAGATACTCATCCCAGAATCTTCCTGCACGATATCGACGACACCTTCGATCGTGAAAGTCCTGCCCTTGGGCGTGCTGCACTCCGGCAGCGAAAGCTTGACCTCGGTTTCAGTGATTCGCTCTGCGACGAGCCGCATCGTATGCCAATAAGCCAATGCCTGCCTCTCAGCAGCTATGACGACGTTTTGATTCACACGTTGACCCGTCTCCGCCTGCATAAGCTTGAGGTTCTCCTTGAGCCTCAGCTTGATGAAGTCCTCAATGTCCTTAGTGTTCATTTGGAATCGCGAAGAGAGATGATATGGTTGTGCAGGTCCTCCAGCGTCTTGTGAACGAGACTTCCGAAGAACATCGTTTGGGTGTGTGCTGGCGAGAAACCATGGCGCCTGAAGAACATGTACTGGCGAGGGCAACGCTCATAGGACATGTAGTCAGCAGTGAATGAGTAAGCCCTGGGAAGGGGTTTCTCTGGCCGATCCTTAAAGTCTAGTTTCCCGACGTCCAGTTCAGCAAGAGTGGGCAAGGCTTCGACCAATTCATCGAATTCAGCCATCCGCGCCCGTTTTATATTACACACAATCAAAAGTTCCTGCGCTCGCGATAACGCCACATAGTACTTACGCATCGAATCGAAACCATCGATACGATCCAAGGGCTCAGATGAAGACTTATCTACCAGCTTTCGGATCAAACCTTCCACCTTAGAGGGTTGGCGCCTTGGCTGACCAATATTGCCGACAACGACGACAGGAAACTCAAGGCCCTTGGACTGATGAATGGTCAGGAAAGGGATCCGACCCAACGGAAAAGCGGTCTCCTCATCCTCAATCTCGGCCTCTCCCTCATCCAGACGGTAAAGGGAGTAGAGGTATCCATTGAAGAACGATGAAGCCCCGTCAGAAAGCATTCTGCCGGATATCACAGGACCACGTTCATCGGCGAAACGAGCGAGCTGAGTGGTGATCTTCGACAGGTTGTAAAGAGGGCCCTCATCTTCACCGCTTTCACCGATAGAGATCCGTTCGGAAAGGCAGCTAAATCCGCAGAGTTGATAAAAAAGATCGAGGAAACCCCAGTCGGTTGCGGTCGCACGCTTAACTAATGCCGCAACAAACACCTCATCTCGCCCCTTAAGATACTTTATGACCGCGGAGAAAGAGGCACCGGACAACGACGCCTTATCAGCAAGCATCTCGGCTTCCTGAACCTTGATTTTACCTGCGTAATCAACGTTAGCATCAGAGAGAACCTTGGAGATTTTCTGGTAGTCATCGACACAAGTCGCAGCCTGCGAGTTGCGCAAGGCAACATAACCCGCTAGAGCCTTGTCACCCGAAATCGCCTCATCCGCCGCATCTAGGGCAGATGCAAACCAAGGGTTATAATCTCTGTGCTTATTGATCTTAGCCAGGTCGGCTCCCAGAATTCTCGCAAGGAGACCATAAACAAGAATCGGCTCTTCCTGCTCAAGGAATGAGCCAGCCCTCGGGGCATAAACCTCAAGGCCTTTTTTAGCCAAGGCAGCGATCATCTCTTGCACGGGCTTAGAGCCAAGAGAGGGATATAGAAATGCGACCTGATTGGCGTTAGTCACAGCACCCGAAGATATTAGATTGCTAATCTTATCGGCCACTTCGTCAGCGACATCGGAACTATCGACAGCTTCGGTCTTGAATACGGCATTACCCTCCTCCTGCCGGCCAGCCTTCACCATTTTTTCCTCGATCCTGTGAGAGCCACTCTTGCCATCCGACCAGTCGTGCCGGGATATGAAATTAGTATAAAATTCGACGATTGGTCGCCGAGAGCGGTAATTGATATCCAAAGGGATAGACTTAACGGACTTGGCACCGATCCCACCCTTCACTCGTGACTTGAACTGAACAAAATTCTCAACGGTTGCACCACGGAAGCGGTATAAAGCCTGATCGTCATCACCAACTACGCAAATATTCCCATTTGCGCGGGCTAATTCAAAATAAATAGCCTCCTGGACCGAGTTAGTATCCTGATACTCGTCTACGATGACATATTCAAAGGCCGCGTCGGTATCCTCGCATGACTTAAGGGCATTCAACGCAGCGGTCTGCATATGCGCGAAGTCTGTCATGCCACGATCGGTCAATCCTTTGACATAGTCGGCGTAGAGTAATGCCACCCTACGGAGCGGCTCATCCTTCTTACGCTTGGCAAACTTAAGCAGAATATCAGGATTTATCATCTCCTCGCCAAACCTAGAGAACATCGAGATAAGCAGCTTAGATGATTCGTGGGTAGAGTTTGAGTTGGCCTTCTGAGGCGTATTGAAAGCAGAGTTGATCAGCACTTTCGTGCCATCATCCAGACCAAGCTTTTCAATCCTCTGCTTAAGGCCGTTGTTTACAGAAAAGTGCTGCTCTACGGCATCCAGAACCCTGGGGGCGACGCTCCGAGACTGATCGCCCGAAAAACGACGTTCAGTAAGGATACGCTGACATAATGAATGCGTCGTACCGACGAACATCGGAGTCGTATCATAAAGTTTGCCCGTGTGCTTGGAAGCTGCGGAGAGGTATGCACGAAGACCATCCTGAAGCTGACGGGCTGCTTTTTCAGTGAAGGTACTGAGGAAGATCTTTTCGGGTTTTACGCCATGAAAAACCAACAGATTAACAGTTCGCCAAAGCAAAACTCGAGTCTTTCCAGCACCCGGCCCAGCCATGAGGAACAACGGTCCTGCGGAATGCTTGATCGCAGCTAACTGGTTTTCGTTAGGTCGAAAACCATGCTCACCCATCAGCTTTTCGATAGTGATATTCATCGGTTCATCCGATCACTCCTTGGCGCCCTTGCTCTTGTTACAGCTCTCGCAGAGAAGTTGCGCGTTTTCGAGTATCGTCATCCCACCCTTTGAATAAGGCTTGATGTGATCGACCTGCCCAGTTTCAGCAGTGATCTTACATTTGCACTTCTTGCACTGTCCTTCTTGCAGGCGGACAAGAATCCCACGTTCCAGGTCCGAGAACCTACGCTTAGGGTCAATCGGCGTAAGACCTAGTTGAATAAACTGAGCCGTATAAAAATCCCTTCGCCACTCCAGGTGATCAGTTCTGTCTGAACGCGCCGTCTCAGAGAGCTTGGTAAGTATTGGATTTCTGGCGGGATCACCAGGCTTAAGTTCATCATTCTTTTTACGCTTCTTCTCTATCTCCCAAAGAAGATCGCCGATCGCCTTATGCTTTTCGCTCAAAGAGTAGTCCTCCATCAGCGCGACAATCGAAGTGACGACGCTGAGAATATTGAACTTCTTGAAATACTCCCCCGAATCCTTCAGCGATTTCGCCAGATAATCCAAGGCCTTCTTGACGGCCACCACTTGCTGGGCTGTCTCCGTAATCTCTTTATGAGCAAGATACGTCTTCCGTATGGCCGCATCGGCAATCATCGGCCTACCTGATGAACAAACGAGGTGCAGGATCTTCGCAACAGCATCCTCGTATCCGTAGCGGTTTTCAGTAATAGATGAGTTACTCCCGAACAGCTTGTGGCTGGCCAGCTTTGCCACGATGATAGGGAAATTGCCCGGCAGAGCTCTTCGCTTCTCTGCGGGGTTAAGCGGAGTGCCCATCTGCAACCTCAGGAAAAGATCACGGATAACCTCATCCGACCACCGCTCACCTGAGAGAATCATAACATGCAAATCGAATTCATTTATCCGGCGTCGAGCCTGATGGGGTAGTTTGCTGAAGACCTTCCCTTTGAATTCACCTGTCTTTAACTTGAAAGCATCCTTACGGAATTCGCTTATAGCCCTCAAGCGTTGCTGACCATCAACGACCTCATAGATGTCATCAGCGCCCTTCCTGACCGTGCGAAAATAAAGCTTTGGCAGGTCAAGACCATTAACAACTGAGTCGATGAGCTTGGCCTGCTGCAACCCCTTCCACCTGGAGCCAGTCTGATACTCAGGATTCAGGATAAGTTCACCCGCATCGATCATATCGCATGCGCTGTGCACAGAAAATGTCTCCAGCTTTTTTCCGTCGCCCAGCTCAACCTTGAACGTTTTGCTCATATTTACAATATAAACTCTACTAACAGTCTCAGATCAAGGCTTTAGGCGGCATTAATATCACAACATCAGGCATGCCACCTCACCCACACCGATCAGAAACGACCAGCGCCCTCACCGTCTGAGCCGACACGGACAGGCTTTAAAGCTCCGAAGAACTAAATAATATAAGAGCCACACCATTATTCATTGGCAATTGAACAACAGGCTTGGCATCAAGGGGTTGAGCTGCGACCCCGAAACAAAGCCCTTCCCATACGTATATATGAGTTTTCCAGATTCAATCAGGTCTGAGTTCCAATCAGACTACCCCATTGGATCCATGCTCCACTTCAAAGGCGAGGGCGACTCATCGGGCGCAAGGAATCCGCATTACATCCACTACATCCTCAAGGCGATGGAACGCGGGATGAACTGCAAGAAGATAACCTGTGTTGTGTTTCCAAAGAAAGGACCAGCCGCTCAGGTCGCCTGGGCTACGCTAGCCATAGACACTCTGGCATCAAAGGTGCTCCCCGCAAAAGTAAAGGAAGCATCGGAAGCCAAACTTCTTGAACTTAAAGCCGGCGATCTCGTAGCTACTTACCCCGGCGACAAGGTATTCAGCTGGGGAGGAGAAACCGAGGACAACGGAGTTAAATATCTGATTTTCAAAGTAATCGGAAAGGCAAAAGATCAGGTAGGCCTACCCGTCAGCACGTTTTCGCCATTACGTATCAAGAAGTACCCAGGAACCAAGCCGCCGCAAAAGCAGTTAGGAAAACTAGGGGAACTAAGGGAAACTCCGCCGAGCACAGGCATGGATATCCTCATGCCCCTCAAAACCTATGGCAACAAAGGCCTGATTGGCGCGTGCGCATGCCTGGTCTCTGATAAGAGCAGCATCTCTAATTTCTTATCCCAGACACAGATAGGCCTAACACCAAACGGTCCGTTCACGACAATCGCAGAAAGCGTCCTAGAAAAAGACACCCAAGATCCATCCCCGGAACAGTGCACATGCATGCACTCGACAGACCTAGACAACGCGCTTGAGACCCTGAGGACAGCCAGCAACCTGCCGCTCGGACAACAGACACCCCTCATCATCGACGGGTTGTCTCACATCAGGGATGTCACATACCTCAATAAGCTCAGGTTTACCGATGATAACGTACAACGCCCGATAGTAGTGGTGGCGGAATACTCGGAGCGTTCGCAGATCGAACGACTTTCAGAAGACTTCGATTTCTGGGAACTACATAATACCGAGATACAATACGAATGAGCATCTTCAGCGAAATCGAGACCCTCAGCAAGAGGTACTGGAGCCACGAACACAAAAGATTGAGGGTCGGAGACGAATCTTTCGACAAGCTGGCGAACAATTTCCGGCAGATCGCCTTATTGGTTCGTCAGAGCGAACAAGAAGCCCCGAAGGTCGCGCTCAAAGAACTTTGGCATGCCGCCCTGCTGCTTCAGCAGGCACTGGGTCGAGACACCGAGCAGCTCACCGAAGCGACGACTCAGGTAACAAAACGAATCGAGCGTCTCATATTGATGAACAATCATCATTTCGGCGACGCACTAGATGCTATCAATAACCAGATTTCGTTCATCAGGATGCTATGCGCGAACCCCAACGTAGGGATCTACAAGGGGGCGCTCATCGGAAAAATGATAAGCGAGAACAAGGACGCACTCATCATCGCAAAGCACCCTGACATGGCAAAGGGACTCAGGAGTCTACGCGACGAATACGGAGCCGAAGCTCAAATCGTCTCATTGGACGACCTGCCGGAGAAGAGCTCTAAAACAGTAGCGATCCTACCATGCTGGCCTGGTCATAAATCAATGGACAAGCTCGTACGAGCATCGCTCGTTGATAAGTATCTTATTGTGGGATACGATATCGAGCTCGCATGGGCGGAAAGCTACTTCACCAGAGTCCACAACTTTCCGTCCAGCAACGTCGTATCAGCTAAGGAAAAAAAGCGGCTTTACCCAAAGTTCACGGAAGCGTGGCCTGAACGTCCGATAGTAGAAATATCCAAAAAAGCGCGAGAGGTAGGCCAGATTGTCGAAGACATGGCAAAAACCAAGAAACACCACGCCAACCTAAGGAGCCAATCCCCGGAGGAAAACGTTGAGGCAACCTATTGCGACCTTTCGGGCGATTACTACGCCTACCTAACCGAAGGCTTTTCACCAAACGTCGTATTTATCAAGGGCGACACGTTTGCAGTTAAGGAAATTGGGATGAAAGACATGGACGAAGGTCAACTCCTCGTGTTCCGCGGAGAAAGCGAAGATGGAGCCGTACAATCGATAGTCGAAAGCACTTTTCCAGAAAGTAGGGAATTGCGCAAAGTCGCAAAGACATGGGAAAGGGAAATCAAGGCGCGATACGCTCGTCCGAGAGATCTGTTTAACGCTGTTATCGATCGAAAACATAAGATCACTTACCAAACGACTCTGATCTGGCACGGCGGATGGCTGAAGATCTCACCTGAGGAAAAGAACCTCGACATGCTCGCTTCCGTCCTAGGACCTCAATCAGAGACATCTTTGAATCTTAACAAGATCAAGGAAGCAGCGAAAAGGCTCGGAGAAATGCACGCCGAGGCAGGACAAATAATCTCCAACGCGCTTAAGGCAAAAATCGCCGAAGTCAGGGACAGGATCACGGAATCTGGCGCATCGATCAAGGTGCCCAATCTAGGTCAGATCCAGGTGGTTCAAGTCGAGAGCATCGACACAACCCATCAAACCGTTGCCCGCAACATCACCAACAGACTTTTGAAACAATCATAAACATGGCAACCATCATACCTAATTATTGCATCACCGACAGCGACGGAGAAAGAAGCGTATTCAATGCGTTGCGCGACAACCCGAAGGACACTTCCGACTGGGTTGTGATTCATTCGCAGAATCTTAAACACGTAGTCGGACAGGCTAACGTCGCGTCGGACTTAAACTTACGCGAAATTGATTTTCTGCTCCTCATACCTGGAAGAGGTATCATTCTTCTCGAAGTGAAAGGTGGCAAAATCAGCGCACAAAATGGGAGTTTTCAGACTACAAATCGGTTTGGGCAGACCAATCCGATTGATCCAGCCACGCAGCTCAGAGAGGCAACCGGCTCATTGATGAAGTATCTAAAGGCTAATCTAACATGGTTTCCCCACGGCGTAGTCTTCGATAGCGCAATCGTATTCCCTCAATCGCCATCACCTATCAAGAAACTAATCGATCTGGATGAAATCCAGATCATTGATTCAGTTAAAATACAAGAAGTAGGCGTAGTAGAATCCATTCGCCAGCTGTCGCAAAGAGTAAGGTGGCCCGGACGATTCACCAGAGAGGAAGTTGAACAAATCCTAAAGCTCCTAAGACCTTCATTCGACCAGTTCACATCCATCGGAACGCGCATCGGACAGAGCGAATCTGAAATTATTAAGGCTACCGAAGAGCAATACATCCAACTTGATAACGCGGAACTCAACAACGGCCTTATCATAACGGGAGCCGCAGGCACGGGTAAGACGACCCTCGCGTCCGAGCTGTTCCGTAGAAGTGTGAACATGAAGAGGAAGACAGGTTTCTTCTGCTATAACAAGCTTCTGGGCAACAAGCTGGCACGTGACCACATGACGACAACGATCATACACCCCGGATGCAAGGTCGGCACGATCCATTCTGCGATGTACGAATGGATATCCAAATCGTCATTCCATAAGGAACTGAAATCGGCTGAAGCGTCACTTGAACCCAACAGCAGCAGGTTGTTCAGCGAAGTCTACCCATCCATCGCGATCAAGGCAGCGGCCGAACTGGGCATTAAATTTGACCACGTCATCTTAGATGAGGCTCAAGATATCGTCTCTCCAACATACGTCAAACTACTCAACACGATCTGCGACAAAGGCCTTTCAGAAGGCCGATGGACGTTCTTCGGCGACTTTGTCCAGCAGGCTATCTACGGAAACAACAATCTAGATTCGGCAATCGAGGCGCTAAAATCGGAGACGCTCACCCGCCCTGCCGTTTCGTCGCTTTTTGTTAACTGCAGAAACAGCAAGCATATCGCCACAGATACCGCGAAAGTTTCTGGATTTAATCGCGCACCGTCGCGACCAAAGAACGACGAGGGAACCGAAGTCTCGTTCGGTTATTACAACAAGGCGCCGGACCAAGCGGATGTGGTCAAAGCAGAGATCGGAAAACTTCTTAAGACCGGACTAAAGTACGGTGATATCGTCGTACTTTCAACTCGGCGTCTCAACGCGTCAGGAGTGCTGGGCGCTGATTCAAGCGGATCGTTCGACCTAGTGGACATCACAGAGAATGAAACCATCAAGCTTCAGCCTAAACAGGTAGCATTCTCTACGGTCCATGCCTTCAAGGGCATGGAGGCAACGGCGGTCATTGTCTGTGACATCGAAAGCGTGAACACCGACGAAGCGAGGAGCATCGTTTACGTGGCCATGTCGCGTGCCAAATCGCACCTTGTGGTACTGGCGAACAACAAACTCAGAGACACCATCGTGGAGCTAAGAAACCGTAAGCTCATCTGATATGGATTCCTCATCAAAAGTGCGGGGATTTTACGAAGAATTTATCCGGTCCTACATGATAGGCCCGGGAAAGCTGGAGGACGGAAAATGGGATATCGAAGAGGTTCTTGACCCAAACATGAAGCCTATGCGCCTATACGCCTCAGGCATCATATTCCCGAAACAACTTAAGATCGAAAAGGACGAAAGCCTCGAAGCAGCTCAAAGCGGCGCCGTCCAAGAGGAGCAGACAAAGAAAGACGGGGGCACGACCAAGAAACAAGTCGGCCGTGAGAGCTCCACTGCCGCCCAAGACGACTTCGAGGCGAATCGGGCAAACGACTTCAAGCCCAGCGCCATGGGCATATCATGCGTGATTGAGCCAGTTCCTGGGATGAGCGTCCTTGTCTCCGGGGCGACATATAGCACGGTCACAATCACCACACCTGATGGGCGAAACGCAAAGGCATTCAAACGAACTCCATTCGAATGGCCGTTTGAGATCACTGAAACACACCTTAAAAAGCTGCTCAAAGACAGAACACTCGATGCCCCCGAGCCTGTCATACTGAAATCGAGTTCAGCTAAGGCATCCCTTCATATCTATCTGCGCGACCCCGGCCAACAGGCCAAGGATCAGGTCGGCTCCGCGATGCTTCTTACTGTCACCCTGCTCAACGATACCACCTCGGACGGCAAGGAACAGGAAGATAACGAAAAGTGCCTATACCAATGCCAGCTTTCCGTCATCTCGCCCAAGGATAAGAGCTGTATATTGGCATACCCTGAATTCGAAACACAAACAGACGATGAGTCCAAGAGCCTGAACATGCTCTATCGTGACCAAAGATCATATGCGATGGGACACGGCTGCGCAGCCAACTGGTCTAAGCCTAATGACTCCGCTCGATGCGAGTCCGTCTGGGCGGAATCCATGCCCAGATATGAGCTCGCGCCTACAGTTCCAACACAGCTCGATGGCATTCCGCTCAGGATGAAGGAAATCAGCGAAGGGTCCTCTGATGTAATCGCGGATATCTGCAGGAAACTATGCGAGAAGTATGAAGCTTGGATCGATGAGACCGAACAGAAGGCTAATCTACTCCCCAAGAAGCATCATCATGCAGCAGAACGCCATATCGCCGAATGTCGCAAAGTATTGAAGCGTATGGGCGATGGCGTATCCCTGCTTAAGACGGATAGGAAAATTCTGCAGGCATTCCGCTGGGCCAACGAAGCGATGCTCGAGCAGCAAAAACGGTACAAAATTTCGACCGATTTCAAGCGAGAGTGGGTATGCCTTCCAAATGGCAATACAAAGCTCCGTGAAGAATTCCAGATGCCAGACTTCGCTGCGCTGGATATCAAGATCGGTGAGTGGCGCCCGTTCCAGCTCGCCTTCATCCTCATGAATATCACCGGGGCCTCTAGTCAGAATTCCCCTGACCGTGAGATCGTAGACCTCATCTGGTTCCCCACAGGGGGTGGCAAAACCGAGGCATATCTCGGCCTGGCCGCATTCAGCATATTCCACCGTAAGCTCGTCGACCCAAAAGAAACAGGAACAAATACCCTCATGCGGTATACTTTGCGCCTGCTCACGACCCAACAGTTCCTCAGAGCCTCATCATTAATATGCGCCTGCGAGTCAATTAGACGAAAAAACGAAGATGCACTGGGAGAAAACGAAATAAGCATCGGCCTGTGGGTGGGAGGAAGCGTCACGCCAAATTCCTTCAAGGGAGCCAGGACCACCTACAACCAAATCACCCAAGGCAAAGCCACCTCGGAATCCTTCGTAATAAACACATGCCCTTGGTGCGGAGCGCAGATGGGTCGCATCTCAATCCCAGACGGGCCTACCGATGTCAAAGGATATACGTGCAACACCACGAGCTTCAAATTCAACTGCCCTGATGTTAAATGTGACTTCAACAACCGTCTACCCCTGCAGGTAGTAGACGAAGGATTATACCAGAAGCCCCCTACCCTTCTCATCGGCACGGTTGATAAATTTGCCAGTCTGGCCTGGAACCAAGATTCCCTGTCCATATTTGGATTTGGGAAAAAACAAACGTCCAGTCCTTCGCTCATCATCCAAGACGAACTCCACCTCATCTCGGGCCCCTTGGGTTCGATGGTCGGCCTATTTGAATCCGCGATTGATGCCCTCTGCCTGAAGGACGGTAACCGGCCTAAAATCGTAGCCTCAACTGCGACAATCAGCCGAGCCGAGTCACAGATCAAAGGCCTTTATAACCGTGAAGCCGCAATCTTTCCTCCGCAGGGAATAGATATTTCTGACAGTTTCTTCGCCAAAGAGATGCCCGTAACGCCTTCTGAAGATCCGAAGAAAGAAGTAAGAGGCAGGGCCTACGTCGGAATCTTCGGTTCCGCACGAGGTTCTCAGCTCATGACACAGGCAATGCTCACCGCAGGCCTGCTCCAAGCTGCGAAATCCGCCCGTGCAGCCCCTAAGTACGTAGACCCGTACTTCACGATCATTCAATATTACAACAGCTTGCGAGAACTTGGCCAAGCTGCTGCAACCATCGATGCAGAGATCAAAGAACACAGCGCAGATGTCAGATCTCGGCTAGGACTTGTGAAACCTGAAGAAGGCCAACCTGACGCACGTCGCTACATCAACAAGTGCATCGAGCTCGCGAGCTTCATCCCGAGCCACGAGATCAACGACGTCCTCGAGCAGCTTTTCAATGGAATCTCAAGTGACGAAAAGTTCCTTGAAGCACGTCGCGTCGCCTTGCCTGACGATAAGCTGCCTGCCGACATCTGTTTTGCGACGAACATGATTCAAGTTGGCCTGGACGTTCCCCGGCTTGGATTGATGACCGTAGTAGGTCAACCGAAGGGCACCGCTGAATATATCCAGACGACAAGTCGTGTCGGTAGAAGCCGAAACGCACCCGGACTGGTATTCATCACCTACAACCCCAACAAGCCGAGAGACAGATCCCACTACGAACACTTCAAGTCTTACCACCAGTCACTCTACCGGTGGGTAGAACCTACGTGCGTCACGCCCTATTCGCTACCGACTCGCGAGCGGGCCCTTCACGCGATTGTAGTGATCCTTGTCAGGATGTTGCATCATATGGAAATCGCCGACACACCTCCTGCGGAGGTCGCAGACGAGACCCAAAGGTTCATCAAGGAATGGATTCTCCGACGCATCAACGAAATCGACCCTTCGGAAGCCAAGCAAACCTCGGAAATGCTCGACGAGATATTCAACAAGTGGTGTAGACTTGGCTCCAGCGCCTGGGGTTCAATGTCCCAGAGAGAGTTTGATACCAACGCAATGCCCCTACTCGCCGTGTCAGGAAGTAACATTCCTGAGTGCGAAGAACCTCCCTTCATGACCCCGACGTCGATGCGAAATGTCGATGCCACCTCGAAAGCTTTCATAATCTAACATGACTCAAAAAGACCGGATGCTGAGGCGCTCTAGCTCAATCAGCCCCTTTGGTGTTGGCGCTATGGTGCCATTCCCAGACAGCGAAGTGCTCATGGCCGCGGCAGTCGACAAGTGGCCCTTACCAAAATTCCGTGATGCCGAAAAATTCGGCCTAGTCGTAAGAGATCATCGTCTTGAGGCGCGGCTCAAAGTCTCTCACTTCAGGCTACCCCCGGCAGAAGCCACCCCTGAGCAGCAGGCAGCCGGCTATTACGGAGGCATCCCTTTTGTCAGGTTCCCGGCATGGCATTATTGCCCAAAGTGCGGCATGATGAAGCGGCTTTCCGGAACTAATGAGCGTCCGCCTAAATGCATGGCTCCAAGCGGTTCAACCTGCGGCAAAATCCCGATGTCAAGGCGACCGCAGCTGATTCCTTCCAGATTCGTGGCGGTATGCGAAAAAGGTCATATCCAAGACTTCCCCTATGACCAGTGGGTGCACCAAGACAGCGAATGCCATGAATCGCAGCTGAGAATCTTCTCCAGCGCATCATCCGCAACGATGACCGGCGCGATCGTCGAATGCGTTGCCTGTAAAAAGAAAAAAAACCTGATGTCGGCGCTTGGTGGTGGTAATTCCGAAGGCGAGACAGCCGCATATCTGAAGTGCCACGCTGGCAAACCCTGGGAAGGCCTAACGGTGAAAGAAAGTGATTGCGGGGAAAAGTTAAAGATTATGAATCGTGGTGCTAGTAGCGTCTACTTCCCCGTTGTCATCAGCTCGATCTACATACCCTCAGCCAATCAAGCGCCGGACCCGCTGCACGACTACCTGAAAGAGTACCTTTTTTCCTCCGAAGAGGACTGGCAAAGCTGCCTTTCGGAAGACGGGAAAAACCTGATTGAAGAAAAACTGCAGGCATGGGCTAATTTCAAAAAGGAACGCATACCAGGCTTCGACCTTTCACGCATCATTCGTCTCGCACATGCATTCCACGGCGGCCTTCAGGATGCTTCCGACGATTGTGCTGAAAACAAAGAGGAGCACTACAGAGCTTACGAGTACGAAGCTCTAAATCGCGGGGTTACCTTACCCGACGAAAAAGGGGCCGACGCACTCAGCCTAACCAAGGCTGATCTTGATAAATACAGGAGCGTTGTTGTCGAAAACTTCAGTGCGTGCATACTTGTTAATAAACTACGCGAAACGCGTGCGCTTGTGGGTTTCAGCAGAGGAAGACCCACAGAGGGAAACTGGCAGGACCCATCGGTTCAGCGCGTAGTCCACAGAAAGAACAAATGGTGCCCTGCGATTGCATCACAAGGGGAAGGAATCTTCCTGGACCTCAACCCTGCCAAGCTCAGCAAGTGGGCGGAACAGCCGGCCGTCGTGAATCGTATCAAATCACTCAGCGCCAGATACAATGCCGCGAGAAAGGCAAAAAACGCCGATATCCCGGAGAAGAACATCACGCCTGAATACGTCCTGATCCATACGTTAGCCCATGTGTTGATCAATCAGTTCGTCTTTGAGTGCGGCTACGGAAGTTCTTCCCTCAGGGAAAGACTCTACTGCAACCTAACTGAGGCCGGAAAGCCGATGCACGGTCTATTGATCTACACCGCATCTGGTGATTCGGAAGGGACCCTAGGCGGGCTGGTGAGGCAAGGCCGTGAAGGCTATCTCGAGAGCACACTCTTCAATGCCATTGAGAAAGCCAAGTGGTGCTCTTCTGATCCCATCTGTATCGAACTTGATGCCCAAGGACCTGACGGTGCCAATCTCGCAGCCTGTCACTCTTGCTGCCTTTTGCCTGAAACTTCCTGCGAGACGGGCAATCGATTGTTAGACCGCGCCCTACTGATCGGCACCCTCAAGGACCTCAACGTTGGCTTCTTCAATTTCAAAGCCTAAGCGTCAGGAAAAAAGGTACTCACGCTGCTCTCCCAGGAACAGCTGAGGCCGTTTCTTGTCTTCTACCTTGAACTGAGGCCCCTTCTCCTGGACTCCGCGAGTACCTCGCTTGATCATATGGTCAACGGTGACGTCACCGGTTTCAAGCATGGCGTCAAAGTGGAAGGTCGAGGGGCGAGACGTATGTACTGCGCTGGTGATCCGGAAGGCTTCTCGGCCGGCGTTGCGGGTAGGCTTGACCTCCAGCCAGAACGTCTCGGGGTGCTTGCTCAGGAGCCGTCCGTGGAGACGATCCAGCGACCACAGGCAAACTGGCTCATCCCTGCCCTTTGCAACATCCCTGAAAGACTCCTGAAGGCGCCCTTCCTTGACCGAGAGAATAAGGCCCTGGGAGTTAGGCGACTTGCCTGAAACGGTGCAGTAGAGCTTACGCACCCCTTCCCTTTCGTAGCCGAAACGGTCCAAGATCGTGCTGAAGCTTTTGTACGGGCT
>JACCDP011445288.1_pt1 | contig 14426 bp, 13 predicted proteins | sample 7445841 | NCBI WGS metagenome assembly JACCDP01 (sample SAMN15323441, study PRJNA562643) | freshwater metagenome | isolation source: river surface water | place: USA:Blue River Watershed | collected 2017-08-17 | reverse complement strand
TGATTTGATTATTAGTTAGACTAGAAGATGACTGAATCAAAGAATAGTATTGGCTTGATAAGAGCACTCTGGCCGATTTTAAGTTCTGTGCGTAAACGCCAATTTAAAATCTTAATCCCCTTAATGCTGGTATCCGCCATCACGGAAGTCATGAGCCTTGGGGCACTACTGCCATTTCTTGGGTTAATTGCTGATCCTGATCGGTTGTTCGAGAGTGCGTACATTCAACCGTTGATAGCGTATTTCGGGCTAACGACCCCAAGACAGCTCCTGGGGCCTGTGACCCTAATATTTTTACTCGCAGTGATAGTAACAGGGGCCGTGAGACTAGTGTTACTCTGGCACACCACGCAGTTCTCATTCTTGGCGGCATCTGATTTGAGTATTGAGATTTACAGACGAACGCTGCTGCAGCCCTATGAAACTCATCTAAATAGAAATAGTAGTATTGTTGTTGCTGGTGTAACGACAAATACTTCACACATTACTCATCACGTATTAATGCCTGTGCTTAATATAATTACTGCATTTCTTGTTGTAACTGCAATTCTCGGCCTTATTCTAATTGTTAATCCGTTTATTGCAACCTTAAGCTTTGGGGGTTTTGGTTTAATTTATCTAGCGGTGGTGCTGTTTACACGCGCTAAACTAAAAAGAAATAGCTTAGACGTGGTTACTAGCACGAACAAAATTTTTAAGAATATTCAAGAGGGACTTGCTGGGATTCGGGATATTGTGTTAGATCAAACTCAGAAAGCTCATGTACAAGCTTACGCGAAACTGGATCATCGGCTTCGACGCGCCCAAGCGAGTAACCAGTTCCTGGGATTATTTCCGCGATATGGCGTTGAAACAATTGGTTTGTTGCTGATTACTTTGACTGTATATCTAATGTTACACAGTGACGACTCTGCATCCTCAGTAGTACCGTTAATTGGCGTTCTCGCACTCGGGGCCCAGAGGCTAATGCCGGTAATGCAGCAGGCCTACAACGGATGGTCAGCTATCAATAGCGAGCAGTCTACTTTAGAGCAGGTAATTAGCCTGCTGAATCAGCCGACAGAAAAGTTGGACGGCACTAATACTGGTGACCCACTTCTCTTTAATGACAGCGTTCGGTTGATGGGGGTTAGTTTTTCCTACAAGTCCAATAAGCCAATACTAAGTGACGTGGATCTCGATATAAAGAAAGGTAGTTGTATCGGAATAATAGGAGAGACAGGGAGCGGAAAAAGCACATTACTAGATTTATTGATGGGTCTAATTGAGCCTACAAAAGGTTCTTTAGTAATTGACGGTCAAGTGATAGATTCGCACAACTGTGGTAAGTGGTACAAATATGTTGCGCATGTTCCTCAAAGTATATTTATTGCAGATGCGACAATTGCTGAAAATGTAGCATTTGGAAAAACGTTTGATGAAATTGATTTTCGTCAGTTAGAGCAAGCTATTTTGCAAGCGCAGCTAAAAGATTTTGTCGAAGACTTGTCGGAGGGATACCATACCATGGTGGGTGAGCGGGGTGTCCGACTTTCAGGCGGACAACGACAACGACTCGGAATCGCTCGGGCTCTATACAAGAAAGCGGAGCTTATAATTTTTGATGAGGCCACCAGCGCTTTAGATAGTGATACTGAAAGCAAAGTAATTGAAGCAATTTCCTCGAGGGAAAGAGGAGTAACTAAAATTATGGTTGCACATCGAATTACGAGCTTGCGATTTTGTGACACAATATTAAAGGTTGAAAGAAGCCGGGTAGTAAGGCTCGGCAGCTATGTGCAGATGCTGGATTCACGAAGCTTCATATAATGTCTTTTTAATTTTCTATCATGTAAGCCATTAATCGCTACTAAAATCTTATACAAGCTAGCGATACCTTTGGTGTGTTTTTTGCATCTTTACTCAGACAAATAATTGTGTCGACATAGTTTCTCCGATAGAAGTTGGAATTGTATTTAAAAGCTGTTTGGGCGATTTATTCCAGAGTCGTTAGACGCGACCGCCTAGGTTTTAGGAAAGAAGTAGTTGGGTAATAGGCTAATAAATTCGAACTTTTAGAATTTGAATAATACTTAGTGTCTTCAAGAAAATTAAGATTGGGAGTTTGGGGTTAAACTGTGAATGGACTCACTTTTTTGAAGTCTAGCTTATACGCATCTTGAGGAATCTATGGAAGAAAAAAGTACCATTCTAATAACCGGAGGTACCGGGTCGTTCGGTAGCACATTCGCGAAGATGACATTAGAGCGCTTTAATCCTAAGCGATTAATTATATTTTCGAGAGACGAGATTAAGCAGTGGGAAATGGCAAAAATATATGCCAATGACGCGAGAGTTCGCTTTTTTATTGGCGATGTTCGTGATAGTGCCCGTCTGTATCGTGCACTTGATAACGTCGACTACGTAGTGCATGCAGCAGCCACAAAAATTGTACCTGTTGCTGAATACAATCCTTTTGAATGTGTCAAGACAAACGTGTTGGGCGCTATGAATCTCATAGATGCCTGTATCGACAAACGGGTGAAAAAGGTTGTTGCGCTTTCAACTGATAAGGCATCCAGCCCGATCAATCTTTATGGCGCTACAAAGCTGACGTCTGATAAATTATTCGTTGCGAGTAATGCATATTCGGGCGAACATGGGTCTCGATTTTCTGTGGTGAGATATGGTAATGTAATGGGTTCTCGAGGATCCGTCATACCTTTCTTCTTGTCAAATCGCGCCAGAGGTGTGCTTCCAATCACTGACAGTCGAATGACCCGATTCATGATTACGTTAGAACAGGGAGTAGAACTCGTCTGGAGTGCGCTCGCAGATATGGTCGGGGGCGAAATCTACGTGAAGAAAATTCCATCCGTCAGAATCACAGAGCTTGCTCGAGTATTAGCTCCGGAGTGTAGTCAGGAGATCGTTGGAATCAGGCCTGGTGAAAAGTTGCACGAGGAAATGATAAGCCGAGAAGATTCTTATTACACGTATGAGTATGAGAATTATTTTAAAATTCTGCCGGCCATAAATGGTTGGGCAAAAACGTCGGAAAGAGTGCAAAACGGGTCAAAAGTACCAGAAGGATTTGTTTATTCAAGTGATAACAATGCCGAATGGATGTCCAGCTCCGACATCCAAAAGTGGCTAGCTTTGAACAAACATAGAGTCGGGTTGATTTGATGATACCTTACGGTCGGCAAGATATTACATCATCTGATGTTAATGCGATATTACAGATTTTGAATTCAGATTTTTTGACTCAAGGCCCAGTCGTACCAATTTTTGAACGGGCTATTGCAGAGCATGTTGGTGCCCGAGAAGCGATTGCGGTGAATAGTGCAACCTCAGCTCTCCACATAGCTTGCTTGTCTTTAGGAGTGGGACCTGGTGATTGGGTTTGGACTTCACCCATTACATTTGTTGCGTCAGCTAATTGTGGCTTGTACTGTGGAGCGCAGGTTGATTTTGTAGATATTGATCTAAAAAGCTACAACATATGCCCAGTGGCGCTCAAGGATAAACTTGTTCTCGCCGAGAAATCAGGTACTGTGCCGAAAGTACTGATTGCGGTGCATTTCTCCGGGCAATCTTGTGATATGGCTGCCATTCAATCGCTAAGTCTTGAGTATGGATTTAAGGTTATTGAGGATGCATCACATGCAATCGGCGGAAAGTATAAGGAAAAGTATATAGGTAGCGGGATCTACAGTGACATAACAGTATTTAGCTTTCATCCGGTTAAGATCATCACTACGGCGGAAGGCGGCATGGCACTGACAAATAATCTCGACTTGGCTCACAGGATGCGGCTTTATCGTAATCATGGCATAACACGCGATACGGAAAAGATGACAAAAGATCCCGAAGGGCCTTGGTACTATCAGCAGGTGGAGCTTGGCTACAACTATCGAATGACAGAGCTCCAAGCCGCGCTTGGCGTCAGTCAATTGCAACGGCTAGATAAATATGTAGCGCAACGCAATAAATTAGCGGACCGCTATGATCGACTACTGACGGATTTGTCAGTGGTTACTCCGTGGCGACACCCTGACTGCTACTCAAGCTTCCATTTATACGTAATATGTCTTGATTTAGAAAAGACCTCAACCACACGTTTGCAAGTATTTCAAGCGCTATGGGCGAAAGGAATTGGTGTCAACGTGCACTATATCCCGGTTCACTTGCAGCCGTTTTATCAGCAACTTGGCTTTAAATTTCACGACTTTCCAAGGAGTGAGTGTTACTATGAAGCAGCAATAAGTCTTCCAATTTATCCAGGTTTAAGTGACCAAGACCAAAACGAAGTAATAGCTGCGTTGACAGCCAGTTTGGAATGAACCTAGCCATAATCCCGGCTCGAGCGGGCAGTAAGCGGATTCCCCGCAAAAACATTAAACATTTTCGCGGAAAACCTGTGATCGCCTACGCCATAGAAGCAGCGATCAGTTCAGGAATCTTCGATCGGGTAATAGTGTCCACAGATGATGACGAGATCGCTGAGGTCGCTGAGGTGTACGGCGCCAGCTGTCCTTTTGTTCGCCCCTCTGAACTCTCCGATGACTATACCCCAACGGTTCCAGTGATAGCTCATGCGATCCGAAGTTGTGAAAAATTAGGTTGGGATGTGGGAGATGTCTGCTGTATCTATCCGGCAGCACCTTTTCTACATCATCGAGACCTCCAAGAAGCTCATGATGAACTAGTTGAAGGGCTCTCGGATTTTGTCTTTCCTGTCGCTGAATTTCCGTCACCGATCCAGCGAGCTCTCCGACGACACCCCGATGGCGCTATCGAGCCGTTTTTGCCTGAACATGCAGAGACTCGTACTCAGGATTTGGACCCTGGATACTTTGACGCAGGGCAGTTCTACTGGGGTCGCAAGACAGCATGGCTAGCTGGACGGACCGTTCATTTAAACGCAAGAGCTCTAATAATTCCAACTTGGAGGGCTATTGACATTGACACCCTAGAGGACTGGAAACGGGCTGAGATGCTCTACGACTGCAACGCCAATAGCGAAAATTGTTAAATATCTTAGCCTTGAACGAAATAACAATAATACACGCAATTCTCAGAGCCACCGATTATTTAGATTAGGGTGAGAAAGAAAGTATTTGAGAAATTTTTGAGCAACACCATAAAATAATCGGGTGAGACTCCTTATAAAGGAGGCATTGTTGATATTTTGCCTTCAGCGAAACACAACGCAAGAGTTATAAGTCTCAGAGAACCAAAGCCGCGGAAAAATATATGCGGGCACAGAAACCGCAACGCATCCATTGGAGTAATGGGGTGACTAAAATTGGGCAGAAGTCTATTTCTAGAAAACAAGAACGACTTGCAAATAAGCAATAAAACACCAGATACTTTTGTCTCGGATGCTGGTGATTTATACACATGGATTTGGATAACTGCAGCAGACCCCGATAGAGTGCTTGCGTTGAGGAATGCGAAAAATGTCTTGGAGAACGTTAGGGGCGCCGAGCCGATTTCCTTTGAGGCGCACGGAAAATTCATATCTACATACAGTCAACGAAATAGAGTTGACTTTGTTTGTATTCATCATCTGAGTGGAGCCTACATAGGAAGTGTCAATATCAATAGAACGCAACATGGCTACGAGTTAGGCAAATATATTGGAAACAAAGATTATCTAGGAAAACACCTTGCTTTGCCTATGACGAAGAGCTTCCTGATTTATGTAAATGATTATTTTAAGCCGCCGCCAACCATAGTGGCGGTCACTCGCACAGACAACGATAAAAACATAAGATTGAACAAGAAGCTTGGCTTTAAGATAGTGGGAATAGTTGATTCAATGTATTACCTAATGAAAAAATAATAATGTGTGGATTCATTTTTGTTGCACTCCGCAACGACTCGACTAAACCGGTCGATGCAGCGTTACTGCGTCACAGGGGGCCAGACAATAGTGGCGAGTTAGATTTCGGCTGGTCCAGAATCCGTCATTGGCGTTTGAGTATTCAAGATCTCACGTCCAACTCTGACCAGCCTATGTCCGATTATAGATACTGTCTGGCTTATAACGGCGAGATATACGATTATAAAGCTATCGGAAAAAGACTTTATAAAACCAATTTTGAAAGTGACACACAGCTAATGTTTCACGTCCTCAAAGCTGGTGATTTTGACGCAATAAAATACGAGAGTGGATTTTATTCGCTGATCTATCTGGACCAGAAGAAGAAGTCAATAATAGCCAGGAGAGATTTTTTCGGAAAGAAACCTCTCTATGTCTATTCTGACGACAGCTTGCTGGTAGTCGCCTCTGAAGAGAGCGCGATCAAGCTTGCCTGTAGGGATTATGGAAGAGACCTGAATCTAAATTACCACTCAGTTGCACACTATTTTCAGTACAAAGACCTTCATTACGGCGCGACTTATATAGACGGAATAGAGGAGGTGGTTCCAGGGGGCACTATAACGTTCGATTACGAAACTTGGACGATTTCTTTCGAAAGAACATGGGAAGATTACTACAAGGAGCCCGCATTTTACAAGCGACCTTTTAATAAGTTCTGCCCTGGAATCAACGAAAATCAATGTAACGCACAGTTGGAGAAAAACGTACTAGAAACAATTGATAAAAGATTTATATCAGATGTTCCTCTACAAATAAGCCTCTCGGGAGGTATTGACTCTAGCTTGCTAGCTATACAAGCTCAGCGCAGTGGCGCGAGACTCATTCGCGCATTAACTGTGACATCAACCCATAGACCATCTGAATTCCGGAAGTCAAAACTTTTATGTAACTCATTGGCTATCGAACATACGACAATAAATTTTGACCAGATTGATGTTTGCGAATACCTAAGACGTGCGATTCTCGCTCAGGGAGGTCCTCTGAGCCATCCGCACTCCCTAGCCCTATTTGTCCTGGCAGAGGAGGCAAGCAAAGTGGGTAAGGTTATTATTACTGGTGAAGGGGCTGACGAACTTTTCTACGGATACGAACACTACAAGCTTGGTCTGAATGCGACCGTTGCATTTAAAACTCACCTGATGCCAAGTACTTATTTCAATTGTATAGACGAGGGAGTTGGGGGACCACTGAACAATCTAAGAACGATACCGGATATAAATGGCTATTTTGAAGAGAACGATGGCAGGGATCTCGACGTCAAGACACACCTACTCTCACTACTACGTCGAAATGACAGAATTTCTATGCGTAACTCAGTAGAACTGAGATCAGCTTTCATTGATGAAAAACTGTTTAGATACGTCTCTCAACTCCAGGGCGATTCAGGTTTAATGAGGGGAAAGGATGTTTTGGTTAAAATGATTCGGGATCGTTACGTAGACTTTCAGCAAGATAATTTAAAAATAGGGTTTTATGTCCCATTTGATGAGTGGTTCGAGAATGCAGCCGCAAGTCATCCAGAAGTGAAGTTTAGTATAAATAAGGCCCTTTGTTTGTTTGAGACTAGGTTCGGCTGGAGACTCAAAGCGGGCGTAAGGATCGAAAAAAAACTTGCATGGGCCCTACTGAACATAGGTATTTTCGCTACTCAAGAAGAACAAGCAACTTATGGATAAGTTACAGCAAGTCGAATACGCAATCTTCCATTGGATTTGTGGCGATTGTCATAATCTACCTGGCATTAAAATAAATGGAAGTATCGATTCAGATTTTTTTAGCGAATACCCCAAATCGAATGGCGACTATAGAGACTTTGCAACTCTCTTCGATCGACTCAAATACGATCAGTGCTTAAGTTCAGATCGGGCGCTGTTGCTTTGTTCCGGAGGTGTTGATAGCTCTCTTCTTGCTTGCTTGCGCCGCGAAAATTTTTGTAACCTGAGGCAGGGTTTGTTACACACTGCCTATATTAATCATGATAATAATGATCTTTACAAATTTCAGAACATTGTATCCGAGTGTCCAAGTGTAGCGTATGTATCAGCCCTTAACGGTCGTGCATACATGGAGGGGCTTGAATTCCTTGCAAGTAAAAATTTTTATCAGAATACTTATGGGCCTACACTAGCGGCGGCGTTACAAGATATTCCCGCGGGAAAATACTTGATGTTGGTTACAGGATCCGGACCAGACGAGCTCTTCTACGGAATGGAAAAATATTCTTGGGATGACTTTGAAAAATTAAAAGATATTCCTGTAGTAAGTGCCTTAGAAAAGCTCGACCCTCGATATAACGAAAGATCATACTTACCCCTTTTTAATCAAGAGGGCACAGAGCTGTATAATGAAGTATTGAAAAAACGCAGGACTCTCTACACGAGTATATCCGAGTTAAATATGGACATATTCGACTCTCAGCGACTGCTAGCATACACTACGGTTACAGCGCAACATATGCAACTATTTAATACAATTTCTAGGATCTTCCAGTTAGACCACAGATCCCCGTACTTAAACCATGACTTGGTTCAACTCGCGCTGAATACCCCCTTGAATTATTTGGTCGACCCAAGTCTAGCTAAACAAGTAGAAATCGGAAAACAGTATTTGAAAAAATATTTAAGTAACTATATGCGCTTTGACCATGTATACGGACGAAAGATTGGCTTTCATGCTCCGACTTCAATGTATGTCATGGAATCGGGTCGGCAGTTTTTCATCCAGAATGTACAATATCTACCAACATGGGTTGATAGAGATCAAGCCGTGAGTGAGATAAATCGGAGGTATGACAATAACCACGCGCCCGATTACTTCCTCTACTCATTAATGAACATTATCAAGCAGAATCAGGCGACATCGTATGAAGATTGATGGATTCACTCTCGGTGGAGAAAGTCCTGTCTATCTAATCGCGGAGATGTCGGCTAACCATAACGGCAGTATTGACAACGCTAAGAGAACAATACTTGCCGCAAAGCAAAGTGGTGCAAACGCAATAAAAATTCAAACTTATACGCCAGATACGTTGACGATCCGATCGGATAGACCAGAATTCCAGCTAAAGGGCGGACTTTGGGATGGGTACCAGTTATATGATTTGTATCAAGAAGCTCATACCCCATTTGAATGGCATAGGGTCTTGTTCGACTATGCTAAGGAGTGTGGAATAACACTGTTTTCGACACCCTTTGACGAATCAGCGGTCGATTTACTAGAAGAGTTGAATACGCCTGCTTATAAGATTGCCTCATTTGAAATCGTAGATATCCCGCTTATAAAGAGAATTGCAAGGTTAAAAAAGCCGATTCTGATGTCTACCGGTGCCGCGACATTGGACGAGGTTGCTGAGGCAGTTAGGGCAGCTAGGAGTTGCGGTGCTGAAGACATTTTGATATTCCATTGCATCAGTGCCTATCCTGCACCCTTAGATGAGATGCAGCTAAGAAATATAAGTATTCTAAAGAAAGAATATGGCGTATCAGTTGGCTTATCAGATCACTCTATTGGTAGTGATGCTGGATTCCTCTCAGTTGCTCTCGGTATCGACGCAATCGAAAAACACTTTATGGCGGATCCATTTAGCGGGGGTTGTGATTCACAGTTTTCGGCGACGCCAAAAGAGTTTAATGAGCTCAGAGGGAGGATTGATCTGGCCAGAGCTATGCTCGGTTCACCGAGGTTTTCAAGGTCCAAATCGGAAGGGCAGAGTTCGTCGATTCGTCGCTCAATTTACTCAGTGATGAGTAAGAAAGCAGGGGAAACACTAGAGCGTGGTGACATAAAGATAATAAGACCGGGACAGGGGCTTCATCCGAGATACTTTCCAAACCTGATCGGAGCTAAGCTCCGGAAAGATTTAACTTACGGCGAACCTCTTACCGAGGCACATTTAGAGGAGGGGTTTTTGGTCAATCAGCAAAAATCCGATGATTTTTTTTTGCAAGAGATTGTTCCTACCCCTGTGCAAGAAAGGCTTCTTTTCGAGCAACTCAAGGAGCGAAAGTTTAATATAAGTCACAAACGGATGCCTTCATTCGACGAACACCGAAAATTTGTTACAAATCATCCATACAGGGTTTGGTGGCTTATTTATGATTTTGTGGATCCTAAAAGAGTTCTTGGCACAGTGTATGTTAACTACGATAATTCTGTTGGCCTACACCTCGCATTTGAAATGATTAACTTTTCGGCGAATCATTTCATGATGAAATTAAAGACCTACTTATCCCCAGAGCTTCCAAAGCATTCAGCGATTTACTACGATTTTTTCTACAATGTGCATCCTGAAAATTGGGAATTTATTAATTGGCTGAAACGGTCAGATTATGTTCAAACACAGTGCTCGTTCGCTCAGATAAATAGTTCAATAATTTAGGGGTAGTCAATTAGATACACAATATTCAGGGCGAAGTGATTGGTTGCCTATAAAAATTACACGGTACTAATAGTGGGTTGTGGAAACATAGCTGGTAGGTTTGATATGGGAAGAGCTTTGACTCCGTTGCCCCTTAGTCATGCAGGCGCTTACACCCGGCACGGTGGATTTAGATTGGCTGCATGTGTGGACAGTGACCAGAGCAAGCGAAACGACTTCGCCGAATTCTGGCGCATAGCAAACCAGGCAACTGATATTTCGGAGCTTGGGGCGCAATCCGGCAGTTTTGACGTGATCAGTATCTGCTCGCCCACGCACTTGCATCATATACACCTCGAACAAGCTATAGAACTTCGTCCGAGACTAATCTTCTGCGAAAAGCCGTTGGCTGCCGACTTGTCGAGCGCAGATTACATTGTGAAAAAGTGCGAAAGCTCTAACGTTAAGTTGATTGTGAATTATAGCCGCCGGTGGGACCCTGTCTCAGCGGGGGTAGTCCGCGAGTTGCGGGGCGGTCGTTGGGGAGCTGTTCGCTCCGTGGTCGGTCACTACAATAAAGGAATCCTTAATAACGGCGGCCACATGGTGGATCTGCTGTTACGGCTACTTGGGCCGCTAGCCCTTGTAGCTACCGCGAGCCCGTTGTTCGATTTCTGGGAGTCCGATCCGACTGTTGCGGCGCTGCTGACTGCAAAAAAAGGTGCTGTGCCGGTATACCTTAACCCTGCCCACGCACGGGACTTTGCTTACTTCGAATTGGAAATCGTCTGCGAATTGGGAGTGGTTCGTATGGAGTCCGGCGGCATGACCTGGCAGTTCCGAGACGTTGTACCAAGTTCCCAGTATGCTGGCTATCGAACCCTCGACATGGCCAGGCACGTTGAGGGCAGCTACCTGAAAAGTATGGAACGCGCTATCGGTGACTTATATACTTACCTGCACGATGGAACACCGGTTGGTAGCACAGGAGAGGAGGCGCTCAGAGTGCAGAGCCTATGTACAAAAATCCAACTGGAGGCTTTAGGCAAGAGCTCGGCGCCCATTAAACGGCTAAACGAATTCTATGAGTAAACAACAACTGGCATTATTTGGTGGCACCCCCGTGATCGCCACGCCACTGGCAGGTTTTCAGAGCGTTGGCGAGGATGAAGTTACGGTAGTGAGTGACGTAATTCGCAGCGGTACCCTATCCGCTTACATCGGCGCACCCGGCCCTGGATTCATGGGGGGCACCAGAGTCAAAGCGTTCGAGCAGCAAGCTGCGGCGTACTTTGGCGTCAAACATGCGGTGGCCGTTAACTCGTGGACCTCTGGTTTAATCGCCGCTGTCGGCGCCATCGGTTTGGAACCCGGTGACGAAGTCATTACCACGCCTTGGACCATGGCGGCCACGGCAACGGCCATCCTGCACTGGAATGGTATTCCAGTGTTCGCCGACATCGATCCCGACACTTTCAACATATGCCCAGAAAGTGTAGCTAAACTCATTACATCACGTACGCGGGCTATCATGGCCGTTGACATCTTTGGTCAGTCGGCTGACATGCGGGCACTGCGCGGCTTGGCTGAACAGCACGGTCTCAAGCTGCTATGCGATACCGCACAAGCACCAGGGGCACGCGTTGGCAATTACTTTGCGGGCACCTTCGCCGATATTGGTGGTTTTAGCCTGAATTACCACAAGCACATCCACTGTGGCGAGGGTGGTGTGTTGGTGACAAACGATGATAGTTTGGCCAGGCGTTTATGTCTCATCCGTAACCATGCTGAAGCAGTTATCTACTCTGACGAACCATCCGAGCTCTGCAATATGCTCGGCTATAACTTCCGTATGGGTGAGATTGAAGCGGCTATCGCTTCTGTACAGCTAACAAAGCTGGCATCGCGTGTCGAGAGCCGGCAACGCATCGCCGCGGAACTTAATACGGGTCTGTCAGCTTTGAAAGGCATCAAAGTTCCGAAAGTGCGCGAGGGAGCTACGCATGTTTATTACGTTTATGGCTTGACACTGGATATCAAAACTTTAGGAGTATCGCGCGAACGTATTGTCGAAGCCTTACGTGCGGAAGGCGTGCCGGCATTGATGGCCGGCTACCAAAACCTGCACCTGTTGCCGCTTTTCCAGCACAAGATCGCTTATGGCACCAAGGGCTTCCCGTGGACGTCCCCTTATTGCACAAACGACGTGGAGTACGGGCCAGGGGTATGCCCTATTGCCGAGCAGTTGCACAGCGAGACCTTCTTGGGTCTCAACATCTGCATGAACGAACTGCCACCTGCAGATGTCGCTCTGATCGTGGCGGCTTTCTACAAGGTGTGGTCACGAATCGACCAGCTCAAGGTATGAGCGGCGTAAAGGCCCCGGACATCCCCGCTCTGAGGCACTCCATGATCGGCGACCTGGTGCTGTTGCGCCCATTCACGGCGGGGGACATCTCCGAGGCCTACCTCGGTTGGCTACGGGACCCGGAAGTGGTGCGATTCAGCAACCAGCGTTTCCACGACCACACGCTGGAGACTTGCCAAACCTACCTAGCCTCGTTCGAGAGTAGCGCCAATCATTTCTTAGCCATCTGCGACCGGCAGTCTGGCACCATGCTGGGCACTCTCACGGTTTACCGCAGTCTGCCACACGGCACCGCAGATATTGGAATAATGGTTGGGGCTCGACAGGCTTGGGGGAAAGGTATCGGTTTCGAGGCCTTCTGCCTCGTCCTGTCGGCCTTGAAGGCCGGTGGGGTACGTAAGGTCTCTGCGGGCTCCCTCGCGGTCAACCGCGGCATGGTGCGAATCATGGAGAAAGCGGGCATGCATCACGACGCCACCCGCCGTGCCCAGGAACTGCTCGACGGGGAGCCGATAGACGTCGTTTATTACGCCGCATTCCCCAATGACTGACTGGCCTATGCCCACCGCAGTGGTGGCCCACGATGCCGGGGCCACCAATCTGATCATCGCCTGGTTAAAGGCCTGGGGATGGCCAGTGCGCGTCTGCATCCAAGGGCCAGCTCGCAAGCTTTGGGAGCAAGCCTTTCCCGGCGAACCAATCTGGAACACGCCCGCACTGGCCATGGCGGGCTGCGCCAGCGTGGTGACTGGTACCGGGTGGGCCTCGACTCTGGAGCATAACGCCAGACGCGAGGGCTGTTCCCAAGGCCTGCGCGTGGCTGCGGTAATCGACCACTGGGTGAACTATGCCCAGCGGTTCGAGCGGCACGGCGAAACGGTCTGGCCAAACGAGCTGTGGGTCGCCGACGACTGGGCTGCGGAGATCGCCCGCAAGGTGCTGCCGCCGCTGCCTGTGCGGCAGTTCGAGAACCTCTACCTCAAGGCCCAGTTGGCTCGGGTGGCACCGCCGCCCGGCGATGGCACGCTACTTTATGTGCTCGAACCAGTCCGCAACGATTGGGGCCGGGGTACGGCAGGCGAGTTCCAGGCCCTGGAGTACCTGCTGGAGCGCCGAGACGTACTGGGGCCAGGGCCAGTCCGCCGTATCCTGCTGCGTCCGCATCCCTCCGATCCGCCAGGTAAGTACGCCCGTTACCTCGACACCCCTTCAGATATCTTGATTGATCGCTCCGCGGATATGGCCGGGGCACTGAGCCGGGCCGACATGGTGGCCGGGGTAGAGTCGTTCGCGTTAACTCTGGGACTTGCGGCAGGCCGTGCTGTCTTCAGCAGCCTGCCCCCCTGGGCGCCGGCGCTGCGCCTTCCACAGGAAGGTATCAGACAAATCCGACGACTCAGTCCAACATGAATCGCTACTAAAACACGAGACACTTTCCAGCCTAAAATTTTAGGCAACAAGGAGAGTGAGATGGGCAAAGGTCAGAGGTTTACCGAGGAGTTTCGGGTTGAGGCGGTCAAGCAGGTTACGGAGCGTGGTTTTGCGGTCAAAGATGTCAGCAAGCGGCTTGGGGTCAGTCCTTAAAGCCTGTATCAGTGGATTAAGCGGTACGGGATCCCAACCGAGGAACGGCTAGCCAAGGAAGACCAGGCCGGACGGATCAAAAAGCTAGAAGCGGAGCTGCGGCGTGTCACTGAGGATCGTGACATATTAAAAAAAGCCGCGGCGTACTTCGCGAAGCATTCCGGGTGAGGTACGCCTTTATCAAAGAGCATATGCAAGAGCACCCGGTTCGATTGATGTGTCAGGTTTTGGACGTCCACCCCAGT
>JACCDP011173008.1_pt1 | contig 14427 bp, 13 predicted proteins | sample 7445841 | NCBI WGS metagenome assembly JACCDP01 (sample SAMN15323441, study PRJNA562643) | freshwater metagenome | isolation source: river surface water | place: USA:Blue River Watershed | collected 2017-08-17 | reverse complement strand
CGGGTGCCCCGGCTGCGCCCGCCAGCCAGCCCTACACCCCCGAAGAGCTCCAGCGCATGACCGAGCTGGTGCGCAGCGTGGTCGGTTTTGACCAGGCCCGCGGCGACCAGGTGTCGGTGGTGCCGGCCCGTTTTGAGAGCGAGCTGCCCATCCCCACCATTGCCTGGTACCTGCAGCCCGACGTGCACCTGGCCTTCAAAAGCGGCCTCATTGCCCTGGGCTTTCTGGCTTTCCTGGTCATCGTGATCCGGCCCATCATGCGTGCCCTGTACGACGCCAAGAAGGACGCTGAGGCCGAAGCCGAAGCCAACAAGCCCCTGGCCGATGGTGAGCTGTCTGATGACGACATGCGCATGATCCAGCTTGGCGAGGGCGAGAGCCTCGAGGAGATCAAGGCCAAGCTCAAGCCCAAGCGCTCGAGCATCTCGATCGACATGCTGGACACCGCCAACACCTACGACGACAAGGTCGCCCTGATCCGTATGCTGGTGGCCGAGGACTCCGCCCGCGTGGCCAACGTCCTCAAGAACATGATCAAGGCCGCTTGAGGCGCCGCCCCCACCCAGGCAGGAGAACACCATGGCCGACAAAGACGATAAAGCCAAGGACGGCAAGACGGAGCCGACGGCGCCTACCGCCGCCGACTTCATCATGACGCCCGAGTTGCAGCAGGAGCTGGACAATCTCAGCTCGACCCAGCGCGCCGCCGTGCTCATGTTGCTCTTGGGCGAGCAGCAGGCAGCGGAAATCATCCGCTTCATGAACCCCAAGGAGGTCCAGGCGCTGGGCGCCGCGATGGTCTCGGTGGCTGACCTGTCCCAGGAGGCGGTCAACATCGTGCTGGATGACTTCGTCTCTACCCTGAAAAAGCAGACCAGCCTGGGTCTGGGCACCGGCGACTATGTCGAGAAGGTGATGAAGCGGGCCCTGGGCGACGACAAGGCTGCCTCGGTGCTGTCTCGCATCATGCCGGGGCAGGGCAGCAAGGGACTGGACATTCTCAAGTGGATGGACGCCCGCTCGATCGCCGACATGATTGCCGGCGAGCACCCGCAGGTGGTGGCCATCATCTTGTCGGTGCTCGAGTACGACGTGGCAGCCGACGTGCTGTCCTACCTGCCTGGCGAGCACCGCGCCGAGATCGTGCAGCGCATCGCCAGCCTGGAGACGGTGCAGCCCTCGGCGATGGAAGAACTCGAAGCCATCATGAAGAAGCAGTTCTCCACCAACTCCTCGGCCAAGAGCTCGAGCTTCGGTGGCATCAAGGCTGCGGCCAAGATCATGAACTTCGTGAAGGTGGAAATGGAAGGCGGGATCATGCAGGGCCTGGGCAAGCTCGACAGCGACCTGATGCTCAAGATCCAGGACAACATGTTCACCTTCGAGAACCTGCAGGCGGTGGACAGCCGCAGCATCCAGACCCTGATGCGGGCGGTGGAGTCGGAGATGCTGATGGTGGCGCTCAAAGGTGCGCCCGACATCGTCAAGAGCAAGTTCCTGGACAACATGTCTGCGCGCGCGCGCCTCATGTTTGTCGACGAAATGGAGTCCCGCGGACCGCTGCGCATGGCCGACGTGGAAGAAGCCCAGAAGCAGGTCATTCGTATCGCGCGCCGTCTGTCGGACGCCGGCGAGATGATGCTGGCGGGCCGCGGAGACGACTTTGTCTGAGGCCCGTCCCCGTTTGGGATCGGCTGGCACCGCGGCTTACAGGGGCACGGCTGGCGCCGCCAGTTCGGGTGGCCCTGGCGGTCACGCGGCCGGGCACTGGGTGCCCAGCCCCTTGCTGCTCACCCCGCGCGAGACGCCCCGTTTCCTGCGCGCCGCCTGGGACCAAAAGGCGTCTCAGGCCTTCGGCCCCTGGCGGGTCGGGGAGCCGGTGGATCCGGCGCTGCCCGTCCACGAGCTGCCACTTTCGGCCGGCCGTACGCCGGATGCCGAAGGGCCCCCTGGCTCCGCACCGACCACGGCGGGCGCCCTGCGCGGCGACGGCGTGCCTGCATCCCCCGGGTTCACCGATGTTGAGTCCCGAGTGCTCGGCGAGGCCAGCCCTGAAGCCCTTGCCGAGGCCCAGGCCCGTGGCCACGCCCAAGGCCTGGAAGAGGGCAGGGCGCAGGCCCTGGCCGACGTCGAGGCCGAGCGCGCCCGCGAGGCCGAGCTGATTCGCCACCTGGCGATCGAACTGCGCGCCCTTTCCGAAGACCCGGATCGCTTTTTTGAGCCGCTGCGGCGGCTCGCCCTGCACATCGCCGAGCAGCTGGTGCGCGGCGAGCTGCAAGCCGCGCCGCAGGCCATCACCCAGATCGTGCGGCAAGCCCTTGCCGCCCTCGACCCCGCGCCGGGCGATCCGGTACTGGTCTGCCTGAACCCGGAGGACGTCGCTATGCTGCAGGCGGCCTCCCCCAGCTTTATTGGGGTCGATGGACTGAAGGTCCAGGCTGATCCCCAATTGCATCGCGGCAGCGTCCGCCTGCGTCTGGACGATACGGTGCTGGAAGATCTGGTGGAGCACCGGCTTGCGGCCCTGGTCGAGCGCCTGCTGGTGCACCCGGGCGGTCGGGGTGAGGCCACGGCTGTCCCGCGCGATTCGGCGCTGCTGCGTGAGTTCACTGCGCCGTCCATGCCGGGCGGGGCTGAGCCTCTGGCCGCGGGCCTGCGCCGCCGGTCCGCCGGCCTGGGCGAGGTGATCGACGCCACCGCCCGTCCGATGAGCGATGGCGCCAGAAGCGACTCTCCCTTGAGCGACAGTCCTCTGCGCACCGGCCCCGGCGAGGAACCCTTGGCATGATCGATTTCTCCGCCGAGGTGGACCGCCTGTCGGCCAGCCTGCGGGTTGCAGAGCCCCGCAAAAGTGGCACGCTGGCCCGCCTGGTGGGCATGCGCCTGGAAGCCCGTGGCCTCATGGCACCGCTGGGCGCCTGCTGCGAGGTGGTCGACCCGGCCGGCGCACGGATCGAGGCCGAGGTGGTCGGCTTCAACGACCAGACCCTCTACCTCATGCCTTTCACCGAGCCGCAGGGCATCGGCCCAGGCGCCAGCGTGCGGGTGATCAACCCGTCGGCCAGTGTGGGCCTGGGCCCTGAGCTGCTCGGTCGGGTGATCGACGGCCGCGGCGAGCCGCTCGACGGCAAGCCCGCGCCCCGTTGCGACACTCGCCTGTCCTTGCAGGGCCGGCCGGTCAATCCCATGGAGCGCGGCCCGATCACTGAGGTGCTCGACGTCGGCGTGAAGGCGATCAACGGCATGCTCACGCTCGGCTGCGGCCAGCGCATCGGCCTGATCGCCGGCTCTGGCGTGGGCAAGAGCGTGCTTCTGGGCATGCTGACCCGCTATACCCAAGCCGACGTGGTCGTGATCGGCTTGATCGGCGAGCGCGGACGCGAGGTGCAGGCCTTCATCGAGGAGTCACTCGGCCCCGAAGGCTTGGCCAAGTCGGTGGTGGTGGCCGCGCCGGCCAACGTCTCGCCGGTGCTGCGCCTGAAGGCGACGCTGATGACGCACACCATCGCCGAATACTTTCGCGACCAAGGCAAGAACGTGCTGATGCTGGTCGATTCGCTCACCCGCGTGGCCCACGCCCAGCGCGAAATCGGCCTGGCGGTCGGCGAGCCGCCCACCTCCAAGGGCTATCCGCCTTCGGTGTTTGCCTTGCTGCCCAATTTGATCGAGCGCGCTGGCGTCGGCCGCCACGGTTTGGGCTCGATCACCGGCGTTTACACCGTGCTGGCCGAGGGCGACGACGCCCACGACCCGGTGGTCGACCTCGCCCGCGCCTCGCTGGACGGCCAGGTGATGCTCTCGCGCAACCTGGCCGATGCCGCGCACTACCCGGCGATCGACCTCAACGGGTCGATCTCCCGAATCATGCCCAGCCTCATTGAGCCCGACACGCTCAAACAGGCCAACAAGTTCCGGCGTCTCTGGTCGCTTTATCAGCAAAACCGCGACCTGATCCAGGTCGGCGCCTATGTCACCGGGACCAATCCCGAGCTGGACGAGGCGATCCGCCTGCGGCCGGCGCTGGAGACCTTCCTGCGTCAGGACATGCACGAGGGGGTGGTCTACCCCGACTGCGTGTCCGCGGTGCGAGGCGTGGTGGGTGGCTGAGGCGGCCCGCTCCAGTCCCTGACCTGAGACCCAACAAGGAGAACGCAAATGAACCTACGCCAGGACGGTCAACGCGACGCTTGGAGCTTGCTGCTCCTCAAAGCGCAACGCGCTCTCAAGGAGGCCCAGCAGCAACTTGCCCTGGCCCAATCCAGGGAGGCCCAGCTGATTGCCAGCGAGCAGCGGGTACAGGCCATGCTGATGGAATACCGCCAGCGCCAGATCAACGCCCTGGACGGCGGTCAGATGATGGCCGACACCCTCAACGATCGACAGTTCATCGCCCAGTTGCAGCGGCTGATGGACCAGTCGTTGCGGGCCACCGCCGAGGCGCGGCGTCAGCGCGAGGTCCAGGCCCAGGCGGTGCTGGCCGCCCGGGCGGAGGTGGACAAGGCCGAGAAGCTCGAGGCCCATGCGCGCGCCCGCGAGCGGATCTGGCGCGACCGGGTCGAGCAAAAAGCCCAGGACGATCTGGCAACCATGCGCTTTCAGTGGCGCAGCGCCTGAGGGGCCCGGTGCCGGCTCGCCGGCTCAGGTGGGAGGAACAAACCATGGATAATTCTGGCTTACTTTCCCCTTCGACCCACCCGGATAGCGCCGCATGTTTGATTTCGTTCGCAAGCACAACAAGGTCCTGCAGTTCGTCCTGCTGCTGCTGATCATCCCGTCCTTCGTGCTGTTCGGCGTAGAGGGCTACCTGCAAATGTCCGACAAGGACAAGGTGGTGGCCGAGGTCGATGGCAACGATATCCGCCAGGGCGAGTGGGACACGGCCCACAAGGCCGAGACCGATCGTCTGCGCCAGCAGATGCCCACCCTGGACATCAAGCTCTTTGATTCGCCTGAGGCGCGCTACGCCACCCTTGAGCGCCTGGTGCGTGACCGGGTCATAGCCGCCGCGGCAAAAAAGGCCCATCTGGCGGTCAGCGACGAGGCCCTGGCCCGCGAACTGCAGCGCATTCCAGCCATCGCGGCCCTTCGCGGCCCCGACGGCAAGCTTGATGTGGCCCGCTACAAGCAGATCCTGGCCCAACAGGGCTACACCCCCGAAGGCTTTGAGGCCCAGCTGCGTTCCGACATCGCCACCCGCCAGGTGCTCGCCGGCATTGCCGGCACCGGTCTGCCCGCCAACGCGGTGGCCCGTGGCGCCTTCGACGCCTACTTCGAAAAGCGCGAGATCCAGGTCGCCCGCTTTGACGCCGCTGCCTTCGCCGCCAAGGTGCAGCCCACCGACGCCGAAATCGAGGCCTTCTACCAGGCCAACCCCAAGCGCTTCCTGGCTCCTGAGCAGGCCAACATCGAGTACCTGGTGCTTGACATCGAGTCCATCAAAAAGAGCATCACGATCAGCGAGGCCGACCTCAAGACCTATTACGAGCAAAACAGCGCCCAGATGGCCGGCAAGGAGGAACGCCGTGCCAGCCACATCCTGATCGCCGCCGACAAGGCGGCTCCCGCCGAGCAACGCGCCGCCGCCCGGAAGAAGGCAGACGACTTGCTCGCCCAGATCAAGTCCAAACCCGAGAGCTTTGCCGAGCTGGCCCGCAAGAACTCCCAAGACCCGGGCTCGGCCACCAAGGGCGGCGACCTGGACTTTTTCGCCCGTGGCGCCATGGTCAAGCCCTTCGAGGAGGCCGCCTTCGCGCTGAAGAAGGGCGAGACCAGCGCGGTGGTGGAGTCCGACTTCGGCTTCCACATCATCCGCCTCACCGACATCAAGCAGCCCAAGGTCAAGACCTTCGAGGAAATGCGGCCCGGCCTGGAGGCGCAGCTGCGTCAGCAGCAGGCCCAGCGCAAGTTCGCGGAAAGCGCCGACGCCTTCAGCAATGCGGTCTATGAGCAGGCCGACGGGCTCAAGGCCGTGGCGGAGCGCTTCAAGCTCGAATTGCGCACTGCCACCAATGTGCGCCGTGAGCCGGCCCCGGGCGCCGACGCCAAGGGCCCGCTGGCCAACCCTAAGTTCCTCGGCGCCCTGTTTGCTGCCGACAGTGTGGAAAAAAAGCGCAACACCGAGGCGGTGGAATTTGGCTCCGGCCAGATGGTCTCGGGCCGCGTCACCGAGTACCAGAGCGCCCGTACCCGCCCGTTGGCCGAGGTCAAAGAACAGGTGCGCACAGGCCTGCGGGTGACCCGCGGTCTGGAACAGGCCCGCAAGGCCGGCGAGGAGCAGCTTGCGGCCTGGAAGGCGCAGCCTGCATCGGCCACCTTGCCGGCGGCAGTGGTCGTATCGCGTCAGCAGCCTGCCGGCCAGACCCGCCAGGTGGTCGAGGCCGCGCTCAAGGCGCCAATGGCCGGCGACGCGCCCACTTTTGTCGGTGCCGACCTGGGCGAGGCTGGCTACGCAGTGGTCAAAGTGGCCAAGGTGATGGCGCGCCCCGAGCCCGACGCTGCCGCCGCCAAGGCCGAGGCCCAGCAGTACACCCAGTGGTGGACCCAGGCTGAGGCCTTGGCCTACTACAACCTGCTCAAGGACCGCATGAAGGTGCAGGTCAAGGTGCCTGCACCCAAGCCGGGCAAGGACGACGAGGTCGCGTCCAAATAGGCGTTTGGTTTTGGCGCCCTTTTGGCGCCTTTGGCTGCGCCAAAGGAGGCGAAACAAAACCAGCCGGCCTGTGGGCCGGCTTTTTCATGGGCGCCGCGCAGGGAGCCCTGCCACATGCCCAACACGCTGCCCTTGCGCCTTGGCGCAGGAGCAGGGCGGCTCTCAGTTGTCAGCTGAGTCTCGGTTCAAGGCCCGAGCGGCCAAGGTCCAATCCGCGATAGCGAATGGCGGTACACGCCATCTTTACTCTATATCGCATAAAAGCTATCATGAAGCCATGGATCGTGACCTTTCATCCGAAAGCCGAGCAGGAGTTATTGGCCCTGCCGGCGGATATGCAGGCGCGGTGTCTGCGCATCTCTGAGCTGCTGGAGGAATTTGGACCCCAAAGGGTTGGCATGCCCCATGTGAGACCGTTGGGCGCCAAGCTTTGGGAGATGCGCATGCAGGGACGGGATGGCATTGCCCGGGCTCTGTATGTCGCAGTCCAGGGGCGACACCTTCGAGTTCTGCATGTATTCGTGAAGAAGACCGAAGCCACGCCGCGCAACGCTATTGAGGCAGCCTTGAATCGACTGGAGTCACCGCTATGAAGGCAGATAAGACGATGAAGTCGTTGCAGGCCGTGAAGGCCCGGGTCTTGCGCGACCCGGCAGTTCGCGCTGAATACGATGGCCTGTCGGATGAGTTCGAAATGGCGCGAGAGCTTGTTGCAGCGCGCAGCCGAGCCGGCCTCACTCAGTTGGAGGTGGCCACTCGTATGGGCACCAGCCAAAGCGTCATCGCCCGTCTTGAGGGTGGCAAGCGCCCTCCGTCCCTGCGGACGGTGCAGCGTTATGCGGAGGCGGTTGGCTGTAGGGCGGTGCTTCGCTTGGTACAGGGCTGAAGAGGCGAGAGCGACGCTGACCTGCCTTGTTCGTCGCTTGCCCAGCGAACCGCTGGCAGAAGATTTCTAGCCGAGAAGCTCCACCAGGGATCGCACGTGGCTCACCTCCCGGAAATCGCGGACGATGCGGACACAGCTTTCGATGCTGGATGGCGCAACGCCTGCATGGGGGCAGAGCGCGCGAAGCTTGTCGTCAATGTCCGCCCATTCGATTCCGTTGATGGCCGAACCCCGAGGGGCGAATACTGTGCTTGAGAAGCTGCGCCCGTCGCGTGTTTTGACCGTGACCGTTGCCCCCTGTTGGTAGCGCTCCACGTTCTCCGTTGGCGGCTCACCGGCTTCCACCAGGTCCAGCAGGCTCTGTATACGCGGATCGGATATTTTTTCAGGCGTGGCATGCGCCCAGGTGAGTCCACCGTCGGCTACGCCTGCCGCCGCGAAATAGATCGGGCTGTGCGCCATGTCGATGAGGTTTGCCGGATGCCGTGGCCCGGGCATCTTCTTCATACCGGGTTTCGAACAAATGATGGCGCTGATCTCGCTGGCCGGTACATTGGCCAGGCGAGCGGCCTGCGCCGCCGCCTCGGCGATCGCATGATGAGGGTGGCCGCCGGGCACGAGCTTGATCGCCATGTGCGTGAGGGTTTGCCACTCGGCGCCCAATGTCGCAACTACCCTGGCCATGCGACCTGAGGCCCGCGCATCCAGGCCATACACCGCAAAGAAGCCAGCGGGATGTTCGAAGATCGTTTCTTCCGCTGTGAACCCCATGCCCGCCAATTGGGCCGCCTCCACGCCCAACATGGCCGCCAAGCCCGCGTGGTGATCGCGCGCGGTACTCGTATTGGCGGCAGCCAGTAGCCCGCCAATGGACGTCGCAGCAAGGGCTAGCGCATGGGTCATCTGCAGAGGGTCGAGCTTGAGCAAAACGCCTGCCGAGGTCACGGCACCATAGATGGCAATGGTGCAGCCGTGGAACCCGTTCTCGTAGGTGAGGCCGGGCACCACGCCGGTGTTGATGCGGCAGGCCACTTCGCAGCCCAATGCGATGGCGCGCAATACTTCTTTGCCGTCTGCGCCCGTCTTTTCGGCCACAGCGACAGCCGCCGCGACCGCCGATGTTCCGGCGTGCACCGCGTTTCGCAAGTCGCTGTCGTCCGAGGCTGCAGAGTCACTCATCAGCGCGTTCACGCGTGCCGCACAAGCCATGGGCAGGCGTTTGCCTTCGCTGAACCAGACCGTGGATTCGGCTTCGCCCCCACGCGCGAGCATGAGGCTGCGAATGACGCTGGAGGAATTGAGGCGGGATCCCGCAGCAGCGCTTGCCACCGTGCTAGCTACCAACATCGCGCCATAGTCGATGACTCGGTGAGGGATGTCCGCGTAACGCGTCTGCGTGACAAATCGGGCAAGTTCCCCAGCGATGGTCATGGCGTTCCTTCATTTGGTGAGTCCTGCCCCTTGACGGAACTCCGTGACACGGTCGATTCCGCGCTCGTGTTTGCCGAGGCTCAGTATGCTACGAGTCCCGGTACGGATTGGCCGCCAGAGGTTGCGCTGGACTCACCTTGGCCTGGGTCGTTGTTTGGATGGACTCGATACTGAGCGTGATTCCAAGGCCGGAGGGGCAGCGCCGTTATCGCTTAGCTGGGTGATCTGGCAGAGCAATCGGTAGCTTGAAAAGGCGCACTACGTTTTCTAGCGCCAGCTTCCTGGCCACAGCAGGTGGCAGTTGCGCCAGGAGTTGACGGGTTCTTTGGACACGTCGCTCAAATGTGTTGCCGTCTGTCATTCGCCACCGGCTCTGATGCGCAACGTCCATTCCGACAAAGAACCGGTCGGGGTGCGCCAGTATGAGGCCCTGGTAATCCTCGAAAAAAAGTCCTTCGCTTTCCATTTTGTGGGTGAAGGCCTCGGCGCGCGGCCAGCCGCTCCCATAACCGCCTGTGTTGGTCATGTTGGAAAGGTCGCAATACAGCGCTGAATGCGTGCGAAGCAGGCGGTCAATGACGGCGGCGCTCGAGCGGCCGCAGCCGTGGGCCCAGACCAGCTTCAGCTTTGGAAAATCTCGCAGCACCTGGTCGAGCTCGATGACCAGATGTGGATAGCCCTCCATGTGGACCACCATGGGAACGTCGTGGCGCAGCGCAATTCGCGCGATTTGCCTGACAAACACGGTGTCGAAGGCCTTGTCGATTTCAGCATGTGCGCCCACTTGCCCCGCATCTCCCGCATAGGCCCAGTGGCGGACCAGGATCTCACCGATGCCGTACACCTGGCGAGCTGCCAACTTGGCGTCCACCTCCCTCAGGATGCGGGCTGAGTTGGCGTTGGGTGCATTCCAATCCATGAAGGTGAAGTCGGGCCGTTGCATGCCTGCCAGAACGAAGAATCGTCCCGGATAGCGCCTTCCAATCTCAAGGACCGCCTCATCTGTTGTGGGCCGATCGCCGGGTTGTCCCAGGTATCGGGGCATCACGACCTGCGCTTGGACGCCGACCTTCTCGTACCGCTCCAAGATGGCTGCCGGATTGAAGTCCGCGCCCCAGTGCGCGTGGCCGTCGATCATCGGGCCGTCGTAGGCGAGCACGGCACTCGCCCAAAGCGCCAGTATGGCCATCCCGCCACGCGCAGAGCGGATGGATGCTCGAGTCGCTTGGCTTGACCGCTGGCGAGTCTGGGATGAAGGGGAGGGTGTCACGCCAGATATCTCAGTCGCCAGGTTACCTATGTGTCCCCCTTGGCGGGGATCTTGGACAGCGCCGCGGCCAGGAATAGGACAAACAGAAGCGCCCAGCGGCTCGATCAACTGGGCGTCTACAAAAACTGGGGTGACTGATGGGACTCGAACCCACGACAACCAGAATCACAATCTGGGACTCTACCAACTGAGCTACAGCCACCGTCGAGGGCGCGATTATAGCGGGCTGGCGGCGTCCCAGTCCCGATCAGTTCACCAACACCAGCTTGCCCATCACTCCGCGCGCGCCCATGCGGGCATAGGCCTGGTGCAGGTTGGCCATCGGCAGGGTGCAATCGATCACCGGCTTGACCTTGCCCTGGGCGTACCAACCGGCCAGGGTCTGCATCATCTTTGCGCTGGCCTGGGGCTCGCGCTTGGCGAAGTCGCCCCAGAACACGCCGACGATGGATGCGCCCTTGAGCAGCGCCAGATTCAGCGGCAGGCTGGGGATGGGGCCGGAGGCAAAGCCCACCACCAGGTAGCGGCCACGCCAGCCGATGGATCGGAAGGCCGGCTCAGCGAAGTCGCCGCCCACCGGGTCATAGATCACGTCGGGGCCTTTGCCGCCGGTGGCCGCCTTGATGGCGTCGCGCAGGCCGCCCTGTGGCGTGTGAACGCTGTAGTCAATGGTCTCGTCGGCACCGAGCTTCTGGCACAGCGCGCATTTTTCGGCGCTGGAGGCGGCCGCAATGACACGCGCGCCCGCCGCCTTGGCGATCTGGATCGCGGCGGTGCCCACACCGCCAGCGGCGCCCAGAATCAGCACCGTCTCACCCGGCTGGAGCTGGGCCCGGTCCATCAGCGCGTGATAGGAGGTGGCGTAGATCATGATGAACGCCGCTGCGTCCACTGCCGGAAATCCTTCGGGCAAGGGCATGCACAGCGCCGCTGGCGCCAGGGTGTGGGTGCCAAAGCCCCCGGTGCCCGAAAGACAGGCGACCCGCTGCCCCACCTTCAGGTGGGTCACGCCTTCGCCGATGGCCTCGACAATGCCCGCGTACTCCGAGCCGGGAACGAAGGGCAGGGGGGGCTTCATCTGGTATTTGTTCTGGACGATGAGCAGGTCCGGAAAGTTCAGGCTGGCCGCCTCGATGCGCACCCGCACCTGGCCAGCTTTGGGCTCGGGGGTGGGGAGTTCTTTCCACTGGAGGGCTTCGACGCCCACGGGGTTCTCGCACAACCATGCATGCATCTCTGGCTCCTGTCGGTCTTGTGCGCGGATCATAGGTTGCCGCCGGTCAGACAGGCCGGGCCGCCTTGTCTCTCGCGCGACGGCCCCCACCTACAATGATCCGAAGAAACGAAAGCCCCATGAAGATCCTGATTTCCAATGACGACGGCTACCAGGCCCCCGGCATCGTCGCCCTGCACCAGGCACTCCAGGGTGTAGCCGGGGTCGAGGTCGAGGTGGTCGCCCCCGAGCACAACAATAGCGCCAAGTCCAATGCGCTCACGCTGAACCAGCCTCTGTATGTGCACCCGGGGGCCAATGGCTTTCGCTATGTCAACGGCACCCCGGCCGACTGCGTGCACATCGCCCTGACCGGCGTGCTCGGCTACCGGCCTGACCTGGTGGTTTCCGGCATCAACAACGGCGCCAATATGGGCGACGACACCATCTACTCCGGCACGGTGGGTGCGGCGATGGAAGGCTACCTGTTTGGCATTCCCGCCATCGCCTTCTCCCAGGTAGACAAGGGCTGGGCCCACCTGGAGTCAGCCGCCCGCGTGGCGCGCGATCTGGTGCTGCAGGCCCTGTCCAAGGGCTGGCTTGAGCGCCCGCATCCGTTCTTGCTCAATGTGAACATTCCGAACCGGCCTTACGAGGACATCGGCCCCGTCGAGGTCTGCCGCCTGGGCCGACGCCATGCGGCCGAGAGCGTGATCGCCCAGACCAGCCCGCGGGGCGAAACCATGTACTGGATCGGCGGCGCCGGCGCGGCCAAGGACGGCGCCGACGGCACCGACTTCCACGCCACCGCCATGGGCCGGGTGTCGGTGACGCCTTTGCAGGTCGACCTCACCCACCACGCGGCGCTGGGCGATTGGGCGGGCCGCTTCAAGCCATGACCCAGCGGCGTCCCAGCTTTCCCGCTCGGCTCGACCTGGGCAAGCCCGCCACCCCGAAGGCCGCTGCCCCGAAGGTTGTCACACCGAAGGTTGTCATCCCGAAGGTTGTCATTTCCAAGCCGGCCAAGCCCACTGTTTCTGAGGCGCCGGGCCTCAGCACGGCCCGGGGGACCGGTGCCAACCCCGGACGCCCGTCCCCCCAGGTGACGGTGGCTGGCCCCGGACGTCACGTCAAGCCGCTTCCGGCCACTCCCAGTGGCCTGGGCCTGGACTCGGCCGCGGTGCGCGCGGGCATGGTCCGCAAGCTCGCCGCTCAGGGCGTGGCCGACCCGCAGGTGCTGGCCGCCATGGGCCAGGTGGAGCGCCACCGCTTTGTCGACAGCGCCCTGGTGATTCAGGCCTATGAGGACACCAGCCTGCCGATCGGTCTGGGCCAGACAATCTCCAAACCCAATGTGGTGGCGCGCATGATCGAACTGCTGCTGGCCGCGCCCGGACGGCGCAGCGCGATCGGCTCGGGCCAGGCACTGCCCCAGTCCTTACCGTTGATGGGCCGGGTGCTCGAGATCGGCACCGGCTGCGGTTACCAGGCGGCTGTGCTGGCCTGCGTCGCGCGCGAGGTCTACAGCATCGAGCGCCTGCGCGGCTTGCACGACAAGGCGCGAGATAACCTGCGACCGCTGCGCATTCCCAATGTCCACCTTCTGTTCGGCGACGGCATGGTGGGTTATCCCAAGGGGGCGCCCTATGCGGGCATCATCGCCGCCGCCGGCGGCGAGGCGGTCCCTGAGGCCTGGCTCGACCAGTTGGCCGAGGGCGGCCGGCTGGTGGCCCCCACCGTGATGGAGGGCGGCAAACAGGCCCTGGTTGTGATCGATCGCACACCGACAGGCTTGGTGCGCAATGTCCTTGAAGCGGTGCATTTCGTCCCCCTAAAATCCGGCACCGCCTGAAGGAAGCCCACCTGCGATGCGTTACGCTCCGCCCGACCTGCACCCCCTCCGCGCGCAGCCTGTGTTCTCCCCCCTGCGCGCCTTGCCAGCACTGCTCCTGGTGGCCGCATTGGCCGGCTGCGCTTCGGGGTCGCGCGGTCCGGCGCCGGTGGAAGACCGGGCGGTGCCGGGCCGGCGTCGGGCCGACCGCAATCCGCCGAGCGCGGCGGGGGCAAGCTCCCCGCGCGCAGCACCCGCCGAATCCCGTGCCCTGCTCGGGGCCGAGAACGCCGGAAAGCCAGGTTACTACACCGTCAAGCCGGGGGACACCCTGGTGCGTATCGGCCTGGACTCCGGCCACAACTGGCGCGATCTGGCCCGCTGGAACCGGCTGGAAAACCCCAATCTGATCGAGGTGGGTCAGGTCATTCGTGTGGCCCCGCCGGTGGGCGAGTCGGTCATGCCGCGCGCTGCCCAGGGCGCCTCACCGGTTCAATCTGCACAGACACCCGCCAACCCGACGGCCGGTGCGTCCCCGGCTGCGTCCACTTCGGGGGTGACCACTTCCCCGGTCACCGCCAGCCAACTGCAGGCACAAGCGATGGGCCCGGTGGGCGCGGCTTCCGGCCCGACAGCGTTGCCGCCCTTGCCTCCAGCCTCCGCGGTACAGGCGCCGCGCGCGCCAGAGGCGGGCGGCACCGCGACCCCCGCCGAGGACGAGGTCGCCTGGGCCTGGCCCATTGCCGGCGGCGGCAACCTCTTGGCCGGCTTCGACGAAGTTCGCAATAAGGGCCTGGACATCGGCGGCAAAGCCGGCGATCCGGTGCTGGCCGCGGCAGACGGACGGGTGGTCTATGCCGGTGCTGGCTTGCGCGGCTATGGCAATCTGGTCATCCTCAAGCACAACAACACCTACCTCACCGCCTACGCCCACAACCAGACCCTGCTGGTCAAGGAAGACCAGGTGGTGCGCAAGGGGCAGCGCATCGCCGAGATGGGCTCGACCGACGCCGACCGCGTCAAGCTGCACTTCGAGATTCGCCGGCAGGGAAAACCAGTCGATCCGGCGAAGCTGCTGCCTCCCCGCTGAGCGCGGGAGGCGCTGCAGGCCTTGTTTGCGCCGCTGACCCAGCGGTCTCTGCCGGCG
>JACCDP011499215.1_pt1 | contig 14428 bp, 22 predicted proteins | sample 7445841 | NCBI WGS metagenome assembly JACCDP01 (sample SAMN15323441, study PRJNA562643) | freshwater metagenome | isolation source: river surface water | place: USA:Blue River Watershed | collected 2017-08-17 | reverse complement strand
TGGTGTAGGTGCCGGTACCGTACTCCCAGTTTACGCCATCCTCGATCAGGTACGAGACCTGATTGCCGCTGGCGACGCCCGCGTTGGCGAAGCTGTCGAACCCGGAGACCGCCGAGCCGAGCGTGATCGTCCCCGTGCCGGTGGTGGCCGTGGACATCTTGGCGCGGTTGAAGAGGAGGCTCGACGCCATGACGGCTTACTCAGGCGATGCGGATGATCGCGGTCGAGGAGGTGGCGCTGGGGAAGACGATGGTGAACGTGCCAGCCGAGGCCGACTTGTCCGAGCCGAAGTCGAGGACGCAGACCGCCTTGTTGCTCTTCGAGCTGTTGTAGATCAGCGCGCCGCGCGCGGTGATCGTGACGTTGCTGAAGGGCAGGTCGTTGAAGTCGGTGAACGCCGTCGTGCCCGAGGCGGTGGGCGTGATGTTGGTCAGGTTCGCGCCGCCCGCCGTGTAGTTCGTGCCCGAGGCCTCGCCCGTGGCCGTGTAGGCCGTGGTCGTGGAGTCGAGCGACGCCGACGAGGTGTACAGCGCGAGCTTGAAGGTGTCGCCGGTGGACGCCGTGAAGTTGTGGGTGCCCGTCAGCAGCTCCGTCTTGAAGCTGGTGCACATTGCTTGAGTGATGGCCATGTCAGTCTCCTAGAAGGTACAGCGTGTACCTAGAGGGTTGCGATCAGGTCCGCGATCTCCGGCGCTTCGCGGCGGAGCTTCCCGGCCAGAGTGGCGCGGTCCGAACGCACCGCTTCCGCCAGATAATGGCGGATCACCACGCGCAGGCTGTCCTGAAACTGGACGGCCTGCGCCTTGATGGCGGGAGGCGCGGTGTCGGCGACCGAGATGATCCGGCGCAGCAGCAGCTCGGTGATCTCGTCCACGGAATGACCGCCGTTGTCGGCGGTCAGCACCATGACGTTCCCGATGACGGGGGTGACGGCGTCGCTCATCATGTCGGAACCTGAAGCCTCTTGGTGCCGCTGCGGAAGCTGTCGCGCTCGTCGAGACCCTCACCCATGAGCTGGAAGGTCGAGAGGGCTTCCTTGTAGCGGTTGTCGTAGAGCTGGATGAGGTCGGCATCGCCCTTGAGGAAGATGTAGGCCTCAAGGATGGCCGCCGAGAGCAGGACGCTCTCGAAATTCTGGCTGATCCACGTCACCGCATCGTCGGGATCGACGGGCTGGTTGGAGCCGCCCGCCGTGATGGAGGTCGGCTTGGCGTGGTAGTTCAGCTCGACCTGATACGTGGCGTCCGGCGAGGGGCCGAAGATGAACGTGTTCTGGTCGAAGAGCGCATAGCACTTGGGCGTCCCCGTCGCTGTGGGCGACGGGTACGCCTCGCGTACATAGGAGACCTCGCGCGGCATCAGGAACGTGTAGGTGCCGGATGAGATCACCGCCATCGACGCGACCGACAGCATGTCGGTCGGGACGGCCAGATAGGGGTTCCCCGAGACCACCGCGCCCGTGGAGTTCTTGCGCTCCACGGGTGCCTGTACGGACTGGTAGATCCTGTCTTCGGCCTGCCGGATGATCACCGGCAGGTTCTCGACGAAGACCGCGTCGTTGTACTGGAGGTAGTCCTCGATGGCCGACTTGAGCTGGCCGTAGGTCAGGGACATCGCCTAGACCTCAGACCTCGCCGATGAAGCGGGTGCCGCGCTGGGCGCAGCCCGCGCCGCGCACCTTGCCGCCCTTGGCCATCTTGGCGGGGCCGCCAAGCGGCTTCATCATCTTCGCGGGCTTCGCGCCCGAGGCCTTGGCACCGGCCTTCTTCATGCCGTCCTTCTTGAGGTCGGCACCGGTGAACATCAGGCCGGGGTTCGCCTTGGTCTTGGTCCCGGGCATCGGCTTGTCGCCGATCATCCCGCCCTTGGCGTACTTCTTGACCTTGCCGCCGCAGGCCATGCAGTCGCAGCCCTTGGCGTGGGCCTTGCCGCCAGCCTTGAGGCCCTTGGCGCTCTTCTGGGCGTCGTGCTTCTTGTCCATCGCGGACTTCTCCCACTTCTTGAGGGGCATGCCGTACTTCTTGGCGAGCTTCTTGTCCTGCTTCTCGTCGGCCTTGGAGCCTTCCCACGACGACATCTTGCCGCCCTTGGCCGCGAACTTGGACTTGCGCTTGGACTTCTCGCCCAGCTCCTTGAAGCCCTCGTCGCCCATCGGGTTGGAGGTGTAGTCCGAATCGGTGGCGACGCCGCCGTTCTTGTAGGCCTTGGCCTTTTCGAGGCGACCGAGGCCGCCGCCAGCACCGTCCTTCATGACCTTTCCGCCCTTCTTCATGCCAAGCTGGGACTTGCGCCCGTAGACGCGCTCCTCGATTTCGGGAAGATCGACGCCCATCTCGCGACCGGCGTCGAGCATCTCGCGGTCGGTCATGGGCTTGCCGTTCTTGTAGCCGATGGGGCTCTCGCGCTCGGCCAGATAGCGGGTGCGGTTGTAGGGCGAGATCGCGCCGAGACCGTCATCCTCCATCTTCGGAGGGTTACGCATCTGGCGGTCGCTGTAGGTCATCTTCGCCGACTGGCGGCCACCCGTGGTCGAGTGGGGCATCACGCGGTCGCCGCCACGGCCACCGCCCGTGCCAGCGGCAATCTTCGGCGCAGCAGGAGCCTTGCGCGCCTTGGAGGCGCGCTCGGCGGCGTCCTGACGCTTGCGGTAGGCCTCCATCTCGGCGGCGCGGTTCGAGAAGTCGTAGTTGAGGCCCGACTTCTTGAGGCTGCGGAGGTCGCCGTCCGAGAGCGTGTCGCCTCCGGAGGCCATCTTCTTGAACTTCTTCATTCTGGTTCCTCGATATGAACGTAGGCCGTACCGAGGTACGACTGGAGGAAGGTGGCGTTGTTGCCGACGACGCCCGCGATGCTGCCCTGCGGCAGACCCTCGACGTACTGCCAGCCGAAGAGGCCGCGCTCGATGTTGATGTTGACGTCGGGGCGCGGGTTCCGGAGCGCGATGGGATCGATCACCGGATACTTCCCGAGCTGAAGCTGGGGATGGTCAACGTCCAGACACTCGGGGCACACAAGAAGGTTCAGCGGCACCTGATTGTAGATCTGCCGCTTCAGGACATGCAGGTCGTACCTCTGCCCGCAGCGGTCGCAGAAGCCGAAGGCCCGCTTGCCATAGGCGTAGGTCGCCATCAGTACCCCGTTCCAGTCCACGGCACGAAGCGCACGGACGAGCGGTCGCGGTCTTCAGCCGCAGCCAGATCGAAGGCTTCTTCGTAGGCCTGCTTGAGAAAGGGAATATTCCCGCGCACTTCGGGGCGGGAGGACTTCAGCGCCATGTTGTAGGCGAGACCGGCGACGAGTGCCGGTACGAAGCGGAACGGGACGTCCATTGTGTTGGACGCCGAATCACCCGTGTTCTGAAGGCGGCGAAGCCGCCAATACACAACACTATAGGCTTGATCGGGCACAGGCCACAAGGTGAACTTTGAATTTACTTCCGCGCCCGTGAGGGGCGCGGCACCTCCGCCGATGCGCTGCACGTAGATCTGGACCGGGCGGGCTTGGCTCGCCTTGTTCGGGATCTGGGCGTAGGTCGAGACGCTGATGCGCTCAAGATTGTAGTCGGTGTTCTGCCCCGAGGTGTTCACCCGCACGACCTGTTCGATCATGTCGATGGTGTCTTCGGGCAGCTCGTAGGTCGCCTGCCCGGGAACCAGCAGGACCTCCTGCTGGTCCACGGTCCAGAGGTTCAGGCCACGGTTCGCCCACTCCATCGAGAGGAGGTTGAGCGAGCGGCGGGCCGTCCGCATCTGGTAGCCGGTACGCAGTTCGAGGCCTGCCCGCTCGCAGGCCTCTTCGACCAGCTCGGCGATGTCGAGGGTCAGGTTGGCGACGCCGGAGGCAGTCATTTAGACCATCCTGCCGCGACCACGGCCCTTGGTGGCGAGGCCGCAGCCCCGGACCTTCCCGCCCTTTGCCATCTTCACCGTGCCGCCCTTGGCGACCCGGGCGGGCTGCGTCAGGCTCATCGGGGTCAGCGCGAGGTTCTGAGGCTGCTGGGAACCCGGCCCCGGCAGGGGGGCCGGGTACACCGTGCTGGGGGCGGCCTGCGCGTCCATCGTGTTGGGCGAGATGGAGGGATTGAGACCGGCGTTCTGTGCCGCCGAGACGGCGGTGTTCTGCGCCGGTTCGGCGATGCCGCCCTCGGACATGTACATGAAGCGTCGCGCCCGCTGCTCGAAATTCGGTGCCTTGGCGGTCGGCCTGTACTTCTTCAGCTTGTCCTTGTTCACGGTACCCCCCGGATTGCCGACCTCGCGGCCCATGTTTCCACGGTTCACTTCGAGTTCTCGACGAGGCGGTCGATCTTCTCTTCGAGCCGGTCGAACCGGCCCATGACCTGCCGGGTGTTCTCCAGCATGTCGATCTTGGTGGCGTAGCTCTTGGCTACTTCGGTCTTGTGTTCGGCGAGCTGCTTTTCGACGCGCCGAATGTCCTCAATCGCGGATTTCATAAGCCACCCCACCACGCCGAGGAGACCCGTCAGCACGAACTGCCAGACGATCTTGGTCTCTTCCGACATCCAGTCCTCCTAGCAATTCCATGCCCGGAGGCTCTTGTTGATGCGAGAGTTCGGATCCTTGGCCGTCTTGGCCGAGGTCAGCTTCTTTTTCATGCCCTTCATCCGGGCACAGAAGCTGTCGCGGCGGGGGCCGCCTTCGGGCTGCGGGGCCTTGAGGCCGGGTTTGCCCGGGTTGGCCGCGTTGTAGGAGGCGCGGCCCTTGGCGTTCAATCCGCCCTTGGGGTTCTTGCCTTCCTTGCGCGTCCATGCAGGGGTCTTCGCCATCTCAGAAGCCCTTCTTGCGGAAGGGCTTCGTCTTCTTGGCGATGCCCTCTGGCTGCTTGACGAACTGCTTGCCACGGGCCTTGCCCGCGCGCTTGGCAGCGGTGGTGGCGGCGTATTCCGCCGGAGAAAGCGACTGGATCGCCTTCTCCGGCAGGTAACGCTCGCCTGTCTCGGAGGACGGCTTGCCAGATTTCGTGCGCCACTTCTGTGCCGTCCATGCCTTCAGGCTCTTCTGGGGGCTTTTCATGATTTGTAGCCCCCGCCCTTCGCCTTGTACTGCTTGGCGAGGAGCTGCGCCTTGCGCGCCGACCACTGGCCCGCTGCGGTCCCTTGGACCGCCGAGCCCTTGATCTTCTCGAAGAGCGCCTTCCGCATGCCGGGTTGGGTGTAATTCCCGGCTGCGTTGACCTTGGAGCCAGCGCCCTTCGAGGCGCTGGTCTTCTTAGGCATAGAAGAACGTGACGGCGGTCACGTTCGTCAGGGTCGCGTAGGCGTTGGTCGAGCAGCGGATGCCCGCGCCCGGAAGGATGATGTAGGTGTCGCTCGACGAAGCGTTGTTCGGCGTCGGGAGGTCCATCACGATGGTCCCGCCCGAGCCGCCGTCACGCAGCACGACCGATCCGGCGCTCGCGCCGAAGACGATGTTCATCGCCTTGACGCGGGCCGGACCGCCGAAGATGGATCCCGAAGCGGTCAGCTTCGTGGATCGGATATCGCTTTCCATGTATCGGCCTCCTTGGGTTCAGGGACCGATTACGACGGCAGCAGCGGGATCGAGTACCAGTCCACGTCGTTGTAGGAGACGAGGATAGCCGCCGTGTTGGCCGCCAGCTCCAGCGCGCCCGTGGTGGCCGTGCCGCCATTGATCTTGTCCGAGGTGCCCGGATAGAGCTTGAGGACCGAGGCCGCGCCGTTCTTCACGATGGCGACCAGACCAGCCGAGGCGGTCGGGAGCTTGACGCCCTTGGTGCCGTCGGCGGCGGTGACGAGGGTGAAGCCAGCCGCGATGGCGGCGGCGTTGGCGGCGGTCGAGCCGGTCGCGGCGACCGTCGCGGTCGGGATGACGAGGTTGCCCGTGACGGTGCCCGTCAGGTTGCCAACGAAGCCGTTGGTCGAGGTCACCGGACCCGAGAAAGTGGTCGAAGCCATGATTGCATTCCCCATGCAGGAGGTCGCCGCATCGTCTCTGCATCGTCCGCCGGGGGCGGTCGAGGCGGCTGGAGGTTCCCCGGAAAGTACAGGATGTACCTATCGGGGGCGGGGCTTTGGACCCCGCCCCCTACTAGGTTAGGACGCGCCCGGGCTGCCGTAGATGCCGAGCGGATCCGACCAGCCGAACGAGTAACGCTCGCGGGCCTTGTAGCGCACGTTGCCGGTGTCGAAGTCACCGTCCATGCCCTGCTTCAGCGGGGCGCGGATGAAGTGCTTCAGGCCGTTCGGCACGTCCGTCATCAGGAACCAAGCGTTGGTGTCCGTCAGGTAGTGGTTGACGGCGAAGCCGCCCGGGATCGCCGACATCGACTTCAGCGCGTTGATGTCGTTGTCCGCCGTGCCGGTCCGGAGCTGGGTCTCCAGAATGCGGGTGGCGACGAACATCAGCGCCGGAGGGATGATCAGCTTCTTCGGACGGGCCGCGATCAGCAGGCCACGCTCGTCCGTCCAGCCCGCGATCTGGATGACCGCCGCTTCGAGCGACGTCTCATTCAGGTCCGCGCCGACAGTCGGGCGGTTGCTGTTCGTGCCGCCGCTGACCAGCGGATGGTCGGTCGCGCAGAGCGCCTTGCCGTCGCCACCGAGGTAGCTGGCCGAGAAGGCGTTGTTGAGCGTACCGGCACCCTTGACCTGCTTCGTGTAGGCCATCGCGCGGGCGAGGGCCTTCGTGTAGCGGGCCGACAGGCTGTCGTACAGGTTGTCTTCCATCGCCTCTTCGGTGATGGCGAACCCGAGGGCGATGGTCTCGTGCGTGTAGCGCGACGACCAGACTTCCTGCGCGTTGTCGTAGGCGACGCCGGAACCTTCCGACTTCACCGGAGCCGACGAGAAGCCCGAGAGCTTCACTTCCTCTTCGAAGGAACGCTCGGAGGTCTCGATCTCGTAGATCTCCTTGTGTTCCTCTTCGTAGGTCTTGTAGGTCAGCCCGAAAAGGGCGTTGAGACCCGGGAGAAGCTCCTTGAGGAGCTGTGCGCGAGAGATAGCCATTTCTCACAGCCCTCCTTAGCGGTTGAAGATGCTCAGGCCCGAACGGGCCTGAACCAGAACCTGCACGTAATTGCCGGTCTGGGCGTTGATGTTTCCGGGCTGCTGCGAGATGCCGACCACCTTGAAGGGGTTGTTGGCACCAGCCGAGCTGGTGTTCAGCGCGACGTTGCAGTTGCCGGTCGTGGCCGAGCCGCCGCTGGCGGCGGACAGGGCGTAGTTGTTGCCGAGGTTGGCCCAGACGTCGAACGCCGTGGTCGAGGCTTCCATCTGGATGATCGCGTTCGGATCGTCCATGACGTAGGCCTGAATGTCGTCGGCGACGGTGTTGGCAGGGTAGTACTGCTTGAACACCGTGTACTTCAGGTTCGGGTCGGTGTAGGTGCAGCCGACGAAGATCCCGAGGTACAGGTCCGGGCTCGCGCCGCCGAGGTCGGCAGCCGAGGGAACCTGAACGCCCGACGAGGCGAAGACGACCGGCTGGCCATTGTAGATGGCCGTGCCGTAGTTGGAGGCGATGGGGTACAGGCTGTTGGCGTTCGGGTTGGGCCGATTGCCAGCGAGCTTGACGACCCGACCGCCGTAGGGGGCCGCAGTAGTGGCCATTACGGTTCTCCTTCAGAGATGGTGGGTTGATGATGCGGCGAGACTATTCGTCTCCACCGCGACCGAAGGTGACGCGCGACCGGCGTTCCGAGGGCAGGATAGGCATGCGCGAGTCCTGCTCGCGCATCATATTGTTGTCCACGGACTGGAGCTGGCGCGCAGCGAGATCCTCGTAGTAACGCTGACGTCCGTCAGCGACTTCCACGGGAGCCTTGCAGAGGAGCAGGCCGCCCACCTCGACGTTCCCCTTGTACTCCGACCGGGCATCGGTGCGGAGCATCAGTTCGGGAACCTCTTCCGCCTTCACCGGCTCCCAGCCTTCACGCATCCGGATGGAGACGTTCTGGTTGTCGGCGTTGCCCATCATCGACGTGCGTACCCAGCGGTAACGCCAGCCCTCGACGGGGTTCGGATCAGGCAGGACGGAAGGGGGCTTCCATGTGTTAGCGCGAGTCTCAGCCTCGCGGGAGCTGCTGTCACGATCAGCGCGATACCTAGCCATTCATCATCTCCTTGACCATCGAAGCGGCGTACTGCTCCGGCGTCAGGCCCAGACGCTTTGCGAGAGCGACCTGAGTGGCAGTGAGCTGCACTTTGCGCGGCGGCTTGCCCGCCACGGTCCGCGTGGCGGGTGCCACGACGGGGGTTTTCCGAGGCGTCGCAGCCGGGGGCTGGAGGTCAACCTCCTCGCCACCGTCCACCTCGAAATGTTCGGGGAAGCGACGCCGCATGGCGGCGTCGATACGCTCATAGTACTCGTCCGAGAGGGGCGTGATGCCCTCCCGCTTGATGAGGCGCTCGTGGACGCCATAGGCGTACCCCGACATCTCCTCATCCTGTCCGAACCAAGGATTGGCCTTCATCCAAGCCTTGGCCTTCTCATCCGGTTCGCTCGCAGCCGCAGACTGCGGGCGAACCTGCTCCGGCTCGATCCTCTGCGGAGGGGCGGGCCGGTAGTTCTCGATCTCTCTCTGCTCGGTCGAGAGCTTCATGATCTCGCGCTGGGCGGCGAGGATGCGGTCAGCATCTCCGATCTCGTAGGCCTCGCGGTATTCCCGCTCCGCCTTCTCGATCTGGGTCTGCGCCCGGACCTTCGCCTGCTCAAGCAGGGCCTGCTCGCGTACCGCGAGCCGCTCCGCCATCGCGTTGCGCTCTTCGAGGAGACGGCGGGTGATCTTCGCCGCTTCCTCGATTTCCCGCATCGCCGCTTCCTTGCGGCGACGCTCCTCATGATACTCATACTTGAGCTTCTTTATCCGCTTCTGCACGTTCTCGGAGTACGACGCGATCTCGTCGTCGTCCGGAACCGCAGGCTCCGCGCCCTCCGGGCGCTTGGACTTTCCTCGATCCTGCTCGGGGGTGTCGTCCACCACCTCGATCTGAAGATCGTCCTCGACCTCTTCGGTCATCGGCTTGTCGATGGTCATGCCCGCTTGACCCCCCTCGGATCTTGGACGACGGCCTCGACCGTGTCGTCGTTGATCATGCGAAACTCAGCGCCGTGGATCTTGAACCGGGTACCCGAATAGGCCCGGAACATCACCCAGTCCCCCTCCTTGCACCAAGCGCCGGTGGGGAACTTGCCTTCGTCCGCATAACAGAGGTCGCCCATCTTGAGGACGAAGCCGACGATGCTCGCCGTCTCTTCCGCCGACTTCGTGCTGTCGGGGATGTAGACGCCGCCGTCCGTCTTCTCCTCCATCTGTGGGAGCATGATCAGGATCTTGTAACCCTTCGGGTCGGGGAGCTGGCGAGCCTTCTCCGCGCCGAGGGGGTTCTCGGTCTTGATATCGAGCATTTGTTCTCCGGCGTGGTTGGGGACCACGGACCCATGCGCCCGAAGGCGAGTTACGCTGCGTCCTCGTCCGCCAGCGTTCGCTGGGCGACGTCAAGGAGTTCGCGCTCGGCGAGGGCAAGGCCCTCGATCACCCCGCAGAGCCTCTTGTACTCCGCGAAGTCCTGTGCGCCGCCACCGGCAACGGTGTCGGCGTAATCGTTCATGAGGTCGCGCAGGCGACGACGGAGGCGATCAAGCCCGTCCATTGCGGTCCCGTGCGATCTCTATGCCGAGCCGAGCGCCTTCGGTGCGCTCGGTTGACTTGATCTGTTCCTGCCGAAGCGCGTCGGAAGCCTTGGACTTGCCGACCTCGACGCCCGCCTTCAGACCGGCGATGCGCTCCTGCGCCGCGATCTTTTCCTTCTCGATCAGGGCGTCGCGCTGGAGAATGGCGGTGGCGATCTGCGCCTCCGTCTGGTCCTTCTGGATCTTGCGCTCGACCTCCATCTGGCGGATTTCGAGGTCGCGCTGCTGGATCTGGATGACCGGATCCTGCGCCTGCGCCTGAGCCTGCTGCTGGGCGGCCTGCGCCTGCGACTGCTGGAGGACGCGCTGGGCGGCCTGCGCCAGCAGGGGCGAGAGCTGCGCCTCGACGTCCTCCGGAAGCGCCTCGCCCTCCTGCGGGAGGGGGACGCCGAGCTGAAGCTCGATGCGCTTGCGGTAGGCGAAGGCGATGTGTTCCTGAAGATGAGCCATCATCGCCGCCTGAATGGCGTTGGCGTTCGGAGACTGCCCGACGAGCTGCTGGATCATCGGATCCTGCATCGCCGTCTGATGGACGGCGATGTGGGCCTCATGGTCCTGATAGGCGAAGGCCTTCACCGGCTTGCCGTTCAGGACGTTCATGTTCTCCGAGACGGGGTCAGCCGGTTTGATCTCCTTCTTGTCGGGGATGATCTGCTCGGCGTCCTTGATGCCGAGCGTGTAGATCATCCGCCGGTGAAGGGCGGGCATGTCGTAGATCGTCGGCTGGCCCTGCGCGAGCTGGAGGGCGGCCTGATACTGCATGATCCGCTGCGCCATCGTCGTCGCATTCGGGTCGGAGACCGGAATGACGTCGATGATGTCGGAGTAGTCCGTCGCCCGCGAGGCGTCGCCTTCGGCCTCGTAAGGGTACTCGGACGGCATGTAGTCCCGGATGACCCCGGCGAGGATCTTGAACTCCTGCTTCATCGAAGCATGGAGACGGGCCTGAACCGCCGACATCACCTTCTGGCTGCGCTCCAGCATGGCGAGCGTCGTGCCGACCGGGGCGTCCTGCTTCATCTCCCCGACGTCCACCTCGGAGATGGACGCGAAGCGGCGGCCTTCCTCGACGATGGTGCCGAGAAGCTGGTAAAGGACGCCCGAGGGCTCCTTGTAGGGAAGGAAGGCGATGTTGTCCTTGATGCTGCCGCCCGGGACGTCAACGTCCCGGAACTCACCCGGCTGGATGGGGCTGTCGTCGCCCTTGATCCTGAGCCCCCGGCTCTTGAGACCGCCCGGGAGATTGGAGACCGTGCCCGCATCGACGAGCTGCCGGAGGATGCCGGTCGCGGACTTGGCGATCCCGCCGATCAGGTGGATCAGGCCGAAGCCGTAGAAGCCCATGCCGGGGAGGTAATTGTAGACCGCGAAGTGGACGATCTTCGTCCGCGTCGGATCCTGCTCGTCCCAGTTCCGGCGGATCGCGAGGATGTCGCCGGTGGACTTGAGGAGGGTCACCACGTAGGGGAGCGCGATGCCGTCCTCGTCCTCGAAGCCCGGGAGGTCGAGGTCAACGTGCATCTCAAGGACGGAAAGGCGGTCGTCGTACTCCCAGACGCGCGCCTCGTTCTCGATGCGGTCCTTGGCCGCATCGAGGTCCGACTGCTCCGGAGAGGGGTCCGGGAGGTCGATGTCGGCGTAGAGGCCCGCGACCTGAAGCTTGCGGATCTCGTTCTTCGGCAGGCGCAGGACCTGCGTGTAGCGGGGGCAGGAGCCGAGGTCGGAGGCCCCGTAGGAGACCACGAAATCCTCCGCCGGGACGAACAGCGCTGAAGGGCGCTTGAGGACCGGGTCGAAGTAGACCTTGCGGACGGCGCATCCTGCCAGCGCGAGATTGAAGAGCAGGCGCTCGGTCTCGGCGCGGTACTCGGTCATCACCTCGCAGGTGATGTAGTTCATGTCCTCCTCGACGCGGGCGGCCTGCTTGGCCTTCGCGTCGGTGAGCTTGCCGATCACCTCGGTCCTCACCGGCCCGGAGGCGGGGAAGATCTCCATGATGGCGTTCGACTGGAAGCGCATTGCGGCTTCCGAGAGGATCGGATGGTAGACGCCGCAGGCCCCGGCCCAAGGCTGCGTCCGCTCCTCGAAGCGGGTGCCAAGGTACTCAAGGCCCTTCACGTAGGCCCGCTCCCAATCGGAGCGGGACTGCTTGTCCGCGTCGAACTGCGAGAGAAGCTCCGAGCCGAGGCCCGCCAGATCACCCTCGTCCATGTAGGTGACGAGGTTGGCGCTGTGCGGAATCAGCTCCGCGATGCCCTCTTCGTGCAGATCCTCGCCAAAAACGACGAGGACGCCGCCATCAGCGGTGTCCTCGGAGGTCGTGCCGAGAGGGACTTCGATCTCGATCTCTTCAATGGACAGGGCTTCGCCGTCCGGCAGGATGTCTGCCGTCAGGGCGCGCTCTACAGCCATCTAGATCTCCGTCAGTAGTATTCGTAGCGACGAGGGAGCTTCAGCTCTTCCTCCTCGTCCGAGGGAAGGCGGACGAAACCGCCCTGCCGGAACCGCAGGAGCGCCTGCGTGGCGCTGTCCACAAGGTCATCGTGTTCGCCAGCCGGAAAGCTGGCGAACTCCTCGACGACTTCCTCCGCCCACCGCGTCGGAGGAGCCCAGACCATCCCGCTCTGGAACAGGTCCGAGACCGCGTTCACGCGGACGATCTTGTCCTGACCCCTCACCGGGGTGAATTCGGACACCGGAATGCCCATTGCCCGCAGTTCGTAGATCAGGGGCGCTCCGGCCGCCTTCTTCTCGACGATGAAGGCGTCCGGCTCGTACTCCTTGAAGAACCTGAAGGCCGTCGCCTTGAGGTCGGGGAACTCAAGGCGCTCCTTGTAGGCGTCCAGAAGGATGATGTTCGCCTTCGGGTCGCCCTTGTCGTCGGGGTGATAGAAGACACCCCACGTCGTGCAGGCCGAGAAGTCGCTTCGCTGCGTCTTCTCGAAGGCCGTGTCCCAAGACTGGATGATGAACTCGCAGGCCGGGGGCCTGTCCCCCTCCCAGACGTTCCACCATTCCCGCTTGACCAGCGCGCCCGCCTCCGAGGTGGGCTGCTGCTGGTACTGCGCCTGCCACTTGGACAGGGGAAGCTCGGCCTGAAGCTTGGCCAGCTCGTCCAGCGACCAGAAACCGGGCCACAGGGGCTTGCCCGAAGGCAGGATGGCGGGAAGCTCGATGACCTCCCACTCCCCAGCGCCGTCCCGCTCGGTCGCGGCCTTGAGGATCTGCCCCGTCAGGTCGCGCTTGGCCCACCGCGTCATCACGATGATGATCGCGCCTCCCGGCTGGAGGCGCTGGCGGGGGCCGGATGTGTACCATTCATAGACCGAGTCGAAGACCTCGGGCTGATGCTCGGCGATCTTGGCCTCCTGCTCGGAGTGGGGATCGTCGATGATCAGCAGGTCCGCGCCCTTGCCGGTCACCGCGCCGCCGACACCGACCGCGAAGTACTCGCCGTTCATGGTCGTGCCCCAGCGCCCGGAGGCCTTGTTGTCGGACTTGAGCCCGACACCCGGGTAGAGGCCCTGATAGACCTCGCTGCCGACGAGATTCCTCACCTTCCGACCGAAGCCCACCGCCAGCTCGGCGGTGTGGGAGGTCTGGATGATCTTCTTGGCAGGGAACCTGCCGAGGAACCACGCGGGCAGAAGGTAGGACGCGAACTCGGACTTCGTGTGGCGAGGAGGCATGTTGATAATCAACCGCTTCAACTCGCCACGGGCGACGCGTTCAAACGCGTCGGCCATGACCTTGTGATGCTCGCCCTCGATGAACCCGGGCCAGACCGCCTTCACGAAAGGCATGAACTTGTCGCGCGCAGCCTCTTTCCGCTCGGCTTCTTCCAGCTTCTTGAGGAGCGACAGGATCTCCTTCTGCTCGGCGACGGGCAGTGAAGAGATGCGGTCGAGATGACGTCGTACCGGGTCCATGCCAAAGAAAAGGCCGCCCTTTGAGGGGCGGCCTTAGTACATAGGGGGAGACGGGAACGAAAGCCGTTCCTTGAACTGATTTTACCACATTGACCCGGCTTGACAGGTGCCGTCAAGTCTTTTCCTGCATCGGCTTCCCGTCTGCCCGAACCGAGGGAAGCATCGCCCCCTTCGGAGGGGGCGGTGCGTAAGTAAAGACCGCCTTCTTGCAGAGATTAAGACCCTTTTCCGTCAGGGCAACGCCACGCTGTTCCTTCGCAGTCTTCGCCAGCCAGCCCTGCCGGATCAGGGCTTCTATCGCCATGTGGACGTTCGAGCGGCTCTTCAGGCCCATGAGACGGGCCAACTCCTCCAGAGTTGGCCCCATCTGATGGTGATGCCAGTAGGCGTGGACGAGCTGTATCAGGCGCAGCCGCTTCGGCGTCATGCTTCCTCCTCAAGGCCCTGTAGGCCCGCCAACGGTTCAAAATCTGCCGGAGCGTGTCGGGCGGCAAGTGTCCCGCCACCGGGACATGCTCACCGGCCTCCCGGATGTCCACCCGGTCCACCTTCACCAGCGACGTCTTCTTCAGGCCGTGTCCAGATATCCGTATCGCCCAGTTCCCGCGCATCCTGCCCGGTCTGTCCGCAGTGCAGTAGGCGACGGCGAGACGCCCGTCAAAGAGGATGTCCAGTAGTATCCCGGGCTTCGGGGCCAGATACCCCAAGTCCCGGCTCCAGAACCGCCATATGACGACGTCCCCAACTTGCAGATGTTCGTTCATGCGCCCTCGCGTTGCATCTCTGTTCTATAAGGTACAGATGTACCTATGGCGCTGTCCAGAGGGG
>JACCDP010736731.1_pt1 | contig 14428 bp, 22 predicted proteins | sample 7445841 | NCBI WGS metagenome assembly JACCDP01 (sample SAMN15323441, study PRJNA562643) | freshwater metagenome | isolation source: river surface water | place: USA:Blue River Watershed | collected 2017-08-17 | reverse complement strand
GATTTAGACCAGATCACTGGCGAACACTTCACAGTAATACACGCTGGTTTATCGCCATACCCATGTTGCACATCTAATTCAACATGCAGATACTTATCGCGTAACGTTCTGAAATTGCCATACCATATACTAGGAGACGTCTTACTCTGCGTCCATTTCAAACTCTCTATATCTATATCACAAGCTGCAGGATTGATATGCTGAATTACTTTAATCTGTTGTGTCATCTTTCTCTCTTAAACTTTCATTTGGTTTTTTGCTAATTCAATTTTCATTTCTAATTGTCTTCTTTGCATTTCAATTCTTGCTTCCATTTTTCTTTGCATTTTCCTTCTATCACTCATAGGTTTAAAGACGAAGTAATTTAATAGCTTCCATCCTAAGCCCAGGATTTTAAAAGGTATCAACAAGACAAACTTCAACATCTTCCATACAATCTTTCTAGTTCTAATCTTTAAACCAAACATCATTAAGACAAAAAATATTAACCAGATAATCATTGTTTTTTCCTTTAAAGGTGTAAGTTGTTATAGCTATATTATAAGCTATGGCTTCTTATTTTTCACGTACTCTAAAGATGCTTCTCTTTATCTCGCTCCTGGTCCCAGATATAAGAGAAACCAAAGTAACTCCATACCACAATCTCCCCCATGGCAATATCAGGCCTTTGCCAGACCAGACATGTTGCCACAATAAAACCAGCTGATATGATAGCTACTGCTGCAAAAACTTTCTCACTAGTCGTCAGATTTTTTAACATCGTTTGCTCTTTCTTTATTTAATAAGACCTAATAATCTAAAGGGTAAAGTCACTATAAAACTCACAACACTTACTAAGCTATTGAAAATTTTATTTCTGTTTCTTCTGCCGAAGCTAAAATAAATAAATGTTATCACTAATAACCACATCATTTTGTTTTCTCCTTTTCGTTGTTATATCTACATTATAAACTAATGCTTGATATCTTTCACGTCACGTTTTTGATTTGGCTAACTAACTGCTATTTAATATGCAATTCTAAAAAGTCTAGACTTTCAGGAAAAGATAACTTATACGCTACGCTATCTGTAGCATGCATGTGTCAGAATAGCTGTTTCAGATGGTATCTTGCGTGGGTAATGGCCTCGTGAGACAGCCCTTACAAGTGGGCTTAAAACAGGGCTTAAAAGAGGGCTTAAAACAGCCCTTAAAACAGCCCCTAAAAAGGGCCCGGAATGTGGACCCAAAAGACCCTTTTTTTAGGCACTTAGTCCAAAGTCACATTTTTTTTCCCGGGAAATTTTGGAAGGGGTTCGGACTTTTTTAATTGTTTTTTGGGGTTTGCCGGGGAGGGATGGGGAGTGACTTAGAAATTAATGAAATTTGAGAGTGTGGTAATTTGTAGCCATGGGGTGCCTTCAGGTGTGGTTTTTTGCATGAGTTGTCTGGCGGCTTGACCAATAAAGGAGTCATTGATTTCTTGTTGTTCAGCGGTTGTTAAGGTTGGAATGGGGGGATTTTGGCTGAGGCTGAGTAAGACATTGGAAGAAAAAGTTTGGCCCCAGACTTCGAAGATGCCTGATAAGATTAAGAGAACTGGTTTATTGTAGAGTCGGGCTTTATCTAGAAAGCCAGGTAGTTTTTCATGGGCTGTGCCTTCTGAACCGAAGCCGAAGCATTTGCTTTCGATATAAAGGTCAGGATATTGTGAATTATTAAAGATAGCCCCATCGACTTGAAAAGCTTTTTGGCAACGTAAAGTTTGTATGGTAGTAGGAATTTGAATAGGTGGGATGCCGGTTTTTTGACAATTAAGATTTTTGTGTTGGCAAATTTCCTGAATAATGGTTTCAGTTAGAGCACCGGGAGTAGTAATTCTTTGACCTTTTTGATTGAGATATACTGTATTTTTAATTTGAGTATTCATTGTAATGTAATTTGAATTAGGATTTTGAGAATTTAACAAGAAAGCATTTTTCATTTGTAGATAATCATTGAAAAGGCTAAGATTGGTAGGATTGAAAGTTGGCATTTGCCGCTACTCACTTTAAATTAAATAGAAAAGAGAAGTAAAATAAATTTTAATAAGAGAGATTATAAAGAGAAGAGAGAGAGTTTACATTAAAAAGAGAAAAAAAGGGGTTAAAAAGGTAAACGTACTTTTTTGGGGGAGGGGGTGAGCGGGCAAAAAAATCCCGGGAAAAAATTTGTAAAAGTTGCGTCATTTGGGGATAATTGGGGATGACAGTAAATTCTCTTTAAATAAATACGCGCGCGCCTACGTGTGTAGGTGTGACGTGGAAAGGTGAGGGTGATAATGATTGAGACTGAATTATGGAGGAGGAATGGGGTATTGGTGAGATTGAAGCGGGAGGAGATACCTAGGAGATATTTGGAGGATTGCGAGGAGGTGGGATTAGGAATGGTTTGGAATTGTGGGAGGCCTGAGGATGGAGAGGCTTGGTTGAGTTTTGAGCAGGGGGAGTTGGAGAAGTGGGGATATCCGGAGTGGGGGGAGTCGATGGGATTGGAGTTATGTTTTGATTTGGACGGGTTGTTGCAGGTGCGGGTGAAAGAGGTGGTGCATGTGATTTTTGGGGTGGAGAAGGAGTCGTGGTTGATACCTGAGAGATATTTGGAGGTGTTAGTATGAGTGAGAGTTGTGAGAGGTTTAAGTTTAGGAGATGGGATTTGGTGATGTTGCAGTATTATATTTGTGTAGGGGAGGAGAGAGTGGGAAAGATGGGGTGGGTGAGTGCGAATTGGGAGGATTTGGAGGCCCGTCCTGGATTGGATCCGTGTTGGAAGCGTGGGGAGGGGTGGTATGGGGTGATGGTGGATGGATTGGAGTGGGTGATACCTGAGGAGGCGCTGGTATTGATATTGCGGGATGGGAAGGAGGTGGAGTATGAGTGAGTTTCGGGTGATGGATGTGGTGGAGTTGGTGGAGTCGGTGGAAAAACCGTGGCCGTTGGTGGGGCCGAGGTGGCTGATAGGGTGTGTGAGGTGGGTGAGTGCGACTAGTGTGGATTTGAAAGGGCGGTCGGAATTTAGTGGGTTACAGATAGATATATCGGATTGGTATGGGGTGATGGTGGATGGGGAGGAGTGGCAGATACCTGAGGGGAGATTGAGATTGGTGTGGCGGGGGGGTTAGAATTTGCCTTTGAGGTTGAAGCCGATTTGGTTATCGTGGGAGTCGGGATCGTGGTTGAGATTGAAGTCGAGTTGGAGGTTTTTAAAGAGGGAGTCTGGATTAGTTTGAATGGAGATGGAGGGGATGAGAAGGTTAAAGTAGTTAAGGAGGTTTTCGTTTTGGATGGAGTCTGATAAATTGGATTTGAAGAGGTTGAGGAATTTTTTGGGGTCTTTGGGGGAGATTTTTTGTAGGGTGTCTTGAAAAGCATCTTTGGATTTATCTAGGAGGAGGTTGAGGACTTTTTTGGAGAAATTGGCTGTGAGATTGTTGGAGAGGGTGAGATTGAGGTTGGGGGTTAGTTTGGTGCTAAAGGAATTTTTATTATCTTTAGTGTTTTCTGGGGATTCTGTAAGAATGCAATTGAAGGAATGTTTAAAATGATGGCGCATGATTTTCTTTGAATTTATTGTTTTATTAATAAATATTTTGTGATTGGGATTTTTTGTGGAATTCTTGAGGCGGTGCGGGAGCGTCTTGTTGGGGGTGAGGTAAGGGTAAGGTAATTTTGAAAATTTTCGTAAATTTTTCTTTTCCGTTAAAAAAATATTATATTATTCATAAAGATATTATATAATATATATTATATAAAAAGTAGGTTGTATTACACGTCCTAGGTGTGAAAATGAAACAGGTTAATAATTTGACATGATGTGAATCATTTCCAAATTTCTAATAGGTTTGAATCAGACGAGAAGAGACAAACCTAATAACTGACAGTGATTAAGAAATAACACGTTTAATTAATTCAGTTATTAAATTGATGTGGGTGGAGGGGTAATACATCAAAATTAGAAGTTGATCGATTGATAGATGTTTGATAATTCATAGCCGTTATCCGATAATCCTCAGTTGGTTTAGTAATTACCTTATCTATTTTATTTTAGATAAGAAAGATTAAAAGTTATTACATTTTATCAGTGAAAAAAAGTTGATAAAATGGACCATAGCGAGTTAGCTTGTTATTAATAAGTGAGTTGTGTTAATTTTAGAAGGTAACCGTTTATCAACAAACTTATCCGTGAAGTGTAATCTTAGGATTATGACTTCTGTGTTGATAATGAGAAGAGATTCAAGAGAAGGGTTATTAATGGGTCGAGCAACCATTTATTAATCAATCGACTTTTTATTTATTTCTTGCAGATATTATTAATATTTATTAAATGAGATACATAAGGAATTTAATAAGATGTTAATAACTGAAAATGATTTAAAAAAATTAATTAGGCATGCTTTATTGGAGACGCAGTCATTAGGCGATGTCATTGCAGATTTTAGTGATGATTTTAGCGAAGCTAAAAAGTCGAATGCAACAGCTGCAGCGTTATTAAGTATTAAAAAAAATAATACTTTATTGCAAATAATTTTTGATTTATTATCTGAAAATGTACATGATTTCCGTTCTTTTTATACTTTATCCAACTTAGGTAATAATGATAACAAATGGCTTAATGAACAAAATAAGATTAGAGAAGCAGATCGAAAGCAAGTTGGAAAATATTTAAAAACATTTTTTGACAAAATTAAAAAAAATGATGTGACAGCCGAAACATATGAAAAGGCTTTATCTAAATTAACTAAAGAGATTAAAGATTATATTCCTAGATGGATTCCTTTACAAGTTTTATTTTATTTTATAGATGAATCAGAAATTGAAAGTGTTGTAACTAATTTTTCAGAAGATGATAATAATTTTTCGAAAATTGATAATAAACCTTTTTTAATGATTCCTATTGAAGCAAAGACGAAAGGAATTGTTCAGAGAATTGTTACAATTATTAATAAAACGAAGTTAGATGATGATGAAAAACAGAATATTTTAAATAAAATGGTGACAAATTCATCATTTAGAAAAAATGTTGAGGAAGGTAATTGGAGTGGGGTGACTAGCGTAATGGATAATGCATGGAATTTTTTAATGACTAATAATAGTGGTAGTACTTCTAAAATATTTGGTAATAAAAATATAAGTTCAGGGTTATCTGATTGGTTTGAAGAGACAGGTAAAGATTTTGCAAAAGCGGCGAAATTCAGTAATACTAAATCACCATTCAGTCAAATTAATAATATTAGTGATACTTTAAGTCAAGCGATGAGTGCAATTGAAAATCAAAGTCCTGAAGGTAAAGAATTTCTGAAGAATATGTTAAGTGATGCATCAAATCCTGTAGGGGCATTCTTTGATAAATTGCTTAATTTAAATGATGGTCGACCTGTAACAGCTGAAGATTTAACAAAAGCTATAGAAGAAATTGTTAAAGAATTTGAAGATATAGGTATGAATGTTAAAGAATTCCAAAAGAAGTCAGACTAAACATCATCTATTATCTATCTATTACGTGGACAAAAACGGAAAATGTTAACAGAAAGTTATACAAACCGTGTGAAATGTTGTTAATTAAATATATATCAGGACAATTTTATGAAATTTATTTGGTTTGTGTGTTTTATTTTATGGAGTGTGTTTTTATTTAATTTAGGTGAATTAAAACAACGTCGATTAGCGCAAGAACAGTTTGAATTGATTGCTGATGATGCGATGCAAAGAATAAATCAATTAAAGTTGGAGAAGCATGGGGTATTACAGATTTGTCGTTTACAGGAGGAGATGTGTGTGGAGGGATTGCAAACCTATGAGAAAGATTTGGTTGATTTATATTTGATGTTGGTGATTAAGGAGAAGATGTTAAAATATATTTTGACTGACTATCATTGTTTTAAGAAGGAAGAGATTTAGAGATTTCTTTAATGGTTAAGACTAGATCATGTTGTCCTCTAATAACTCGATGCCAGACGTCATAAGGTATGAAATAGGTGTGATTGATTTCTAAAGTGATAGGTAACTGATTTTCTAGTTGTAATCCCCAGTTTAATCCAGATTGAATGGTAATGTATCTATCCCCATTATCCCTGTGCCATTTAAGTTCTAAATCATCTGTAAGTTCTGGGATAACTCTGGTGAAGACTTTAAAATTTTCTTTATCTTCTAGAATGTTTAAATTATAGTAGGGCGTCGACATAAATAGAAATAAACCTTTTTTAATAGGAAATATAAGAGATGCTAACAGAAAATAAATTGAAAAAGATAATTCGAAATGTAATTTTACAGGAGATGCCTCAGAGGATATATAAACAGTTACCTGCATTAGATGCTGATTTTGCAGCTCAAAAAGGTTTAGATCCTGTATCATTACAAAAAGGACGTGTTTATAAAGAGAGAAGTCCACAAGAATTTGAAAAGTTATTGAATAATCCTAAATTGGATAGTGGATTAGGATATGAAAAAAGTTTAGCAAAAACATTTGGTAATTTGGATATTAATGTTGATGTGGTGGTACAGCCAATTGATAATAGTTTAATATTATATTTTGAAGATATGTATTCGGAATTTTCTGGTGGTGATGCGACCAGTGATCGTGTATTTATTATTCCTCCTGAAGAATATTTTAATTATGTGTCTCCTGAGACTAGTCAATCTCCTATGGGTCCTGATTTTCCTAAATTTTTTAAGAATATACACAAAATTATTACTAATTGGTGTAATAGTGGTAAGTTAAATGATGGAAATAGCTGTTTATTTATTATTTTAGGGGATAGCATTAAGAATCAGAAGAGTATATATCCTGAATCAAAAGGTAAGACGCAATGGTTTGCAAAAACTCCATGGGTATTAACGCATACTTTATTTCATCAGTTAAGTACAGTGAATGATTATTATCCTGAATATCAGACAGCTTATCAAGAGTATGAAGAACTTTGTAAGAGTTTTTTCCCTACTGAAGTGTATGTTGATTTATATCCTTGGTTGACATTTACTGCTGGAAATAAAAGACAAGTATTAGATACAAAAATTACTAAAGATGATTTATCAAATGAATTATTGGTTAGTTTTTTAAGGGTGATAAAGTATTTAGGCAAGACTGATGTAAGAGATGATGTTGAAATTGCTAATAAATTTTTTGTGCCAGGAGCGCCACAAGATATTATTGATAAAATGATTACATTGGTGCCATATATGAGAAACGTGATTAATACGATGTTTGATTTATGGAGAGGAAATATAGTTGTTTGTGTAACAGAAAATCCTTAATCTTCGAAATAGATAGATTCAAATAAATTTTCTTGTGATTTTTCAAATTCAATCCATTCTAAAATTCTTTGTAATATTAATTCTTCAAAAGATTCATGCTTTTTTTCTTTAGCCCATTTCCAGTCAGCATAAGAGCCTTTGACATAGGATTGTGCCTTTTTTTTAGAAGTTGAACAACCGACTTTTTCTTCTTTACCATTTTTTAATTTATGATAAAGTGTATATGTTCCTTTATCACCATCAGCTTGAGTGCAGGCTTGTTTTTTCTTATAGACAGGCATTTTATATTACCATCTTCCAGGAAATTTAAGACCTAGTTGTTTTTTATATCGACCGATATTACAAGCCCAATAGTTAGCTTTCCATTTAGGTCCTGGACTGTCACATTTATGACGTGCCAAGAAGGATTTACGGGCTGCAGCTGATTTTGCAATTTTAGCTCCTGGTTGTCCGAAAGAAACTTTTACGATATTACCTTTATCATTTTTAGTATAGACGTAGAATTTTTTATTACCACCTCGTTGAGGAGAGTTTAGTTTGACTTTTTTACCATGATATTCAGCTTCGAGTAAAGGTGAATCATAAGACCATTCATTATCTTCCATCATAATAGGAGAATCTAAAGGTACTTTTTCTCCGTTATAAAAGCCCCACTGACCAATATCTGTTTCAGAAATCATTTGTTGATCCATTTGACCTAGAATAATTTTACCAGATTCTGAGAGTTGTCTGGCTTCAGCGTATAAATCATAATAAGAATTTGAATGGACACGATAAATGTTGTCATAAAGTGGCAATTTATTATTGATGTGATACATTAAACCTTCTGAGATTTGGGTGACGTTATGATTTTCAAATAAACATAGAATGGGAGCATCTAATAACTTTTCTGCTTGTTCCATTAATAAAGTAGAGTTTGACATAAATATTCCTTATGTATTTTGTATATTATAAATATTATTTATATTATTATAGGTATAATATTTGAGAATAAATTTCAAGTTCGAAAGTAAGGTTTTATATGACTATTGGTGGTACTATTATTTTAACTAGTGAAGAAAAAATTGATGTAATCGATCTTAATCAAGAAGTAGTTACAGAGGTTGCAGAAGTTATTGTTGATGTAGTTGAAGAAGTTCAAGCTGATTTTAAAAATAATTTAAATGATTTTTTAGATAAAAATCAAGAATTAAATACATCAGAAATTGAAGTTGATGTGCATGTATCATCTGAAGAAGATGAAGAAGATGAAGAAGATGAAGAAGATGAAGATTTTGACTTAAATAATATGCTTAAGAAACATGACTTTTTAATTGTCTTAAAAACTGATGAACCTGATATGCATTTTATTGTACCACAAATTGATGATTATGAAGATTTAGACGATGAAACTAAAGATAATATTGCGCAAAATCATTTTTTCTTAGGTTATATTAATCATGCTATGAGTCAACAAGAATGGATTGAAGAATATTCTAGAGTATTAAAAGAACAGAATAGTGAAAAATTAGAAAATGTTGAAAATGCGATGGAAACATTATTAAAAATAAAGTCTATGTTTGAGTCTGGTGATAATGAATTTTTAAATAGTTTGAAAAATTTTAAAGACGAGTTAGAAACATCTGACGATGAAGATAAGTTGCAAGAAAAAATGATTAATTTTGAAGAAGCTATTAAAAAGTTAAATGTAAATAAACCTAAAATAATTACTTAATTTTAATATTTATATTAAAAATAGGTAAAGATAATGTCTCAATTACTGTTAAAAAAATATTTAAAATTACTTTTTGAATCAAAATTACCGCCAACCAGTAATGGTACAACTACAGGACGTAGTGGCTTTTCTAAAAATAGACAAACGTCTGGATTCGCTGGTGGCGATGGTAGAGTTTTATCTAAAGACCAAACTATTCAATCGCCTGATGATAGTTTATTTTATCAATATATGAAAATTGATGGACCAGATCAAGATCCTGAAACAGGTTTAACATTTGCTATTTGTAAAGTGGAACCAAAATTTTATGATATTATACCACAGAATTTACGTAAGTATAAAATTTCCGCGCAAGGTGTTGATGCTGAGCAAGAAGTACAAACGAAAATTAATCAATTTTTTTCTAAAATTAAAAATATGATCGATCAAGATATTAACAATGTTAAAAAAGTATCTGAACAAAATAATATATATAATTCATATAAAAAAGAAAATACTTCTTGGTAAGGAAAAAAATGTTAATTAGAGAAAGTAAATTACGTCAAATTATCAAATCTGTTTTAAATGAAGCTTATGGCAGTGGTTATGGAAAATATCCAGAATATGACATTAATTCACCTGTTTATAATCGACCAACTACAGCTGCTAGTTATACAGCTTACGATCAAGCTAATCAATCAACAGGAATGATTGTAAAAGATGTTACAAATTCTATGCCAATGCATCCTAGTGATAAAGCTGCTGGTGTAAAGTGTTATAATATTTCATTATCTCTAGATATAGAAGGAAAAGCTAAGACAATGCAAGTTGATAGTAGTCAATATTGGGGACGTCCTCAAAAAACAGTTAATGCCCCAATATTAAATGCTGATGAAGTCGCTGCAGAATTAGGCGTACCTAAAAATGATATTGTTTTGCATATTGAAGATTATTTAACAGAGGTAAAAAGTCCTGTTGCTTTAAATAAAAATTGTGACGTTTGGATATTCCCTAATGATAATATTGTTCAAATTGCGTGGGGTTCTAGTGGAACTTCTATTTATGATTTAACTAGTGGTAAATGTCAAGTAGATAATTGTCCTATTTAAATAAAAAAATGTAAAACTAAACTTTTTTTTTTAAAATAATAAAAATTCTTTTCTTCTATAAATATTTTATTAAAAGGCTTTTATAATGAGTCAAGTTGAGATAAATTGGAAATCTTATTTTCCATTTTCAAATGTCAGAGATGCGCAAAGTCGAATTATTGATCAGGTATTAAATGGATTTCAAAATAATGGAAAAAAATATGCTATTATTGAGGCAGGAACAGGTATCGGTAAGAGTGCCATTGGATTAACATTAGCACAATATTTAAATGCTAATTTATTATTAAATAATGAAGATTTTTCCAATGGTACTTATTTTTTAACTACACAACGTATTTTGCAAGACCAGTATGAAAATGACTTTTTTACAAAAGGTCTAATTAGTCTGTATTCATCTACAAATTATAAGTGTCAACGTAAGAAAGGTAATACTTGCGCCGATACACAAGCTGAGATTAAAGCAGGTGATACTCAAAACGATAAGTGTAAATTTGATTGTATTTATAAAGACAAAAAGAAATCATTTATTGATGGTCAATTAGGCGTAACCAATTTTAGTTATTTTTTGACTGAGATTAACTATTCTAAGAAATTGCCTAAGAAAAAGATTATGATTATTGATGAAGCACATAATCTAGAAAATGAATTAACTAAATTTATTGAAATTTCTGTGACAACATTTTTTGCTGAACGTATTTTAAAGTTGGCGCCACCTAAGATTGAAGATTTAAATACACAGTTACGAGTGTTTAATTGGATTGAGAATACGTATTTTCCTGCTTTAAAGTCTCGTAAAGAATTTATGGAGAAGCAGATAGAGAATATGGGATTAGGTGGTAAATTGCAAGACCATTTAACTTTATTGAAGCAAGTTGATATGATGAAAAGTCATTATTCAAAAATTCAAAAGTTCTTAGATGTATATGACAAAGAAAACTGGATTTGTGAAACTGAAGAAACTGAAAAGTTAGGTTATATTAAGTTTAATTTTAAACCGATTGATATTTCACAATATGCTAAAGAATATTTGTTGGATTATGCAGATAAAATTATTTTTATGTCTGCAACAATTGTTTCAGCTGAAGGATATATGGAAACATTAGGTTTAGATGCAAAAGATGTCGTGATTGTGAAAGAACCATCACCGTTTAATCCACAAAACAAACCAACAGTCTTTTCACCTGTAGGTAGTATGTCAGCAAACAATATAGATGCTACCTTACCTAATTTAGTAAAAGCTATTAAGAGTTTAATGGAAGAGCATAAAGACCAAAAAGGTATTATTCATACACATTCAGTTAAAGTTGCTAAATACATTAAAGATAATATTAAAAGTGGCCGTCTATTAATGGCACATGGACAAGATCGTGATAAAATGTTACAACAACATTCGACATCAGATAAACCTACAATTTTACTATCACCATCAATGGCTGAGGGTGTTGATTTAAAAGATGATTTGAGTCGTTTTCAGATTATTTGTAAGATACCATTTCCTTATTTAGGTGACAAGGTGGTGCGTAAGAAGATGCATAAGTGGAAGTGGTGGTATGATACACAAACCATTCGAACCATTATTCAAAGTGTTGGTCGTTCGATTCGTAATGAAAATGACCATGCAACTACATATATTTTGGATAGTGATTGGGAACGTGTATATGCTAAAAATCATGAATTGTTTCCTAGCGATTTTCATGAATCTTACTTTAAGATATAAAAGTAATTTATTTGTAAATATTTTTTATTAAAATTAATATAGTCTAAAAAGGAAATATATGTTTTTAGAATTTCAATCAATTTGTATTATTGCATCAGTATCATTATTAATCAGTAATCAACAGGATCAATGGGGATTTGCATTTTTATTATTTGTAGTAGGTGTATTATCGCATGCTTTAGAAGCTGTATATGAACATCACAATATGGCTGAAGAACGTAAATTACGAACAATGCATGATTTGTTTACAAATTTAGATTTTAGTGATTTAAAAAATAAAGATTATAAGTTTAATGATTTTGTAAAGGATTGGAAAAAAGAAGAGGAAGAGAACGAGGAAAAATGATTAATCAATTAACGATTGATTTATTAAAAGTTAAAAAATTTATTGATGATTTTGAACAAGGACGTTTAAAATTAATAGATAATATTGGAAACGTGTATAGTAAAAATAATAATTTTTTTTATAAATTAATTCAATCAGGTATTTTAAATAAGTCTCCATATCGACCATTTTTTATAGATTGGTTGATGCAATCTGAAAAAGTATTTCCTAATTCTTCTAAGGATTTATTAAAGAATTTATATCTTTTACATACTAATAATTCTTTGGAAACGTTTCAGGCGAAGATAAATACGACAAGAGATGATTTAAAAGAAATATTACATGATTATATTCATTCTGAATCAATTGATTTATTTGAAACCATTTTAAATATTTCAGGACCTGATGCATTATTAAATATTTTTGCGTCTGCTAATGCCAAGATTGAGATTAAAAAAGAAAATTTAACGAAATTTGATAAGATATATTGTCATGAAGAGTTAAGTAGTATTTTATTTTCTCAAGGCGATAAAAGTCGACGTGATATTATTTTTGTAGCCATTGATGGATTTTTAGAAAGAGATACAGATTTACAACATGCTTATTTAGAAAGTCAACAGAATCAAAATAAAATGGTTGTTGTCTTATGTCGTGGAACTAATTTACAGTGTATTCAACAAATTAAAAGAAATCTGATTTATAATAAGGTACCTGTTTTAATTTATGAATGTCCATTTATTAACGAAGACCCGATGAAATTTGATGATTTATGTCGTTGTTTAAATGTGTCTGCTGTTAAGATAGAAGATGGTGACCCTACGATTGTGCAGATAAAAAATAAGATGGTAAAGTTAGAAAATATTTTATTAAAATCTGATGCAATTGAATTTACATGCGATGATGAAATTTGTAATAAGTTAATAACTGAAATTAATCTAATTCTTTTGGAACACGATGAGTATAAAGAATATTTGAATTTACGTAAGAAACGTATTAAATCTAAAAAAGTTAATATTTTTATTCCAAAAAGTAAAAAAAGTTTAATAGCAGATTTAAATACAGCTATATTTGTTTATAATAATATTGTCAAATATGGCATTTCTTATAAAAAAGATAAAAAGTATGCAACTGTATTGTTAAAAAATACAGATAAATTATCTGTTCTTTTATATGAAAATTTAAAAAAGATATCGACAGTAATAAGTTTAAAATCGAAAGAGGTAAAAAATGGCAAAAGGTAAGAGTTTAATTGAAACAGTAAAAGAAATTTCTAATTCTGTTGTTCCTGAAATTAAGGAAAAAATCGTGCAAAAAGTAATTGAAAAGAAAGTTTTTAATACAGCATTATTTGGTCGTACTGCATATGATATTTTTGATGTTTTGAAAAACAAGATGGTTGCACGTATTGTATCAGAAGTATGCAACAAATATAAATTACATGAAGAAATTAAAACTGAATTATTGAAGATTGTTGAAATGGAATTATTATCAGGTCGTGAGTTGTTAGTTGATAGTATAATTAGAATATTAACTAATGATGTTAAAAAGTCTAATCAAGAAGAATAATTTTTTCGTCAGGTAAATAATTTTATAAGAGAAAAAAAATGAAATATTTAAAGCATTTGATAGAATGTCAATGTATATTACCCCAATATAAGAAACAAGATAAAGTCTTATTTCACAAATTCCCAGTATTTAGTTTATTTAAAGAAAATGTTAATCAAGATTTTTCAGAACCTATTGAAAAGTATGTCAAATGCAACAATTGCGATGCTGTTCATCGTGTATATGATATTTGTAAGTCGGAATTACTAAAAAACAGTGATGATTATGTTGATTTAGTTACCAACTTAGAAGACTTAAAATATACGATACCTGCTGAATTAATTGAAATATTGAGTAAAAATCAGATGGATATTGCTGATTATGAAATGTGTTCTCATTTAATTGAAACAAAAGGTACAGATAAAATTATTTTATCTAAAAAAAATATTGGACAAAATGTTGTCTGTAAATTTTTAATTTTTACCGATGGCAAATTTTCAGTAAAACAACAAACATTTCAAAGAGACATGTCATGACAAATAAAATTCAAGAAACATTAAGTTCTCTTGAACGTTCTAGAACGATCGTACAGGAGATTTTAAAATATGGCGTTACTGAGCAATGTATCGCTAGAATTATTCAAGGCTTAGCTTTGAATTCAGAAGATCCAGAATTTGTAAAAAGTATCACAAATATAACAAAAAGTAAGATTGATAGTTTACAAGTTAAAGAAAAAGAAGAAAATAGTACTATAACAGAAACTAAAAAAACAT
>JACCDP010309424.1_pt1 | contig 14429 bp, 9 predicted proteins | sample 7445841 | NCBI WGS metagenome assembly JACCDP01 (sample SAMN15323441, study PRJNA562643) | freshwater metagenome | isolation source: river surface water | place: USA:Blue River Watershed | collected 2017-08-17 | reverse complement strand
GGACGATGCGCGCGACACCCGGGCCACGAGCAGCTGCCGCGGCACCAGCGACACGCCCGGAGCCTGCACCACCGGTGCCTCGGGCGCCGCCCGCAGCGCGGCGACCCCGGGGCGCTCGAGCCCGCCGCCCGACTCCGCGAGATGGTGCACGACCGCATAGGCCGCACCCTCCTGCGCGACACGATCGAGGCTGGTCACGAGACGCAGCCCGGCGGTCGACGGGTCGTCGACACCCCACGCCGCCAGCGCCGCGGCCACGTCCGGCTCGGCCAGCCGACGCTCGACCTCGTCGACGATGACGGAGCGATCGAACTGGAACGCGCCGCGGCGGAACGCGAGCGGCTCCTGTCGCAGGCGCTCGGCCACCTCGGCGTCGAGGGTCCCCGCCTCCACGCGGCGACGGAGCACGTAGGCCGTTCGCTCCTCGGCGGCCGCGAGCGCACGCGCGCGCCGCTCCTCCGTCTCTCCGAGAAAGGGGTTGTAGCGTTGGGGCGCCTTCACCATGCCGGCCAGGAAGGCGCACTGCTTGGTCGTCAGGCGGTCGGGCGTCGTGTCGAAGAAATAGCGCGCCGCGACCGCGAGGCCACGGCCGTTCCCGGCGACGTGGAACTGGTTCGCGTAGAACTCGAGGATCTCCTCCTTCGAGAAGCGGGCCTCCAGACGCAGCGCCAGCACCAGCTCGCGGAGCTTGCTGCGGACGCTTCGGTCGGGGCGGTAGAACAGGTTCTTCGCGGTCTGCTGCGTGAGGGTGCTCCCGCCCGCGACGACCCGCCCGGCGCGCACGTTGCCCGCCGCAGCCCGCAGGATCGCGAGCGGGGCGACGCCGTGGTGCGTCCAGTAGCCGCCGTCCTCCGCCGCGACGATCGAATCGACCCAGTCGCGCGGGATGTCCTTCCACGGCGTGAACGTGCGGTGCTCGGTGTCGAAGAGGGCCCCGATCGGCGTGACGCCATCGCGGTAGGTGACGGGGGACTCGGTCGCGATGATGGCGAGGATGTGGTCGCGCGAGACGTTCGGATCGTCGGCGCCGACGACCCACGCGGGGGGCGCGCACCCGACGGCACCCAGCCACGCGAGCAGCGCCCACCTCACGCTTCCGACGCCTCGCGCAAGAACCCCATGGCCCGAGCATATCCGTCCGCGGGACGATGCCGCTCCGCGACGGCGACGCAGTCATCGTGCCAGCGGCCCTCGAGCGCCGTGGCGATGCCGGCCCGCCATCCCGCAAGGTCGTCGGCCACCATCCACCCGTGCGGCGCGATCTCGGCCGCGCCGTTCGCGGACGTCGTCACGAAGGGAATCCCGCAGGCGAGCGCCTCGAGACACGCGTTGGCGAAGGGGTCGTAGCGCGTCGGCAGCACCAGCACGTCGGCGGCCTGCAGGAGCCGCTCGGGTTCGCGGACCGCCCCGACGTGGCGGACGTGCGGCGGCGCACGCCACGGTCGGTCGCCCCCGGCCACCCAGAGCTGCACGTGCGGCGGCACCGCGGCGATGGCCCGGTCCAGCCCCTTGCGACGGAAGCCGGTCCCGAGAAAGAGCGCGACGGGCGCGTCGGACGCGACGCCGAGCGCCTGTCGGACCGCGCGACGGACCGCAGGATCCGGCCGGAACAACGTGCGGTCGACGCCGTTGTACACGACCTCCACCCGCGGTGCGCCGTAATCGCGCACGAGTCCCTCCGCGCCGAGGCGGGAGTTCGCGAGGACGACGCGGGCGCTGCGCACGGCGTGGCGATCCAACGCGCGCTCCAGAAGGTCCGTCGGCCGAAGGAGCCGCCCCCACGGCCGCATGCGACGCAAGGCCTCAGCATGGGAGCCCCCGCCGGCGCGGAACAGGTGATGGCCCGGCGTGCGACCGAAGCCCATCACCGCGTCCCACGAACGCGCCTCCAGCGCGCGACGGGCGCTCCACCACAGGGAAGCCATGCGCGCGGGCCTCCAGGTCGGCAGGCGCTCGAAGCGCACGCCCGGCTCGGCCAGGAGGTCGTCGCGGACCTCCGCGCAGAGGACCGTCGGCTCGTGGCCGTGCGCGACGAGCCAGCGCGCGAACCCGACGAGCCACCGCTCCGTCCCACCGTGCGTCGTGAAGCGGCGATGGACGAGCGCGACCCTCACGGCGCCCCACCGGCGGGGTCCCAGTGCCCGCGCGACCATTTCAACAGGACGTGGAGGGCGCCGATGCCCGCCACCGCGAGGCCTGCGGCGCCGTCCCGGAAACCGCCGTGGATCAGGTACCCGCGCACGAAGTGCCAGGGTGGACGCAGCGCGAGGTCCCACGGCATCCCGCGACGCGCCTGCAACCGCGTGTAGCGGTCCACCGTGGCGAGATGCTCCCTCAGGCTCCGATAGGGCGTATGGCGCAGCGCACCGTCCAGGACACCGTCGACGCCACCGTCGACCCAGAGACGGTCGTGGGGATCCGGCCCCATCCACCGGGCGCGCCCCGCGGCCACCCACGCCCGGTGCACCAGGCGCGCGTGCGGACGCGGCCGCCAATGCCCGCCGCGCATCGCGCGTCCCAGCCACACCTCCTGCCGCCGCACCGCCCACGCTCCGGGGACGGCTCCGGGCGCCGTGACCCGAACGATGCTCTCCGCGAGGGCCGGCTCGACGACCTCGTCCGCGTCCACGCTCAGCACCCAGTCGCCCGAGGCCGCCTCCAGCGCACGCTGCTTCTGGACCGCGTACCCGGGCCAGTCCGTGCGGATCACGCGTGCGCCGTGCGCGGCGGCGATCGCGCAGGTGTCGTCGGTGCTGCCCGAATCCAGCACGATCCGTTCGTCGCAGAACGCCACGGACCGGAGGGCCGCGGCGATGCGGTCCGCCTCGTCCCGCGCGATGATCACCGCGCTGCGCATCGTCCCGAACCCTCCGCCGCAAACGACGAACCCCCGACCGCGGGGTCGGGGGCCGTACGATTTGGAGGCGACGGCCGGATTTGAACCGGCGAAATGATGGTTTTGCAAACCATTGCCTTAGGCCACTTGGCTACGTCGCCCGGATGCCGACACGTGACATGTCGGCGGCACCCTGTCAACGCCGCGACGGCGTCACCAGGGTGCGACGTCTCAGCTGCTCTTCTTCACGGCGTGGCGCACGATCACCAGCGACCCGTCGGCGCCGGGGACACCACCGCGCACGAACAGCAGGTTGCGCGCCGCGTCGACGCGGACGACCTTCAGGTTCTGCACGGTCGTCTTCGCCGCGCCCATGTGACCGGGCATCTTGACGCCCTTGAGCGTCATGCCGGGCGTGAGGCGGGTACCGATCGAACCACCGTGACGGTAGTACTCGTGAACACCGTGCGAACGCTTGAAACCGGCGAAGTTGTGGCGCTTCATGACGCCCGCGAAGCCGCGGCCCTTGCTGGTGCCGCAGACGTCGACCTTGGTGTTCTCGGTGAACACGTCGCCCACCGCGATCTGGGCGCCGACGGCGTAGCCCTGCGCGACGGACTCGGCGAGACGGACCTCGCGGACGGCCTTGAACACGCCCTGACCGGCCTTCGCGGCGTGGCCGAGGTCGGCCTTCGTCGCGCGGGCTTCCTTCTTGGCACCGAACCCGAGCTGCACGGCCGCGTAGCCGTCCTTGCCCGCGGTCGACTTCACCTGGAGCACCGTGTTGGGACCGACCTCGATGACCGTCACGCCCACCGCGTTGCCGGCGGAATCGAACACCTGAGTCATGCCCTTCTTGCGGCCGATGAGGCCCATCTGCGAATTCGCCATGTCATCCTCGCATTGGACGCGCGACCACCCGGCCGCCGTCGTACGTTGCGCACCGCACGACGCGTGCGGGCTTCTCGGCATCTAAGGGATCCGCCCACCCCGCGCAAGGGTCACGCCGCGCGCGGTCAGGGAGTCGGCGCGACGAATGACAGCGGGATCCGCAGGTCCGGCTCGTCCGGGTCGTTCGACCGCACGTGCAGCACGTTCTCGTCGGCCGCCTCGTCCGCCACTTCCGTCGAGGAGTCCCCGGTCCAGGTGTACGTGACCTCGACCGTGCGCTCGTCGCCCGGCGCAAGGGAATCCGCCTGGTTCCAGCCCGGCACCGCGAACACGTTGCCGGCACCACTGGCAGGCCGGTCGTTGCGCACCTCGACGCGCGACACGAGCAGCGTCTCGTCTCCCTCGTTCACGATGCGGATCCGACGGGTGATGACGGTGTCCGCGTCGCCCGAGAACACCAGCGACGTGGCCGCTTCGGTCCCGTCGTACACCGCGACGTCGGGCGCGCAGCTCGTGCAGTTCACGACGCCGGCGCCGCGCAACGAGAGCGTCAGGTCCCCGTCGGGGTCGTTGGACGCGATCACGAGCTGGCCGGAGTACACGCGCGCCGCGGTGGGCGTGAACGTCACGTCCATGCGACGCGTCGCCGCGGCGGGCAGCGTCATCGGCAGCGCGAAGTCCCCGGACAGCGCGAACACGGAATCCGAGGAGGCGATGGAGGTGATGGTGAGCGGCACGTTGCCGTTGTTGGCGACGGTGAACGCCTTGACCGCCGACGCCCCGACGTTCACGTCCTGGTAGTCGAAGGTCATCTGCGGCGTGATCGCGATGTCGGGCGCGTCCGCGGACGTCCCCTCGCCCACCCCGGCGCCGAGGAGCGCGACGCGTCCCGTCTCGCCGGTGGAGGCCGTGAGGAGCAGCGCGCCGGCATAGCTGCGCTCGATGTCCGGGACGAAACGCAGCGTGACGAGCGCCTCCCCCTCGGGCAGACCGAGGGTGCTGACCGGGACCTGGAAGGCGGAATCGCCCTCGATCGCTGCCGTCATCGTCAGGAAGTCCACGTTCGTGTTGTCGAGACGCAGAAGGACCTCCGCGTCCTCCCCGAGCGCGACATCCCCGAAGTTGATCGACGCCTGATCGACCTTCACATCGCCGATGAACAGCGTCTCGTCAGGGGTCGGGTCCACCGGCGTGGCGCCGGTGCAGGCGAGGAGGACGAGCAGCATGGTCGCTCCGGGTACGTGCTCAGAACGTGTACTTGATGGTTCCCGAGGCGTTCACGCCGGGCGCCCAGCCGAGGCCGTAGGTGATGTCCACGTCCGCGCCGACCGAGAAGTGCGAAAGCTTCGTGTAGTACTCGATCGTCGGACCCCCGAAGAACAGCGGCTTCGGCTTGCCGTGGTAGCCCGCGTCCACGCCGTACTGCTCGCTCACGACCGTCGCCCACGCGCCGTCCTCGACGAGCAGCGGGCTGATGAGCACGCCTGCACCCGCCCGGATGCCGACACCCACGCGACGGGACGGGTACATCGAGAACTCGTACGCCCCGGTGAGGCTGTACGTACGCAGGTCCCCCTGCGTGAGGGGCCCGCCGTAGGCGGCCTGGGAGTCGATGTCCATGCCGTTGTGCAGGCCCTGGCCGATGCCCACTTCCCACGCCATCGAGCTGCGCTCGTTGTCCACGAAGTCCTGGCCGACGACCATGGACACGTAGCTGCCGGGCTTCACGTAGCCCTGGAAGTTTCCGAAGTACAGCGCGGCGCCGACGTTGCTCTTGCCGTACCAGCCACGGGTGATCTCGCGCACACGGGCCGGCGCATCACGCTCCACCGGCTCGGCGGCGTCGACGTCATCGAAGGTGTCGTCGGACGCGTGCGCGGGCTGGGCGAGCGAGGCGAACAGGGAGAGGGCGAGGACGGACATGTTCCGTGACTCCTGCGGGACGGTGGAAGCTAGCACGAAACGGCGCGCGCAGGGAGGTCCCGGCGGCCTTCACGACGAAGCGGCCGTACCCGACGCACGTCGAGCACGGCCGCCCCGGAACCGGGATCAGCCCGGGGAGAAGATGAAGGGGTAGCTGACGATGACCACGCCACCGCCCTTCGGCTCCGGGAACTGGAACTTCATGAAGCGCGTGTTGATGCAGCCTTCGACCGCTTCGTTGCTCATCGTGGAGGACTTCGTGGACGCCGAGGAGACGGTGCCGTCCTTGGCGATCGTGAACTTCACGGTGATCTTGCCGCCGAGCGTCGGGTTCTTGGTGAGCTCACGCTGGTAGCAGTAGCGGATCTGCGCCATGTTGCGCTTGATGACCGCGTCGATGAGCGACTTGTCGAGCGCACCGAGGATGATCGGGTCGCCACCGACCGCGCCGATGCCGCCCTCGCCCTTCGCACCGAAGTCACCACCGCCGGAGCCGTAGCCGGAGGAGCCTGACCCACGGCCCTTCGTGCCCATGCCGCCGAGGCCGTCGGCGGTACCACCGCCCCCGAGGCCGGAACCACGGGCGCCGAGACCCCCGGAGCCCATCTGGGTGCCCTTGGCACCGATGAGCCCGCCGATGCCGCTCATCATGTCGGCGTTCATGCCGGTGTTGCCGAGCATGCCGTCGAGCGCGGAGTCGTTGCGCAGCGCCCCGAGGAGGCCGGCGTTCTCCGCGACCTGCTTGTCGAGCTGCTGCTTCTGCATCTGGACCTTCTCGCCCTTGGCGCGGTCCATCTTCGCATCCTTCTTGCCGACCTTGCCCTCTTCCTTCTTCGCCTTGGCGCCTTCGCCGGCGTCGGGATTCTTGTCGGGCTTCTTCTGGTCCTTCGGCTGCTCCTCCTCCTTCTTCTCAAGGAGCATCTCGACGAGGTGGTCGTCGACCTTGTTCGCCGAGTCATCCGGCTTGTAGTTCAGCATCGACACGTACAGGCCGATGCCGGCGCCGACGCCGAGCAGGCCGGTGAGCGCCAGGATGACGATGAGCTGCCAGTCGGTGCCCGAGAACGGCGCCGTGACGATCTTCTTCTTCGGGAACACGAGCTGCGCCGCGAAGGCGGTGGTGCCCAGGTCCACGACCAGACGGGTCTCGTCGTTGATCGCGACGCGCACGACGCTGCCGGCGCGCTGGGCGAGGCCCTCCGCGAGGAGCTGCTCGAAGGTGCGTCGCTCGTCCCCGATCTCGACGAACCCGGTCCAGGTCTCGAGTGCGTTGCACACCCACCCGTTGCCGGCGGGCTCGAACAGCGGGAAGTTCTGCTGCGGAAGCATGTCCGCCGCGACGAAGAAGTTGGCCTTCCCGTCCTTGGACGCCGCGCCGGAGAAGATGCGCACGACATTCGAGCCGAGCGTCACGCGACCGGAGCGGTCGAAGTGCTGGAGGTCGACGACTCCCTCCCCGAACACCTGGGCCACCTCGAGGAGCTTGCCGCGCGCCCGGTCGGACGTGGCGTCCGACGCGCTGGTACGGAGCACGAAGGCCATGACGTCCTCGACGGGACCGTCCTCATCCTCGTCGGCGGCGTCCACCGGGGCTGCGACCGGGGCCGCGACGGGCGCACGCGGCGCCTTCGCCTTCGGCGCCTCGGCCTTCACCGGCTCCGGCTTCACGGCAGCCTTCGGCACCGGAGCCGCCACCGCCGCCGCGTAGGCCGCGGAGGCGGGGTCGAGACGCACGGTCTCCTCCGCGTCGGCGCCGTCCACCAGGCGGAACACGACGCGCACCGGACCGAAGCCGAGCGTGTCCCCGTTCGCGACCGGCCCGTTGCTCACGGGCACGCCGTTCACGGTGGTGCTGGTGTCGCCCACGACGTTGTGGAAGCGCACCGCCCCGTCCGGCCCGACGTTGAGCACCGCGTGCAGATCCGCCAGCCCGGCGTGGTCGATGCGCAGCATCGCCGCGGCGCCCTTGCCGATGGTGATGCTCTGCGCCGACATCTCCTCACGACGGACGAACTCCCCGCCGTTGAAGATCTCGAAGGTCATGACGAGCTGGGACGAACTGGACATCGGTCACCTTTCCACGGCACGGCGCGCCGAGGGCGAGGGGCGGAGCGAAGGACTACTTGACGGCCTCGACGGACTGCTCCATCTCGTCGTTGAAGTCCTCGCGGAGCTTGATGAGCGGGTTGAAGCTCGCCTTCTTGCGGTCGAGCACGAGGGCGCTCTGCGGCTTGACGAGCTCACCGCTCACGTCGAGGCCCTCGAAGTCGATCTCGGTCTTCTGCTTGTAGACGACCTTGTCGGCGTCGCCACCGCCCTCGTCGTCCGCGGCGTAGGCCGGCGCGGCGCCCACTGCGGCGAAGAGGATGACGAGCGAGGAACGAGCGAGGATGCGACGCATGCGACCTCCGAAACCATGTCCATCTTTGCAGGATCACGACCACCCGACAACGGGCCGACCGTCAAAGAATTGTGCAGATGCGGCTCACCCCGGCGACGGTGCGGCGGGGGGGGCGGCGCCCTCGGGCGGCGCGGCCCCGGCGCAGGCCGACTTCGCGGCGTCGACCTGCGTACGCAGGTCGTCCACGAAGGTCTTGAGGTCCGGCGCCGAATCGATGGCCGACTGGCGCTCGTCCGCGTCCTGCGAGTCCTTCGCGGCCACGACCGGACGCACCTGATCGAGGATCATGCCCGCCATCTCCATGAGCTCGGCGTTGCCGGCGATGCAGGGCTCGGCGAGGTCCTTCTCCAGGAGCGCCACGGACTGGGCGAGCTCCACGAGCAGCTTCTCGGCGCGGGCCTTGCGCTCCTCGGCTTCCTTGCGCTTGCGCTCGAGCTCCGCGAGACGCGCACGCTCGGCCTCCTCGGACGCACGGACCGACGCCAGACGGCGCGTGAGGTCCTCTGCCGCCGCGCGATCCAGCTTGCCCGCCGCGGCCTGCTGGTACGTCTCGAGGATCTTCACGGCCTTCTTGAAGTTCTTCGTGTACTTCTCGTGGAGCGTGACGGCGTTGAGCACGACCACGCGGTCCGTGGAGGACTTCGACAGGAGGGAATCGTAGACCTTCTCGGAGCCCGGGTAGTCCTTCGTGCCGCGCAGCGCGATCGCGTGGCCGAGCTGCGCGACGCGGTCGTGCGGCGCGACGCCGACCGCCGCGGTGAAGCAGCTGAGCGCCAGCGCGTAGTCACCCGACTTGAGCGCGATCGTCCCGAGGTTGAGGTTCGCCTGGAGGTGCTTGGCGTCCAGCGCCAGCGCCTGCTTGAACTCCGCGATGGCCGACGGCTCGTCCTCCTTCGCGAGGTGGATGATGCCGATGTTGTTGTAGATCCCGGCGTCGCCGTCGTTGATCTCCTTGGCCTTCTCGGCGCACAGGAGCGCCATCTCGTAGCGGCCCTGCGCAAAGTAGGTCGCGGAGAGGTTGCGGTAGGCGCCCACGTTCTTCGGGTCCCGCGCCAGGATCTCCTGCGCTTCCTTCACGGCGTCGTCGAACCGCTTGGCCTTCGTCAACGCGTCGACGTAGCTGTTGCGGGTGTCGAGGTCATCCGGCCGCTTCTCCACCTGCACGCGGTAGACGTCGACCGCCTCGACCGCCTTGCCGGCCGCCTGGAGCGCCCCGCCGAGGTGGATCGAGAGCCCTTCCAGGTCCGGCTGGAGCTGAAGCGCGCGCTGGTAGTAGCGTACCGACTTGGCATCCTCCCCGAGTTGGGCCGCCGCGTAGCCCGCGTTGTACCAGGCGCGGGCGTAGTCCGGGTCGATGCCTGGCGGTGGCGCGGTCGCGCCGGTCGCCTGATCGACGACGATGGGCGGAACGCCCTCGCCGACGGCGCGCTCGAACGCGGACAGCGCCTTGGCGTAGTCGCCGCCCTGCAGGGCCGTCACACCGGTGGTGTACTCGGCCCGCGGGTTGATGCCTCGACCGCCACGGGTGGGGTTCGTGTCGGCCTTCTTCTCGCCGCACCCGAGGAGGGCGAGCGCGAGCACGATGGAGAGAGCACGGGTCATCGTCGTGTCCTAGGGCTCGGTGAGGAAGGAAGCGGACTTGGTGGACGGCGCGGCCAGACGCACCTCGGGGACGGTCTCGAACAGACCCGGGAAGTCATCCGGGCGCAGCGTGCCGAGGCGGGCCGTGGCCTGCTCGGTGTCGCTGTTGTAGAGATTCGCCTTGAACGCCTCGTCCAGCGACTGCTTGTAGTACGCGACGGCCTTCTCGATCTGGGGGAACGCCTTGTCGGCGAGGCCCATCTCGTAGATTTCGCGCTGCTCCGCGGTGAGCTCCGGCGGGATGTAGGAGTTCGTGAGCGTCTCGCTCATGTTCTCCGACGCCTTGCCGAGGCGGACGAGCGAGGCGAGACCGTACTCGGCGGCACCGAGCTTGTAGATCGCGCTGTAGGTCGCCTCGAGGTCCTTGAGCGCCTTGGACTTCGCCGTCAGCTGCTTCACGAGCAGATTGCCGAGCGCCTTGGTCTTCAGCTTCTGACCCGCCTCGGGGCCCGACACCTTCATCGCCATGTAGGACGCGTACTGCGACTCGGCCTGCATGAACTTGATCTGCGCGACGTAGGCCGGCGCCAGCTCCATCGGCGTGCCCGCCTTCTGGCTCTTCTCGAAGAACTGCAGCGTCTCCTTCCAGTGGTTCGCCTGCTTCGCCGCGAGGCCGATCTTGTCCATCAGCAAGCCGTAGCGGAGACGGGTGAACATCACCTGATCGACGGTCGCGCCAGTCGGGGGCTTCGTGAAGAAGGACTGGAAGAGCTTGCCGGCCTCGGCGGCGCGGTCGTGCGCCTCGTAGGTCTTGGCGATCTCGATCTGCAACCCGTTGAGGTTCGGCTGGTCCGGGTAGCTGGCGATGTACTTCTGGTACAGGCCGATCGCGCGCTCCCATTCTCCGAGCGCGTTGCGGAACAGGGCGGCCGAGTAGAGCGCGGCCGACGCGTTCGGGTGCGCCTTGTCGAGGTTGAAGAACGTCTCGTACCACTGGGCGGCGGACGCGAAGTCGGCGATCGTCTCGTAGTCGAAGCCGATGTTCTTGACCTGGTCCTTGTAGTACTTGCTCTTGGGGAACTTCGCGACGAGCTCCTCGCGCCAGCCGAGGGCGTCACGGACCTTGCCGAGGTCGCGCAGGTAGACGGTCGCGTTGTTGAGCGCCAGGTCCGCGTTCTGGGACGTGGGGAACTCCTTGTAGAACGCGAGGTAGTCGGCGGCGCCCTTGGTCTTGTCCTTGTTCGCCGCGAAGCTCACCTCGATGAGCTTGAGCGAGGCGTTCTCGTAGATGCCGAACACTTCCTTCTTGAAGTCCGCGGAGCCGAGGCCCTGCTGGTCGTAGAAGGCCTTCGACACGTCCTTGAGGTTCACCCAGTCCTCGACGAGCGCGAAGCTGTCGAGGATGAGGTTCGCCGCCTGCTCGGCTTCCCGGGACTTCGGGTCCATGCCGATGACGACGCGGAAGCGGTCGGACGCCTCCTTGAACATGTTCTTGTTGTAGTAGACGTACGCCGCCCGGTAGATGATCTTGCGGGTGTTCTTGTCCGTCGGGAAGAGCTTCTCGAACTGGACCATCGCCGCGAGACCGTTCTTCTCCCAGTCGGTGAGCGCGATGGGATCAGACTTCTTCGCGCCCGGGGCCGGCTGGGCCTTCGGCTCGCGCTTCATCATCTCGTCGGCCGCGAAGATCGCGGACTCGGCGCAGAACCGGCTGCGCTCGCCCTTCGGGTCGATCGCCACGACCTTCATGTACTGGGTGTACGCGCCGTCGAACTTCTTCAGCGAGTAGAGCAGCTCGGCGTACTGGTAGCGGACGTCGTAGCTGTACTTGTTGCCGGCGACCTCGGCGAACTCCTCGAGGTAGCGCTCGTAGGCCTGCTGGGCGGCGTCGGTGGCCGCGCGCCAGCCCGGGCCGGTCTTCAGCTTGCGGGCCTCGTTGTGGTACTCCGTCGCCGCGGAGCGGAGGTTCTTCTCCAGCGCCTCGCCGGCGGACTTGACGGCGTCCTGGTTCGCGGCGTTCGCGCGCGCCCACTGGCTGTTGCGGCCGTACTGGGTGCGGAGACGGTCGATCTCCTCGAGCGTCTCGGACTTCTTGCCCATCTTCCGGAAGGCCTGGATGACCTCGTCCTGGTACTCGGGCGCCTTCGGGCCGTCCTGGTTCTCCTGAATCAGGCGCTTGTACGTCTGGATCGCGAGCTCGAACTTGCCCTGCTCGATGTAGGTGCCCGCCAGGCGACGGAGCATGTCGCCGATGAGCTCCTTCTTGCCGAGCTTGGTGAAGTAGTCGTAGGCCTCGTCCATCTCGCCGGAGTCGGCGAAGAACCGCACGAGGTCCTTGAGCGCCTCTTCCTGCAGCTGGATGTTGCTCTTGGTGTTCGTCGCGTTCATCGAGAACGACACGACCGACTTCATCGTGTTGATGGACTCGGCGTTCTCACCGACGTTGAAGTAGCACCACGCCAACTTGTAGAGGGCGAATGCGTACTTGTCGTGCGCGACCGGGCTTTCGCGCGTCGGCTTGCCGCGCTCCACGGCCTTCTTGTAGGCGGTGAGGGCCTTGAACGCCTCGTTCTTGTCGAAGTAGAACTCGCCGATGAGCACGTAGGCATCCGTCACCCACTTGCTCTCCGAGTGCACCTTCACCAGCTTGGTGAACGTCTCGTTCGCGCGATCCTTCTGGCCGACGTCGGACAGCGCCTGGCCGAGGTAGAACATCGCCTCGTCCGAACGCGGGAACGTCGGGTAGTTCGTGAGGATCTGCTCGTAGTACTTGATCGACTTGTTCTGCCATTCGCGGGACTGGGTCGTGTAGTCCTCGACCTTGACCGTCTCCGGGTTGCAGGGCGGCTTCGTCGCGTTGAAGCACGCGTCGTAGGCCTCCTGGTACTTCTGCATCTCGGTGAGGTAGAGATCGCGGCCCTCGTCGAAGTACATCTCCGACAGGCGCATGATCATCTCGGCCTTCTGGTCGGCGCTGCCCTCGAAGCCCTTGATGAGCGAACGCAGGCGCTCGATGGCCTGCTTGCGCGCCTCACGCGCCTTCTCGCGCATCTCCTCGGATTTCTGGGTCCGGGTGTCGACCTGGGACGCCTTCATCACGCGACGTTCCGCGCGCTTCTCGCGCGTGGTGTCCTTGGCGGCGTCCTCGGCGTGAGCGACCGTCGGCGCGACGACGCCCTCGAGCGCGAGGCCGCCCAGCGCGACGCTGAGCACCAGACCGATGCGGGGAAACACACTGCGGACCATGGGCGGGTTCCTCGAGAGGCAGGAGGAGGAGAGGATGCGGAACCGGACGTTCAGCGGCAGTTGCCCTGCTCGGCGTAGTAGTAGTAGCCGAGCTCGTCCTTCCAAAACTCACCGTTGAACGGCCAGTAGATGCGGTCGGCGGACGTCGCGAAGTCGACCTGCAGGCGCGACGACGTGTCGTTGAGGTCCACGTTCTGCATCTTGTAGGTGTAGTCGACGCGACGGGCGTCCACGACCTCGAACCGGATGATGTCGACCTGCCCGGTGAGGTTCTTCAGGTAGTTCGACAACGTCGTCATCTCGCGCAGCATCGCGAGGCCCGCGCGGCGGGTGAGGCGCTCGCGGTCCTGCTCGATCACGCGATTGAGCTCCTCGCCGACGGAGTCCTTCCACGTCGCCTTCTGCTGACGGATGAGCTCCTGCTCGCGCTCCATCAGCTCGAGGTGCGTCACAAGCCCCGCGAGCTCCTGGTTGCGGAGGATGCGGGAGAACATCGCGCGCGGGAGCAGCGTCTCGCGGGGGTTCGGACCGAAGTACCGGAGGTAGGCCTGGTCGGCGAGCTTCTTGCCCTCCTCCGAGCTGTACTGCTTCACCACGTCCATGAGCTCCTGGTTCATGGGACGGTAGGTGCCGTCGAACTCGTTGAGGATCCGGTCGACGTCGCCGTACTCGCAGAGGTTGAAGAAGGTCAGCGCCTGCAGCACCTTCGTCTCCGGGACGAACTCGTCGTCGCCGTAGAACGGGCTGCGAAGCGTGAGGAGCTGACCCAGCGAGAGATTGAGGTCCGAGAGCATGAAGTTCGTCCACGCACCCTCGAACAGGCTCTCCGGCCAGTAGATCGAGTCGCGGGGCACCATGTCGTAGTAGCTCTTCGCCTCGTCGAACCGCTGGATGCCGTAGTACACGCGCGCGATGTTCAACAGGGAGAGCTCGCGGAGCTGGTTGAACGCGGCGAGCTCACGCGGATTGGCGGCCTCGACGTCCGCCTTGGCGACCTCGGTGAAGCTCTTGACGGCGCTCTTGAGCTTGCCCTGCTTGTTGAAGATGACGCCCTCGAAGTACTTCGCGCGGGTGAAGCGCGGGGAGCGCTCCGAGACCTGCCCGAAGGCCTTGCGGGAATCGGTGAGCTTGTCCTGCTCGTAGAGCCGCACCCCGAGAAGGTAGTAGAGCTCGTCGCGGGCCTGGCGCGGGAACTCGTCCACCGGAACCTTCGCGACGATGCGCGCGAGATCGTAGTCGTCGCCGGTGTAGCGGGCGATCTCGACGAGCTTCGGCAGCGCGAACTTGAAGTTCGGGTTGGACGGGCCCTTCTTCACCACCTCGATGAAGTAGTACTGCGCGCTGTGGTAGAGGCCGAGGTCGAAGAGCGACGCGCCCAGGTAGTACTGGATGCGCCCTTCCTTCTGCGGGAACGCCCCTTCCTTGAGCAGCTCGCGAAGGAGCTGGGAGGACTGGAGCGGCTTCTTCGACTGGTAGGCGCGGATGGCCTGCTCGAGCTTGTCCGGGTCACGGGCGTCGGCGGCCTCGTCCTCCACGCCGGACTGATCCTCG
>JACCDP010225543.1_pt1 | contig 14429 bp, 5 predicted proteins | sample 7445841 | NCBI WGS metagenome assembly JACCDP01 (sample SAMN15323441, study PRJNA562643) | freshwater metagenome | isolation source: river surface water | place: USA:Blue River Watershed | collected 2017-08-17 | reverse complement strand
TAGAAGAAAATTAAGATTTAATTTCTTAGGAAAACTATTAATACAGCCCTTTGACCCTGTTCATATTTATATAAATTCTAAGTCTAAATATGATAATAAATTGTTGAGCGGGCTAAAGACTATGTTTACTGGAGTAAACTTTTTGCAAGCCGTTGGTGGAGCTTTCACTGATATTAGAAAACAAGGTGTAGAGTTATTTAAACCTTCTGATTTAACTACTATGGTAGAAAAGTCTGCATTTGTTGGTCCAGATTTTCCTAGCTTTTTATGGTCTTTATTGAGAACTCAATTTGTTACGGAAAAAGAAGGAACTCATGTATTTGCAGGTTTAGTTCAATCAGCAGATTCTAATTATTATGGAGGAGTATATGATATTTCTGTTAATGGTTCAGATAATTTTAAATACTTAACACTAGGCAGTGTTAATTTTAATCCATCGGTAGATGCTTGGAATGGAATATTTTATGATCCTTTAACTCCTTTTAAAAGCAGATTTGATACTGTTTCTACTAATTTTAAAAATGAAACTCCAGAATTATTGGAAGAGAATCAAACTATTTTAGGATTTAAATCAGATGGTACAGGTTCATATTTAAAATCTAAATCAGGACCTAATGCTGGCAGGACTGTTAACAAAGATAATTATATACAAGATAAAACTGTAGATCCTATTACTAAAAAATTTACAAGAACTTTTTATGCTCCTGATGGATTAGTTTATAAGTGGAAAGAAGGTATTGGGGCTTTTGTTCAATTTGGAAGTTCATTTGATTTAAATAGTCCAAACAATGTTGGAATACCTTCTTTAACACAAGAAGCTTTTGCTGGTCAAGATGTAATTAATGTTATTTCTTTATCAGTTACAGGGGTTCCTTATAATTTTGCTACTTATTGGAACGCAGTAACAAAACTAAATGGTTTTGGTAGAGACCCTCAATCACAAGAAGATCCTGCTCGCTCATTCTTTACTTCATTACAAAATGATTTACAGAAGCGCAATATGTTATGGGGTAATTTTATTCCTTTTAAAACATTAAGTGTGAATGAAGGTCAATATAAACAAGCTATTTTTACATTAGCTAGAATTGAAGATAACAATAGACAAATTAATGAAAAATTAAAAAGATTGGCAGAATTAAATGACGCTGCTGTTTTAGTTTCTTCATATGCTACTACTGATCAAGCTAAAGCTTTAGGAGCAACAACAGACCCTTCTCAAGCTGAGGCAATTACTAAAGCTAGACAGCAATTAAATAAAGAAGTTAATAGTTTAATGGATCAAGTTAAAAAGGACAATGCTAGAGCCTTTGTTCAAGTAGGCGACACTGTTTCTTTTAATGCAGATGAGTTTTATTATAAAGAAGATGAAAAAAGTGTTATGCCAAAAACTAGACGGTTTTTGCGCAGACAAGTCAATTTTTTGACTAGAAGAATGTCGTATGCTGTTCGAGCCAATGAAGATAAAAATTTATTTATTGTAGATGATTTTTATGATAAAGATTATGACATTGCGGCATTTAATTCTGCTTTAGCTTCTCAGATGGAGTTGTATAAAAATCAATTTTTGACTGTAGATCAAAAAATCAGAACAGCAGCTAATCTATTAAATTTAGAAGTTTTTTGTGATACTCAAGGTCATATAAGAGTAAGACCGCCACAGTATAACAGAATGCCAAGTTCTGTATTTTACAAAATGATGTATCAAAAAAAGGCTTTTGGTATACAAATATTTCCTCAATTTTTAGATGATTTATTTAATGAGCAACTTACTACATTACGAGAAAGACTGGAGATAGTAGAAGATTATATTCGTTTAGATTGTGCGATACTTAAATATTTTGATGATGTATCTGCCCAAAAATTTATAAACGGACCAACTATAAGTGGTTCTGGAGAGCCATTCGCATTTGTATCTAATTCAGATGGCTTTATTGCAGATATTACTCAATTAGTTGCTCAAAAAGATCCTGATAGGAATTTAGGTCAAAGCGATCAACAATTTCCTGGATTTAATGCAATTCAAAGACAAGCTAGTAGCACAAAAGATATTTTTACTAATTCACAAAGGTATTCTTTTATTAATCAAGTCTTAAATAAAACTACTACAACTCCTACTTTAGCTGATAGCTCCTTTAACATAGATGAGCCTGTTAATTTTGAAACTAACAATGTTTTAAATTCATTAAAAACTAGAATAGAAAATAAATCAGGTCAAACAGTTTCTATCAGCTCTATTGCTTATAAAATTAATGGAATAGGTGTATTAGGAGTTGCGAATGATCAAGGACAGACAAATGCTAGCATTAAAGTAGATGTGTTTAAAGTCACACAGGATTTAGCATCTAAATTATCAGAAAGACAAAGATTAATTAAAATATTTGCTAGTTCTTTAATAAATGCAAAAGAATATAAGTCACTAGATAATGACTCTTCTGTATCTAATAGTTTATTAGTTTCTGGTGCGTTTGCAAACGATAATATTCCAGAAGTATTTGAACATATGATAGAAGATGAATCATATGATGATTATGGACCAAATGCTGGTAAAAGATATGTAATTAAAAATAGTCAAATTATTAATTATAATTTTTCAGAAAATTTGCCAGAATATACAACAGTAGAGGTTCAAGGAACTTTAATTAGTGAAGCTCCTGATGCTTTGCCTCCAGGATTAAATTCTTTTCCTTCCAATGGAAATGCATTAGTTACTGCAAGAGCAATTGATTATGATTTATGGAGAAATTATGGCTTATTAGGAACTAATTCTCCAGTAGTAGTTCCATTTTTACGAGATCCTAATAACCAATGTGCGCCTTATGCTGTTAGCTTATTAAGTCGTGCCAGAAATAATATTATTAGAGGAAGTGTTACTGTATCTGGCAATGAATACTATCAACCAGGTGAAGTAGTATTTATAGAAGATAAGGGATTATTATTTTATGTTGAGTCTGTTAGTCACAACTATACTTCAGGAAGAAGCTTTACTACCTCATTAACACTTACTTATGGTCATGCTCCAGGAGAGTATATTCCTACTACTTTAGATATAGTTGGTAAGTTATTATTTAATAATAAAGAAATAGGATCTTTGCAAGTACAAAGACAAAATAGCTCATTTAATGAGTCTAATTATGGAGCAATAATATATGATCCAAATGATAAGTCTGAAACGTTTCAACCTCCAAAAAATGGAAATATTGGAGGCTCTAATTATGGACCATCTAATGCTACAGTTATAAATAATATATTAAATAATGCTTCTTACTTAATTTATACACAAAATGCACAAGGAAATAATGTAAATAGCAAGATTGAGTTAAGAATTTATTATGATAGTAAAAAAACAAAATTTGCTAGTACAAATTTAGTTAATTTTGCTAATTATATTAAGGATATATTATGTGGTAATTCCACTTTTAATCAGCAAGATGCTTCCAACAATAATATTAATAATATACAATTCCCGCCAGAATCTGTACAAGTTGTAGAAGTAGATGTATCTTCTACAGAAGATCATCGCTCTCCATCTGCAAAAGCTATTTCTGTTAGTAGAGATTTAATTAGTCAAGCTGGAGTTCTAATAGAAAAAGAACAATTTTTAGCAAATAGGCAGTATAAAGATAATGTGATTACTGGGGCTAATGCTATTAATCCAGATCCTAGAAAAAGTGTAGAAGTGGATAAGCAAAGAAAAGCATTATTTTCATATGTAGTAGACTGTTGGGTTAAATTAAATGTACAGCCACCTCAAACACCCACACAACCTAGTAATACTACAGCTACTACAACCACGGGAACCTAATCATGCCTAATAACCCAAATATTTTTAATCAACCTGTTGGTTTATTTATTAGAGGAGCGGTTACTAGCTTTGATCCTGCTACTAATGTAATGTATGTTGAATTAGCTAATAGCGCTGCAATTGGCGCTAAAACGGCTCCAGTTAGAGTTTCTGTTAGTTATCCTCTTACCATGACCAATAAGTTATTTATTGGTGCAAGACCCAAGCCTGGAACTCCTGTTATTTTAGGTCAAGGAGCAGGTAATAAATATTATTTTGTTTGTTTTCTGCCAGAAAATATTAAACAAATTCCTAGCGTTAATGAAGATGAAATATTGGTTTCAGCCAACAATCAAAATCAAATTAGACTAGATAGCATCAGCTCTAGTACTTACATTGGTTCTGAAAATAATAAAATGCATCTAAATGCGGTTAGAAGTTTATTTACTACTAATTTTGCAGACCAACAACATTATACTCAAGCATCAAAATATATTAATGGTATTATTAGAAGAGATAAGCCTACCTTATACAAAGGTGCCAACCCAGATTGGGACTTAAATAGTAGGCTTACTAATGATAAATATGATCCTAATTATACAGTTATTTCTTTAGATCCTTCTTTGCCTCCTAGATTAGGGGGAGCAAATAAAAACCCTCCATTTGTAGAAAGCAGAGAGATATTATATGAGTTTCAGGATTTAGCAGATGTAAGAGATGAAACTACAGAGTCTTTAATTTATAGTTCTTCTGGTGGCACTAATACTATTTATTCTTTGCCTAATAGAAGAAAAAGTAAGGCAGATACTTTTAGTTTAACATTAGAGTCTCCAAACTATTTAATGGAAACAGTAAAAGGTACTGCGGTAGATATTTTTGGTAATTTTTTGGATATAAATAGATATCCAATTCCTATTAGTCAAGATCAAAATACTATTAACAGTAATATTTCTGTTGATAGAGTAGAGTCTTATAAAAAAATAAGAGCGCTGCAAAGAAAAGGTATCGCCTTTCATTTTGAATTAAATGCTAGAAAAGATTTTAGTAATACTAATATTTTAGGGGCAGCTATTTCTGGTGGAGAAGATGAGCCAACTAATAATATTGTGGATGCATTTGGTTATGATAATAAATTTCCAAACGCTGATTATGGAAGATTGCGTAGTAGATTTTTCTTTGATATTGATAAAGAGGGTCAATTTAAATTAAATGTTCCGGCTTCGTCAGAAAAAGGAAACGTTGCTTTATTAACAAGATATGAAAATTTTTGTAATATAAGCCCAGATGATAATGAAAATCCAGATAAATTATTGCCTGACAATGACTTGATTGATATTTTACAAGATTCTTTTGCTTCACCTAAGCTAGATTTAAATACGCTAGTGTACAGCAATTTACCTGGATCTATTAATGTAAAAGACGGCTTGGCAGATGCTACGCCTAAAGATAGGAGATACAATGCAAACATTCTGCATGGAACTGCCTATCACGATATCTTATCTACATGTTATGCTCATCAAAGCTATAACTTTGTAAAATATCAATATACAGACCCTGCTAATCCTTTTGTTAATGTAGAAGAATTTCCATTATTAAAAAATGTAGTTACAGATACTATTCAAGTTGGCGGCACTAGTGCTAATGCAGGGGGTCGCAGTGGGTCTATTAATTTTGATGGTTCAGTTGAAATGAGTATTGGCGCAAATACTATAGATAGACAATCTTTGTGGTTAGATACTGCTGGTGGAATGGTAGCTAATATTGGAAGAGATAATAAAAATATGAGCGCCGCCATGTCTATGAATGGTGATGTATTTATTCAAGTCGGCGGCTTGGGCGTGGTAGGAGATAGTAGGTTCGTAAAACAAGTAAATGGTCAAATTGGAGCTGTTTTAGATTTGCGTGTGTTTAACGATGGCAAGACAGTAACTATGTTTAGAATTGATAATAATGGAGTTACTTTGATGACTCCTGGCAATTTAAATATATATGCTGCAAAGCAAATAAAAATTGCAGGCTCTGATTTAGAAATAGATGTAGAGAACTGCACTATTCAAGGAAGATTAGTTAAAAAAGTTTTTGGTGGATCAATATAAGGATAATTATGGCAAAATTAAATAAAATAGCTTATAATCGTTTATTATTGCAAGCAGAAGAGGCTAAAGATCAAGGCATGGTAGCATTAGCCGAGGCTATTATGTTTGCGATACAAGCACCAGATATGCAAGAAAATAAATATTCTTATGATGATTTAAATAGAGATATTTATCAAGGATTATGGGAATTAGCTTCTAAAGTCGCTAAATATTATGATGTAGAAGATGTAAGAGTTGAAAAAATATCTAAGGTAATTGATTCTTTAGTTTCTACTTTTATTGAAGATTTAGAAGATGCTTTAGAGGTAGAAGATGTAAAAGGTCCTAAAGAACCTAAGTTGTTAGGTGAGTCTGAATAATGTTGATATATAAGTAACACAATGTGCCCTTGTTCACCTAATGATGTATCAATTCCTATTCCAGACGCCCCTAGTGGTCCAGCCATTCCGGGGTTTGGAGTTCCATTTGCTTTAAATATTCCTAATATCACTACTTTTCCTGAGGGGTTTCCGGAAGACTTATTAGATGTATTATCAAAATTGCAATTATTATTACCTCCAGGAGTATTAAAGCCCAATTTAAGTGTTAACTTTAGCAAAGATATTTTAGATGGTTTATTAAATTTATTAGATCAATTTATGCCATTTTTAATGTTGTATAAGTTTTTCTTACCAGCATTAAATTTAATTATTTGTATTATTGAAATTATTTGTTCTTTATTAAATCCAGAAAAACTAATAAATGCTATTGTTAAATTGTTTAGAACTTGTATCCCTGAGTTCTTAAACTTATTTCCAGTATTTGCTTTAATTACAATGATTATCTCTCTAATATTAATGTTAATTGCATTAATAGAGTATTTGGTTGCTCAAATACTAAAATTAGTAGAGCTAATTCTAGCTAACATTATTGCATTAGAACAAGCATTTGCGTATGCTGATGCCACAGCGATTATTGCTATTGCAAATAAAATAGGCGCTACACTTTGTATATTTCAAAATTTATTTGTCATTTTTGAAATATTTAATTTAGTCTTTCAAGCAATCAAAGACATTGCTGCGGGGTTATTCTCAATTCCTCCATGCGCTGATACTGGTCCAGATAGCTGCTGCACTACCGACGTATGTCCAGCCATCGTAAAAACAGAGTACACTAGAACTACTGGTACTTTTAAATACTTAAACCAAATATCATTATTAGATGTTGGATTGCCTCCTCCATTAAATGAATTAACGATTGATTATCGTAATGAGAGCTGGCAATTATATGACACGCAACAGCAAGTAGATCAGGCATTTAGCAATATTTATAATGCATACGATGTTCCTGTTCCTCCAGAAAAAGCTGTTTTGGCTGCGCTAGGAATTCCTGTTAAACCAATTTTCTTTCCTACAGATGTAGTGTATACTGCTCAAACACCTCCTAATCAGGCTGCGTATACAATAGATTTAAGAGTATATTATAATCCTAATGATTGGGGTCGTACTGGTAAATCTAGATTCATTCGTTTTAAAGATTGTATTGTTACTGCTTTACCAAATGTTAATTTAAAAAATTATGATAATAGCACCACTACTATTAACAATGCTGTTATTAGTTTGGCAGGAGGTATTGGCTATGAAGATGATGGAACTACATTATTAACTGGATTTGATCCTGATGGAATTACTCCTAATGATCTTCCTGCCACACTAAATAATTTCTTACATAAACAGCAAATTACTAATTTGTTCCCATCTCCAAGTCCCACGGATGGGTATCTGTTTACAGATATAGAATATACATTTAAACCTAATATTGCGGTTTTACTTGGTAAGAATTTAATTACTACTGGATGTGTTCCAGAAATTGCTTTAAACAAATCTTTTATCAATACATTAGTTGCAGGTGACGCTGTCTTTAAATTGCAATTATTAAGAGATATTTTGAATGGACCTAACTTCCCTAACTTACAAGCTACTCAAGAGTGTTTGACATTAGCGGTAACAGGTTTAAGAAATAATTTAACTAGAGGTGGTGTTGCTAATTTTCAAGCTCTAGCTACAGCTTGTTTAGACAAATTAAAGTCAGACGCTAATCAAGCATTATCTGATTTAATTGGTTTAGGATTTGATCCATGCAAGAGCACTTTTACGGCTACTCCAGTCTTGCAGTTTACTACAAAGCCCATTAAAATATCAGTAGATTTAAAAGAAAAAAATGGAGTTTCTATTTCTACTGGCATCCCTGCAGATTTAGCAGAAGATTTTGCAAATAGACTAAAAGCACATGTTACTTTTGGAGAAGCTAGCAAGTTTACATATGACGGATATCAGTTTTTTAATTCTGACCTTACTAGCAAAGCTCCTGGTAAAGGAAGTGTAATGGTTTCTTTTGATAATAACATTTTTTGCACTAACAACATTCCAGCAGATGTTAACATACCTCCTTCTAGAGATTTACAAGAAATAAACTATGAATTTATCTTTAGTTCAAATATTAACGTGGGAGAAGGCGATTCTTCAGATGGTAAGCCAAGGTTTGATGTTAGTGACTTGTTAGGGGATAGAAGTAAGGATAATGTGTAATGGCTACTTTAGATAGCATTCAAAAACCACAAAATTTTGATATTAATATTGAAAAAATTTATACTGATTTTATTAGTACAATTGATTCAGTACGAAGCAATATCAATATTACTGATCCTGCTAATTTAAATTTATTAAAAAAATTTACAGAAGCTAGTTTTAGTGGCAGCCCTACTACCTCTGGATTAAAAGCAGAGCAAACACCACAAGAAAGCAGGTGTCATGCTTTTTATAGAATCTTAGGTCTGCCTGTTGTTTCTAATAGTGGTATCTATAATCCTGGACTTGATATTATAATAGAACCAGGTAGAACAATTACATTATCTCAAAAAGTAGCTATAGCTAATAGTTTATTGCAAGGATTTTTAGAAATCTCTTTAGCTAGAGAGCAATATGTTAATAATAATTTAAAAACATTTTCTAATAATAACTCTATTGACTCTTGTGTATTGGCACTATCTGGCAGCAATATCAGAGAATTTTCTTCTCCATTTAAAAAAGATGCTAGTTCTGTAGATTTTAATATAGCTAATCAATCTTATATTATTTCTAAAGAAAGTCTAATAGGTAGTAATAGTAAAGTTACATTTGATCAGTATATTGGGTTAGAAGGAACCCCACCCACTCAGTTTACTACTACTAGATATCATTTAATTAAGCCATTTATGGTAGATCCTAGAATTGATTTGACCACTGCATCTGATAAAAAAATAGCTATTCCTTTTGTTAGAGATAAATTACAATTAAGAGTTAATGAAACTAAATATGTTTCCAGACCTATAATTGAAAAAATAATTAGAGATAGGTTTGGAGTAGCCAATCAAAAAGCTAATATCGGTAGTTTGCCACAAACTGTAGTAGATGATATTTTAAATAATGACACAATTAAAGATAGCGCATTAGTACAAAAAGTAGTTTCTGGAAACTTATACAATTTATCCGAACAGCAACAATTTATTAAATATTTGAGCATTATCTATTCTATGATAGATAAACTAACAGAGGCTCAAAAAACTATCTTAGATGCCCAATCTCAATATTATTGGTTACCCATTCCATCTAAGACAGGACCAGAGGGAGGCTGCACCGTAAGCCCTATCTATCAAAAAATCCCTGCATCTTTATTAACTCAAAAAGATTTATCTGTAGTTGCCGCTCAATTGAAAGATGTAACAAATCAATTAAATTCCCAAGCAGCAACTGTATTAAACCAAACTGACGTTGGTGGGTTTTTATTACCAGCGTATACTGTTACTTATAGCAATGACACTACTAATGCTTTAGGGGATAATAACTCAGAAAGTTTAAAACAATTAACTGGTAATAGAGAGTCTACTTTATCAGAAGCAAATGCTGCTTTAAGAACCATTGAAATTATTATGGGAGAATTTAGCGGATTTGGTTTATGTGACATCATTGCGATTATGGGGGCTTTGTATGTCATGCCAGCTAATAGTTTGTTAGGATTTTTAGATAGAGATGCTTATTCTAGAGCAAAAGAAGTAAAAGAATTAGGGTTGCCGGAACAAAATCCGGTACAAATCACAGACGCTTTAGTAGATTTTAGCAAAACTGTTAGTGATTTTTATAATATTATGGATAAAATTTATAAAGATTTCTATTCTACATAGATAATATTAGGCATTGTGTTTTTATTGCATAATATTTCGGTATTATAAGAAGCAGGAGTTAATACAATGTCGTTTGATTTAAAGATTACTGATGGAGATTTAGTTATCAAAAATGGTGACTTACAGCAAGTCATAGATAGCGAAAAGCTCATTCAAGACATATTAAAATTGTGCCTTACTACAGCTGGCACCAATCCATTGCATCCTTGGTACGGTTCTTTTTTATCTAGAACTATTGTGGGAAATCCAATGGATAATGCTATGTTATTAAGTATTTCTCAGTCACAATTAACTGTTGCTTTAGAAAATTTAAAAGGATTGCAAGAATTACAGCTAAAAAACTTTCAAAGAGTTAGTGCTGATGAGCAACTTGGAGCAGTTTTAGATATATCTGTTAATAGAAATAAATTTGATCCTAGGTTATTTGAAGTTAGTATACGGGCTTTAACCAAGGGATTGAAACCTATTACTACAGCTTTTAGAGTTTCTACAATTTAAAAGAGTGCGGGAAATATATGGTAAATATTAAATCTGTCAACGAAATCATATTAAATTTAATAGATTTTTTTAAACTAACTCAGCCTGATTTAGATACTAAACCAGGCACAGTAGCAAGAGATTTATTTATTGATGCCCCTGCCTCTCAATTATCTTTATTGTATGATGAGTTAACAGGTGTTTCTAATAAGCAATCACTAAGATTAGTAGCTGGCACTGATTTAGATAAATTAGCTAAGAACTTTTCTTTAACTAGAAAGCAAGCCATTCCTTCTAGCGGTGTTGCTTTATTAACTTTTGCATCTATTGATGCTCCAGTAAATATTAATCAAGGTGATATTGTTATTTCTAGTAACGGATTATCATTTTCTGTTACTACTGGGACAGCTATCACTACCTCAGCCATTAACTTTTATAAGTCAGTAGCTACTAAATACAGAGATCAATTAGATTTAGCAGGTATTACTGATCTTTATGCCGTAGAAGTTACAGTAATTGCCACTTCTGCTGGAAGTGCAAGTAATATAGGAAAATATAGTTTAAATAGAACTACTATTCCAGGAGTAAGTAATGTTACTAACATTAATGCTTTTGCTGGTGGAGCTGATCAAGAAACAGATTCTATATTTAGAAATAGAGTTCTAGCTACTTTTAGTGGATCTAGCGTAGGCACTACTTTAGGTTATCAAAACGCCGCTTTAAGCACTACAGGCGTAATTGACGCCAATGTAATTGAGCCTGGAGATCCATTAATGGTTAGAGATGGAACAATTACATTAATTAATCCAGATGGCTCGGCTACTATCATCAGTGAAGGGACTGGTGGTAAAGTAGATATTGCTATTTTAGGTAATGTATTACAACAAACTACAGATTCTTATATTTACAAAGACAAAAGCAATAATAATGATCCTACTGACACTAGAAATGATGTGGTGTTAGGTCAAATTGCTGGAGATGAAAATAAAACAATTAATCGTAAAAGAATAGACAATATTAGCGAAAATAGTTTGCCACAGCAACCTGTTAGTCAACTTTTACAAGTTTCTGGATCTGTTAGTGGATCTAACTTTGTTCAAAAGTCAGTTGATTCTTATGGAAGAGTAAATGGTAATTATGAATTAATTAAAGACACTGGCGTATATTCTGGCTCTCCTTGGGGTTTTGATAAGTTTCATTGGATTTCTAATAAAATATCTCTTTTTCAAGATGAAAAAGTAAAAAACCAATTTAATGGTCAGGATCCAGCTACTTTTAGCGGATTAATCCAAATACATGATGTTCAGCAGAACGTATCTATTACAAATGAAGATAGCGATGTTACTTCAGACCGATCCATAATAAAATTATTACATACACCATTAAATAACGTTACTAGAGTATTCAATGTAAATACTGGTGAAAGATATGTAGTAGTAAATCAAAATTTAGACAATACTGGAGTATACAATACTACAGGAAGAATTCAGATTTCTGGAAATACTTTACCAGTTCCCAGTGATGTATTACAAGTAGATTATAATTGGATTGTATCTTATGATCAATATTCAGATTTTGATGGATTATATAATACTTCAAATATTAGAGCAGTTAATGATAGCATTGATTGGGGATACTCTTCGATTGTTAGAAATGAAATAGTTACTTTTACAAAAACAACTGGCACAAATTTCTTTAATGGCACAACAATACATCCTGTAAGCTCAGTAGCTACTGCTAACAAATCTATTGAAGTAGATGGTACAGTAACTGCTATTACATCTGGAATTTTTACTGGTAGATTATCAGTAGTTGTTAGTAATTTACCTGTAATTACTAATACAGTTGACTCTATTTTAGTTAAAAACACAAATATTGAGCAGTACAATACTGCTCAAGCAAATGGCAGTTTTACTAGCTCTCCTGTACTAGTTAACGCTAGCTTATTGTATGTTACCACTATTATCCTACCCACAGATGTAGTGGTTAAGAGTGGCGATAGAGTTACCGTATTTTTAAACTCAGAAGACGTATTTCATGCCACAAATTCAGTAGGTAGTACAAATGGAAATCAAATTACTATTCCTGCAGATAATATAAATACCACGGCTACTGTAATAAATTTAAAAGTTTCTTATGTAGCCAATGTATTTGAGTTATACAACTCTGCATTTAATGCATTACCGGCTAGTAGAGTAGGAAATGGTTATTTGTTATCTAATAACAATGGTTTCAATAACTTTACTCCAGTTAATTTGGCTAGAAGAGAGTCTCAAGTTGTACAAAAGAATTTTAGCAATCAATTTTATGTAGAATTAACATTACCTTCAAATGATTATACTTTATTATCCTCTCAAGTGGTATCTGTAATTCGTTTATCAGATGGTGATGAGTTATGGAATTCTGACAATCCAGGAACTATTGCTATAGGAACTTCTGGAAATTATCAGTTAATATTAACTGGTTATAATATTCCTGCTATTTCAGAAAGAGTTTTGGTAATTTATTATGCTACTGATATTCGTAGATATCAGCCATTTACTTTTCAAAATAACTTAATAAAATATAGAATTGGTACATTATTAAAAGACTTTTTTACTAACACATTGTATGTTCCAATCAATAATTTTGTTAATGAAACTAATTTAGAGTTCCAAGTATTAGAGCCAAATACAGATATTGCATTATTTACGGTTAACGATGGTTATTTAGTTAATAACGGCTCTACTGCTATATTGGGAAGTTTTTCTACCAATTTTTCTACTTTAAATGACTTAACTAATAAAAAAATAAAAATTTATAACTCAGGAACTAATAATAATGGTTTGTACGATATTATTAGTTACAACACATTTAATAACACCATGGTAATTAGTAGTTCTTTGGAACAGATTAATGCTAACCAAATTTCTATAGTAAGGTTGTTAGATGGTCAAGAAATTTGGAATACTAGTGGAACTATTGACATAGCTGCAAATAGATTGTATTTACCATCTGGAGCAAATGCTTTAGAAAATGATACGGTGTATATTAGCTTCTTTAACTATTCTAATTTAAAACAATCTTTAACTAGGCTAGCTTCTATAACTACGGATCAAGTAACTAATACTGGTACAATTACTATTGCTGGCACCACAGTTACTAAAGCTACAAACATTGTATTTACAGCCACTAATACTGGTTTGAGATTAAATTTGTTGGAGGCAATGCGTAAGGCTTTAGGAATTTCTTCTGCTACAGCAGTACCTAGTACTTTAAGAGTTGCTAAAATTGCTAAATTAGAAAAAGTCACAACCGTAAGTAACTCTAATGATGAGGTTGTAACTGTATTGGCTACCTATGATCTGCAAAATACTATCATAAAAAACAATTTGCTATATGAAAATGATTGTTTGTCAAACCCTGCTTTATCTAATTTAGAATTTATTCTACCATCTACAGAAAATAATACTTTAAATACAGATGTACAAAATTTACCTCGAATAGGAGATAAGTTAAGGGTTACATTCTATTATGTAAATGATAATGATTCTGAGAACTTAGCTTATACAAGAAATGGTGCGTTATATACAAATAAGAAGTTTGCTTTCATTAATAGGGTATTTATTAGTAGCGGATTTAAGACTTCACAATCTACTAAATTAACGTTAACTTCTTTTACTCAACCAAATGCCGGGGCTAGATATAAAGCTTTTTATGATTATACTGCCCCTAAACAAAATGAAAGAATTGTTATTAGTTACAACTTTAATAAATTAGTTTCAGATGTAACTTTTAATATAGAAAATACAAGACCTATTAATGCAGACGTAATAGTAAAAGCTGCGAAAGAAATTAAGTTAGATTTAATAATGAATGTAGTTATAGATGAAGCCTT
>JACCDP011020096.1_pt1 | contig 14431 bp, 6 predicted proteins | sample 7445841 | NCBI WGS metagenome assembly JACCDP01 (sample SAMN15323441, study PRJNA562643) | freshwater metagenome | isolation source: river surface water | place: USA:Blue River Watershed | collected 2017-08-17 | reverse complement strand
TAGAAGCTCTAAACATTCGAAGTATAGCATCAGCTATAGTTTCATCCTCATCATCTCGAATAATATTAGGGTGATATGACATTATAAATAACGCAAGAGCAAGATCTAAATCCCTTCTTCTATCAAGTCTCAATATACTTTCTAATATTTCGAGTATAATATCACTTGAAACCCACTCGTTATTTCCTTCTTCTCTTATTTTTTCTAAAGTAATATTAATTGCTTCCCGAATATCTCTTAGTCCAATCATTCTTATAATTTCATCTTCATAATCAAACTCATCATCACTTTCATCACCACTTCCAGCTTCACTCTCAAAATCTAATCTTCTATTAACTGGAACAAGTATCTGGTCTATTGGAATACTATAATATTCTGATGCTTGTCGTTCATCCATATCTATCCTTTCAAGTAATTCTTCTGGAGTATATCCATAAACATCTGCTATTTCTGCAAAACTACGATTCATCTGAGTTCCGTGTAATACTGCTCTTCTTATATTGTCTCTTTCTCTTGTATTTCTGTCTCTTACTGGAACCTCAACTTCAAGCAGACTAAACTCTTTATTACATAAAGGACATTCTGCCACATCTCTACCTTTATTTACTGCTGTTCTTATAAGACAACTTTTATGGACTAAATGTCCGCAACTTAATCGTCCTTGTTCTGTTTCCGTATTAGTTACTGTCTCAACCAAACTTATACCTTTTTCATCTTTATTCATAAGACAACTAGGACATTCAAATTCTTCCTCTTCATCTTCATCATCTGGTTCATCTTCTATTTCTTTTGCCCTCTTATACTGGTCGTAATAAAACTTCTTAATACCAGTGCTTCTTTCCCCCATATTTTCAACACAATCTCTATTATCACTTAAACAGGTTGGATAATGGTTCTTTAATTGACATAATCTAACAATCTCATCGAACCCGCATTCATTACCAATACACCCTTCATTTTTTATTTCTTCAAAACGAGCTTCCAAATCCTCTCGTTTAACACCCATAGGATTATCTTTACATTCAGAGTAAAGAGGACCTAAAATAAGTCTTCTAATTGCATCAATTCTTTTATTAGTTGCAGCCATTTATAAATAACTAATAAAAATAAAAAAAAATTATCGTGTAACTTCTAACACAAGTTGGACTTGAGTTCCTGGATCACTCTCTATCGGGAAACCATATCCTTGAAAGTATGTAAATTGATTAAAAGGTTCAAATTGAAGAACTTGACCTGTTGGAAGGGTAATTCTAACGTGAAGAGTATCATTCTCTTTAAAAGATAAATTTTGTGTCATATAACTTCCTTGTAAAGTAAGCCAAGATGTATTAGGATTGAACGTAACTGGAACTTGGAACAAAGCCTTCTTAGCAGCTGGGGCGTTACTTATAATAGGATTACTATAAGTATTACCCCTTTCACTGTAGATTTCAACATAAACGTGAGAATAGTTTTGAAGGGTTCCATAACCGTTTAAAATATTTCTATTTGGGACGATTAAACTGATAAGTCTGAGGTTCTCACAAGTTGCATTACTGAAAGTATTACTTCCTTGATAGTTTAAAGGCACAACATTATCTCTTGTAAATCTTAAAATTTCATATGTTGTTCCAGATGTAACTAAAGATGAAAAAATACCTGAAACAGTTGCTATTTTTGTGGTTCCGTCATAAGCAGTAATACGTTTCCATTGATATGATGTAGGAGGAGAACCACCAGGTAAATATACGAATGTATTAACATAGTAGTTATCAACAGATGAAGAACCAGCTCCAAGATATATCTGGTTTAATGCGGTTGCATTATTTGATGTTGTAGAACGTTCAGCTGGTAACTCCTTTCTTATAGAATATAAGGTTAATGCTAAAGGTGCAACACTAAAACCAGTATCTACAGTTGCAATTTGAGAAGATCCATCATAAGATGTAATTAATCTAAATTCACCTCCAATTTCAAGGTAACTTCCTCTATAAAAGTTTAAGATGTTAGAGGAAGTAACAGATAAAACAATTTGTGTGGTAGTGGAACCTCCAGATAATTGATTAGATTCATAAGGAAAAGCTGAAAGAATAGGGTCTTTAGCAGTTGCTGGGCCATTTAAAGTATATGCGTTTGTCTCAACCACAAAATCTCCAATGTTAGGATAGGTTAATCTATCTCTATAAGCACTGTCAATATGGATATATCTTTTCATTTTTAATATATATGAGGATATTATTTTAAATTTAAGTTAAAAGTTTGAAGATAAAATATTAAAAGTATGGCGACAAGTATTGATGATGCGCTATTTTCGTCTTTTGAAAATATAACTATTAATATAGATCTTTCATCTAAAAATGATATTGAACTTTTACAATTGTTCGAAACTGATATAACTGAAGATGAAAGAGTAAATATAATAGTTGAGCTTTATAAGAGAGATAAAAACTTGGTTATAGAATGTATAAATAATGTATTGAACTCTATTTTTATAAACAAATCATCGGTTAAAAAGAGAATTATTTTATGGGTTATTAGAAATAAATGTTTTAACTTCCCTCTAAGAATAAGATGCATTGAAACTATAGAACAGCTTGATGGTAAGACTGACGAACAATATTTAAATTGTCTAGAAGACGTGATGAATGAAACCTTAGAATTTAAGAAAAAATATGAGGTTGGAACAACGTTCTTCTGGAATGTTTTTAAAACAGTTTTAAAAAGAAATAGTTCCCCTTCACAACACCTTTTAATCCGCCTTTGTGAAATATGGAAAAGTGTTATTTTGGATGCTTCATTACAAGAAGAATTTAGATATAAATTATTACAATCTTTATGCAATAACGAAGAGTTAAGTGATCCCCTTAAATATAATTTTTCAAATATTTCCCTTGAATATAAGTGGGAAGATTATAGATACATTATGTATATCATACAGTTTATAATTAAGACAAATAACCTTAATTCTACCCATTTAGATGTGTTATATAATACTATTGATGAAAGAAAATTACAAAGTAATGCAAAAGCTGATATTGCTGATTTTTTCCTCGGATTAAAAGAAAACTTTTCAGGTTACACTCTTCCTGAAAACACTGACGAATATATTACTAAAGGGAAAGACATTTTGGATAAATTATCATACGAAGAAGGAGGTGCAAAGACATTTTATAACAACACGCAAAATATACATAAGATTGAGGTTGATAGTTCAATAAATCCGTTCATTGAAATGCTCTTGTCTATTAACCTTGAAATTCCTACTAACGAAGATGAACTTGATGACTTTATAGATAAGGTTGTTGATGAAATAAAAGATTACTCAAGTAATACTCACTCAACAGAAGAACAAATAAGAATTATAGGTTCAATCAATCGTTTTATGCTAGACAATACATTATACTCTAAATATAGCGTGTCATTATTGACTTTGTTAGTAAGAAGCTATTATTATATCCAAAATCATAAACATAAAGATGAGCTTATGAAGAGATTATGCGAAGAGCTTTGTGATATGGCAGATACTTGCACTACAGGTCATATTGGAAGACTTGTTAATATATTTAGTGGGTATGAAGTAACCTTATCAATGCCTGTTGAGGAAGAAATTAAAAGTTGCGTTTATGCAAGACTTACAAATATTATAAATAATAAAGATGAAGAAATTAGAGACCTTATATTTGACAGTATAGGAACCTCGGAAGAAATTAAATCAAGAGATAAATTACAAATAGATATGTCAGCTTCGTTAGTCGGAACAAAGAATGCTTATCTTGATGAAAATGGTATAATTATTGAGTTTGTTTTAACCGAGGATGATATTATAAAAGAACAACTTATGCATAAGACAGAAGACCCTGAAGTTTTATTTTATAAACTTCTCGGAAAAGATATTTCTGCTCTTCTTGATGAACTCAGAAATGAGTATAAGTCTTTAATAGAAGATGGAAAATTATCAGAACAAGACCTTGATTTATACTTTAGAAAATCTATTAATCTTTTTCAGGTTGGCGAAGGCATTTAATTTTCATTATTTATTTAAAAATGAAAATTAATTATTTCCAATATGTGCTTTACATAAAGGGCATACATTATGTGTTTCTAACCAATTTAAAATACAGGTTGTTTCAAGACAATCTTGTTTATTTTCGTGAAACTTATGTCCGCAAGGTAATAATGTTATTAAAGTTTGTCCGACAATAAATTCATCTTGACATATCCCACAACCATCATTTTCTTCATTTTCGGAAAAAGTGTGTCTTGGGAGGCTCTCAACATTAAGAGTTGGAACAAGACATTTATCAGACTGATGAAACTCTTCTGGATTTCTTGAAAATTCATATATTCTTCTCATATATTCTTCTAGTTCATCTCTTGAGGGTATTTTACCGTGCAAAATATAAAATTCAACATACTGCGGATATAAACTACAAGAAGGTAATATTCCTGTATAAACAACGCATTGTTTTATCACTTTTTTAACATAATTTTCAGGATAACCTCTAACACAATTACATCTACTTTCAAACAAAGAATTTACAATCTCTTCCAAGTCTGGAAACGAATGAGCTCCATTTTCATAATATAACTCTAACGTTTTATGTATGATCTCTCTACTCAGTTCATATTCTCCATAATTGCTAATATCAGTCTCCGTATCAAGTAAATAACTGTCTCTTAAATCTTTTATGTGATTTGACGCGAGATCTCTCTCATCGTCTGAATATATGTTTAAAATATCACTATACCTTGTTCTTGAAAAATTTCTTACAGCTGTATCTCTAAGTATTTCTGGGGCGTTTATTATTCGGTCATAATACATATCTAATTCACCCGTATTTCTAAGTTCATCTATAAAAGAGTTATCTAAGTTATTAATAAGGTTACTGAATATATCAGTTAATGACCTTATTATAGCATCTGAAGGTCCAGTACTCATTTAGATAATATAACGATAAATCTTTATATTAATTTAAAAACAATTCGTCTTCATATAAAATGTCCCTTGGAGTAACTATTCTTACATATAACAATAATGAAGTCTTATTCTCAACCTTAAGACACCTTTATGAAAACACAGACTTTACACCTTTTAACAATATTGAAGTTCATATTCTCGCTCAATGTTGTTGTAAATCCTATATTAAATCACTTGAAACCATATGCAAAGCTTATGACATTCAAAATAAGGTAAAATTTATCCTTCACACTACAGATGAAAATATGGGAGTATCTAAAGGTGGAAACTTTTTATATAATCAAACCAAAAAGTTTGATTTTGTTCTTCAACTTGAAGATGACTGGATACTTTTAGAAAACAACAAATCCTGGTTATGGGAATGCCACAATCATATTTCTACTAATGAGAATATATCGACCATTTCCCTCCGTAAATATTCAAGCGATAAGGAAAGGTGGCAATATGGATGGTCTAGAACTATTCCATATATGTGTCATCAACACGAAAACAATTTTAATTATAAAGATAAACTTATACCTACAAATGACCCTAACTTTATAGAAATAAAAGAGTTTCTTTTTACCTTCAATCCAGTCATTAGAAACAATAGACATTATGAAGAAGCAGGAGTGTTTCCCCTTCCTGAATTTGAAGATGGAGATACATCTATTGAAATTAAAGACGGAGTTAAAATTCACTCTAATAAAAACTGGGGAGCTTGTGAAGCATTATCAATGGAGAAAATAAGACACTTAAAAACTGAACTCTATAAAGAAGGTATTTTCGGCCACTTTGATGATTGGGTTGATTATTTGAAAGATAGAAATATGGCTTTGTTCCAGAATGATTTTTCTAATCAAATTAATGTAAATTGTCACGTTCCTATACTTGTTATTCATACCGATCAAGTATTCTTTGAGAATATATCTCACGAGTTTATAAGACCTATGAATTTTGTCTGGTATGGAGATGATAATAAAAGATATATTGAGGTTCAAAAAATTATATCAAAATATAACCCAAGATGTATAATCATTCTTGGAAATGACCTTAATTTTCAATATATTAACAGACTGCCTTTTGAATATAGAAAAAAAGCTCTTCATTATAACTCTTTGAAAGACGTATCTATTTCTATGATTGAAACTTGTATTTTCTACTCTCATTATAAGCATCCTTATATTATTTCAAATCCTCTTATTAGTATTATAACTCCAGCTTATGAAAGTAAGCATAGAATTTTACGCCCTCTTCAAAGTCTCTTAAATCAAACTTATACAAACTGGGAATGGATTATTATTGACGATTCTAAGACAGATAATACCTGGAAACAACTCACAGAATTTGCCGAACAAGACTATAGAATTCAAGTCTATAAAAGACCTAAAAATGATGGAAGTATTGGCAAGAATAAGTCATTCTGCGGTAACCTCGCAAGAGGTGCTTTTGTCTTTGAATTAGATCACGATGATGATATCTTTCCACAAACATTTGACCGTCTCATTGATGCCGCAAATAAAAATAAAGATTGTGACTTCTTTTACTCCGATTTTATTGAATGCGGAGAAGATAATCTTTCACCTTTTACTTATGGTGATCATTTTGGTTTTGGTTTCGGAAGTTATTATAGAAGTTGGTATTTAAATGACTTTCACTATATCTGTAAAACCCCAAGAATGAACCCTCATACTTTTAGACACATTATAGGAGTTCCAAACCACTTTAGATGTTGGACTAAAAAGGCTTATATGGATGTTGGCGGACATAACGTAGATCTTCAAGTAGCTGATGATTATGATTTAATCATAAGAACATTTTTAAAATATAGATGGTGTCATATCCCTGAGTTTTTATACGTCCAGTATAGAAATAGCGGAGGGGATAATTTTACATTCCATAGAAATGCTTTAATTCAATACTTAACAGCAAGGATACAAAGCACTTATGAACAAGATATTCATAAAAGATTATTAGAGCTTGGAGTAAATGATGATGTTTATGGAAGAAATCCCGGTCATCAAAAAGACTATGAAGTAAATCGTTTTCAATACCCTATTCTTGAGAAGGTTTATCACTTTAATGATCTTGACGAAGATAATCCTCTTATAAGTATAGTTATGCCTACATACAACAGAGTTTCTCACTTACAGAAAGCCTTAGATAGTATCTTTAATCAAACTTATCAAAACTTTGAAATATTATTAGTGGGTGATAAGTGTCCTGTTTTAGACACTTTTGTTAGAGCTTATGATAAAGCTAAAGATAAGAGATTTAAGTATTATAATTTACTTCATAATTATGGTCCAGGTGGAGCTGTTCCAAGAAACTATGCCCTTAAGATGATGTGTAGTAGTAAATGGGTGGCTTATCTTGATGATGATAATGAATGGAAACCAAATCATCTAGAACACCTAGTCCAAACCTATAGAGAGAATAAAGACGTCCAATATATTTTTAGCAGTATGGTTATAGACGGAAAAGAGTTAGTTTTTGACGAGCCTAAACTTGGAAGAATAGATACAAGTTGTGTTATGCATAGGTTTGAGTTATGCGTAAAATATGGTTTATGGAAAGATAGAATAGAAGGAGGGTATGCACACGATTGGGAATTCTTCAGTAGATGGAAGGATGAAAAATGGATTGCAACTAAAGAATTTACCCTTTTATATAATACGGAGTTCAACGGTCAGTCTTTTGAGTTTTTGAATAATTTGTATAAATAAATTATTTCTTAGCTTCATTATAAAATGGAAGGTTATTCATTTCGTATATTTGTAGGCCAAAAAAATGCTTTAATGCTTTATGACACATATACAATCTATGGCGGAACAGGAACTGAAAGTGGAGGTGGTGGTTATCAAGGTCCTCAAGGTCCTGCAGGAGGAGGTTCTGGGACTGGAGCTCAAGGATTTCAAGGCCTTCAGGGTTTAATGGGATTACAAGGATTAATTGGATTGCAAGGTCTTCAGGGTTTGATTGGTGCAACAGGTTCAAGCGGTTTACAAGGTAATCAAGGTCTACAAGGATCACAAGGTTTAATTGGTTTTCAAGGTATTCAAGGTGGATACGGTTTTCAGGGTCTTCAAGGAGACATTGGATTACAAGGAAGTCAAGGTTTACAAGGTTTAATCGGTTTTACAGGTGCAATGGGTTATCAAGGCTTTCAAGGACCTCAAGGTTTAGTCGGTCCAACAGGTGCTGGAACTCAAGGTTTAGAAGGTCCTCAAGGTCCTGCTGGTCCGAGCGGTTTAGGAGGGTCAAGTACAGGATATATTGATATATATCATATAAATAATGCTGGAACCTTCCAAATAAGCACAGGTACTTTTAGTTCAAATGTTGCTACTGGACCTTTATCTGTAACTGTTGCTGGTAATGTTATGACAATTGGTGGTTTTACCTCACAATTCCCTAATTCTATAATAGGATATGGTGTGAACTATACAGCAGGTACTTCGACTGTGAATTTCTATAGACCAATGACTTACTTGAATACGACAAACGTCCAAGTAGAAATGTATCCTGGAAATCAGATTATATTAAGAAACTTAACAACAGCCAATATGGGAGCAGCTGTAAATACTACAGGTTTCCCTAATGGAACAATAGCTTATACAGGTAGATTTGTATTTACTTTTTAATTTATGATTTATAACAATTATTCATAAATTAATTTCTATTATATAATATAAAAATGAGTTCTCCGTTTATACCTCACACGGTAAATAGTATTTCTTATCCTCCTGCAAGTCCATATCCTCCTATTATTCTTCCATTTGTTATTACAAGCTCTTATGACATTAGTACTGGTATTAAAAATATTGTAATAGACATTGAAGCTTTTGATACAGGTGCTCCTCTTGGTATATATCAAGGTAGTAATGCTTATGACGGTAATAGTATTAGACCTGGTATGTGGATTACAAGCTCAATTTACGGTAATGGATGGCTTATTAAAACTATAAATAGTCAAAGCAGTACAACTGTAGACTGTGACGTTGAAGATGTTGACCTTTTTAATGAAAGTTTATCTCCGACTACACCTTCTTTAGGTGTTAATGAACCTGGTTTTGTATTTGAACTTTCAGAAGATGGTCTGCCTGCTATAACTAACTCTGACGTTAGAAATCTCCTAAATATTAATAATTGGCAACAATTTATAGGTGATCTTAACGCAAGATTTCAATCAAGAAATTTATACACAACTTATTTTCACGCTTATCAACCATCTCATACATTACAAGTTGGAAATTTTATTTATATTGACCCCTCTGATAGTACTTATAAAGTAGCAACAAATGATACTGAATTTAACTATTATATTATAGGAAATATTACATCTATTGGTTACCCTACAAGTGATTGGTTTACTTATAGACCTCGTGGTAAATATCTTACACCTGAAAGAATTAATTTTCCATATGCGTCTCCTTTAACAGGTTCTGTCGGTAGTTTATATTATATTCAACCTAATGGTTCAATTTCAACTAATAAACCATTTTTAACATCATCCCCTGTTTATATTCAAGTTTCTACCGGTTCCACAGGAGGAGCTGGTATTCTTATAGAAACTTCTTCATTTTCTTCTTCTACCGGTAGCTTAGGGCTACAAGGTCCTGTCGGAGATCCCGGACCTATTGGGTTTCAAGGAGTTCAAGGTTATCAAGGTTTATTTGGACCTACTGGATATATTGGAGTTCAGGGTCTTCAAGGAGTTCAAGGTTATCAAGGTTTAAAGGGTGATGTAGGTCAAGGTTTTGTTATTTTTGCTACTAGTCCTTCTTATACAGGTTTAAATAATGTTATTGCAACTGGAGGAAACGTGGGTGAATTTGTGTTGATTACTGGCGGTGATTTATTTGTTTATTCAGGAACTGGAGCGGGTTCGACTGGTCCAGGAAATTCTTATGAATATGCGGGTGATATAACAGATGAAAGTGCTCTTCTTGGAATACAAGGTAATCAAGGTTTTCAGGGTTTAGCCGGAGTTCAAGGTTTATCTGGTTTACAAGGTAGTATGGGTCATACAGGAGATTTTGGAGCGACTGTATTTACTTGGGACTTAATAGACTTTAACTTAACTAATAGTAACTCTATTATATCTACAGCTTCTGCCTCAGCATTCTCTTATGAATATTATATTATCCCTTGTGTGGTTCAATTTCAAGCAGGACAAACAAATAAATTTTTAGCCGGTGGTTTTACTGATGTTTTTGAAAATTTAGACGGATTATTGGGTCTTGACTACGGGTTTTATCTCTTAAATAACGGTCAGGTTAGAATTTATGAAAGCGGGGTAGACCAAGGTGTTTTTGGAACATATACCTCATCTACCTTTTTTATGGTAATTTATGACGGAACTTATATAAAATACTATATTGATGGAGTATTAGTTAGAACTATTATAAGAGGTAGTTCTAACCCTCTTTATTTATATTTATACTCATACACTTCAAATACCGCGATTAATAACGTTCATTTCTTTCCTATGGGAGCTAATGGATTACAAGGTGGTATTGGTCCTCAAGGTCTTCAAGGTTTAGCTGGTATTCAAGGGTTTCAGGGTTATCAAGGTCTTCAAGGTTTAGCTGGAATTCAAGGAGTTCAAGGATATCAGGGTTACCAAGGGTTCCAGGGTTATCAAGGTTTAAGAGGTAAAAATGCAGGTGTTATTTTATATTTAAATTATCCATATCAAGATTATGTTTCTCCAAACTATTTATTAAGATCTTGTCCTACAGGTGGAAACAGTATTTACGAAACATTAAATTTTACCTCTTATAATCAAGTCGAAATAACAAGTTATGAAACCGCATATACTTATGACGACTTTTCCCCTGTATTAACACAAGGATACTGGGAGGCAGAATTTTTCTTAAGCGCACCAACAGGAACATTTGAGGCATTTGTCCAAATATATTTATCATCAAGTGGAACTGTGAGCTTATTAAGTAGCAGTTTAGCTTATACTATTTTACCTACATCATCACCTTTACCTTATTACTTTGATATATTAATGCCTTCAACTCCAATATATCCAACTGATGCTTTTATAGCTGAACTTAACATCATAAACAAAAATTCTTATGCTTCTTCTGTTAATTTTTATCATCTTGGAACAACCTACTCAAATATATACACAAATCTTATGTTTAAATGTAAAGAAGGTCCTCAAGGTCCTGCTGGTGCTGCTTCAATGACTGGTGCTATGGGTCCTCAAGGTTTTCAAGGTTCAATCGGTGTTCAAGGTAGTCAAGGAGGTTATGGTTATCAAGGTCTTCAAGGTTATCAAGGTACTCAAGGTATTCAAGGACCTGGATTATCTTATGTATCCATAAATACTGGAACTTATTATCTTTCATCCAATAAATCTTATATTTGGAATGTCCCTCCAATATATAACGTAATTAACAACGGTACTGCCGTATTATATCTTCCTACAGGCCCTCAAGATGCTGATGTTATTACTGTCATAGACGGTCTTCAAACTTGGGGAAATTATATGTATACTGGTGGTATAAGTATTGCATCTAATTCTATCCCGATAATTGGTAAAATTTCTAATCCTGATAATCCATACCTTATAAGTGTAAGAAGTGCAAGACAAGGGTCAATTACCTTCATATATAATTCCACAAATAATACCTGGCAAACATATACAGAACAAAATTCTCTCAATCCTTTTAACTTTAATCCTATAGCTGATAAATGGTCTGGTTGGTGGTCTGTTACTAATCGTTCTAATAATATTTCCCCTGAAAATCTTTTTGATACTCAATTTCTCCCTGAATTTAATAATTTTAGTGCAACCTCTCTATCATACGTAAATATTGATACTTCAACTTACCCTATTCAAATTGTTTGGCTATTTGGATCACCTAAAAATCCTACATCTTTCAACTCTATGACAACCTTCGTCCACGAATTTTTAAATGAAGACTATACCACAATATACAATATTGGTTCAACTCACGGTAATTACTTCTCAACTACAACTACTATGAACTATGGTCTCCCTTATTTTGTTAAAAATAGTCCAGGTGTATTCAAACTCCAACCTGATAATAATTATTCCATATTTACATCTCCTGGAAGCACTGGTACAGAAGGTTTATCATTTTACCCTTGTGAGAACATTCTTTTATATAAATGCTCTACACCTCCACCTTTATCTCAATCTCCAGATGGAAAAGTTTTCAGTTATGACCCTACTAACTTATCATTTTCTCCTGGCGATGATCCTGTAACTTTAGCTACTACAATGTTTGAAAATTTATTCCTTCATTCATCTCCAAATGTTAATGATGAATCGTCGACTACATCTCCTAGTGTAACTATTGATTATAATCCATATACAGAGACTTATAATGGAGGCTTTATGACAGCTAAGGAAATATTTAATCAATTCTTAAATGGAATTACTTTTCAAACCTCTGTTTATGCTGTAAGAAAAAGTTATTCTGGCTCTTCAAGTGATTATTTTCAAGGTTCAACCCAACTTACAGATATATTTACCAATGATTGTTCTTATGCTTACCCTGGAAGTAATGTTGTTTTGTCAGGTTTCCAAAATGCTTGGAGTTCATTAAATGGAGTATATACTAACGGGGTTTCTGCGATAGGAGATAGTTTCTTAAGAAAATCAATAAATCCTTCAATGTGTGATTCAACTGGTTCTCAACCTTATAATACAAATATGTTTTCTCTCATAAAAGACACATCATCTTATGACGCGATCCAAACAGGTGCTTATAAAAACTTTGCAACTAACTTTGGATCTCCTACTGTATCGGTAACTCACCGTTTCTACTCAAGAATGCCTTATAATGAATTTGTTGCGGCTTGGATTGCTTTTATGCAATACGTTCAAGGTCCTGAAACATATTCTTTTGCCTCAAATATATCGATCCAACAATCATCTTTCAACAAAGGTCTTGTTGAAACTAAATGGAACCGTCTCCAAAACTCTTATATTCTCCCTTTTTCAAGCAGAGGATTTTGTGATGCAGGTTTTATATCTAGAACTTATGGTGAAATTGGTTATTTTATATTTACAGGTGCAAATATCCCTTTATTTTCTTTTAACAGTTATCCAAATGATCCATATCAAATACAGTATGCTGCATACAATCAATTCTATCCTTCTTTTAACAGAATTAATTTACTCGAAAAAGATAATTATGATAATGACGATATATTGCGCCTTAATAAACAGACATATATTCAAAACAACTATATGACAGGTTGTAAGACCCTTTATATTGGTTGGATTGGAACAGGAGCAACCGGACCAATAGAAAATGACCCTAAATATGCACTTTCAGGTTTTGCTTATCCTTTAAAAAATCAACAACATAATAATACCTTTGGCGGAAGTGAATTCACAAGTGCTCTTTTTGACTTATCTTTTACACCTGATTATGAATATTGGTGTATTCAAGGTCAAGCTAAAGACTTTACTCCACAAGGACTTGATGACAGAAAATACGGGTTAATAATAGGACAAATAAATCCAGAATTTTCTTCGGGAGCAAATATAGGGTATATTCGTCTTCCTGATAATAGATGCTTAGTAGACCATTATAATTTACAAGAACAAAGTATTTATGCTCCAAAGACCCTTAATACTGGAAGTAGTAAATATTATAGAGAAGCTAACAGTAAAGTGCTATCAGTAATAACTCAGTATATAAACTCCCTTAACTGTGACAGTGTGATTATTGACTGTAGATATAATAATGGAGGTGGTATTGACGGTAAATCTTTAGCTGAATTTTTTGGAGATGATAGAAACGGTCTTGAATATTATGATGGTTATGGGGGAAATGGATTTAATAATCTATTCCAACTATCTACCGGTTCAGATGTTTCAAATGAACTTGCTACATCTTTACAGAGACTTTATGTAAGAGAGAATGAAGAGAATTACCCTAACAGTGTATTCAAAGGTGCAACAGGAGCTCAAAAGAAAGTGATAATAATTTCAGGTATGGGAACATCTGGTTATGGAAGTGTTTTATATCACTACTTTATAGGGGATAATTTTGACAAAAATATAGGTTCAGACACTATTGTAAAGTTTATAGGTCAAATGGATAGTCGTTTCACCGGACTTCAACCATCTTCAAGATGTATAGATTCTCCTCCTGTTACAACCTCTTCTAAGGTAAGTATATGGCCTTATTTGGGATATCAAACTGAGGGTAATTCTATGGGTTGTTATATTCAGCATATTCCACCGACATCTACAGGACCATATTTTAGTTTATACGGAGAACATCCTGAATACTTAGGTCTAGATGTTATAGTTCCTATGAGCTTACAAGAGACGGTATATCCTGATATTGGAGCATATACTGGAGCTTTTTCTGAAGCTCAAGTTAAGTATCCAAATAGATATTTATCATCGGTACCTTTTACACCTATACTTAATGATTATACAACTTGGAGAGATACTTTAATAGAAGCAGCTATACAAGAGGCTGTTTAATT
>JACCDP010940117.1_pt1 | contig 14435 bp, 14 predicted proteins | sample 7445841 | NCBI WGS metagenome assembly JACCDP01 (sample SAMN15323441, study PRJNA562643) | freshwater metagenome | isolation source: river surface water | place: USA:Blue River Watershed | collected 2017-08-17 | reverse complement strand
CGGCATTCAGCACCGTGCCCACTGGCGGTGTAATCAAACCAATAGCGTTGTTGATGATGAACAACACGCCGAAGTAAACCGGGTCAATGCCTGCAGCCTTCACCACTGGCATCAGAACGGGCGTCAACAACAAGATGGTGGGTGTCATGTCCAAAGCGGTACCCACAATGATGGTGATGATCATGATGGTCAGCATCAACAAACGTGGACTGTCTAGCAAGGGTTGCAGCAAAGAAATAAGCTGTGCAGGCAAATTGGCCACTGTGATCAACCAAGCTGAAACCATGGCGGCTGCCACCAAGAACATCACAATGGCGCTGGTTTTAGCCGCAGCAACAAACAAAGGAAAAACTGACTTGAGGTTCAGTTCCTTGTAAACAAACACAGAAATCAACAGGGCATAAACTGCCGCAACCACAGCCGCCTCGGTAGGTGTGAAGACACCGAACTTCAAGCCAAAGACCACAATCAATGGCATCACCAATGCCCACGTTGCCTCGCGCATGGCAACGCCAATTTCTTTCATCGATTTGCGTGGTGGCACTGACACCATTTCACTGCGTGCAAGCCACCACCAAGTGACCCATAAGGCCGCACCCAACATGATGCCCGGAACAATGCCCGCCATGAAAAGTTTTGAAATTGAAACGTTGCCAGCCACACCAAAAATAACAAAGCCAATGCTGGGAGGAATGACTGGGGCAATGATGCCCGCAGAGGCAATCAAGCCTGCAGAGCGCGCACGGTCATGACCGGCTGCCACCATCATGGGCAATAGCAAAGATGCCAAAGCGGCAGCATCGGCCACAGCAGAACCAGACAAAGCCGCCATGATGACAGCAGCCATGATGGTGACATAGCCCAGACCGCCTTTGATGTGGCCCACACAGGCCATCGCAAAATTGACGATGCGCCTTGAGAGTCCACCCGCATTCATGATTTCGCCAGCCAACATGAAAAAAGGCACGGCAAGAAGCGGAAAACTGTTGGAGCCTTCAATCAGGTTTTGCGCCAAGATTTGCGCATCAAACATGTTGAGATGAACCATCAAGGCCACGCCACACAAAAGCAGTGAAAAAGCAATGGGCACACCCAAGGCCATGGCACCCAACAAAGAAATAACGAATACAGCGATGGTCATTGAATGTCTCTTTTGAAAGGCTTAGCGTGATTCGCCGTGCGCTTTGTCTTCTGACTCTTGGAACATCACAAGTGCACCATCCTTTGTTTGACCTGTGATCAATTTAAAGAAATCAAATGCAATCAGCAGACCGCCAAGGACCGCAAAGATGATGCCGGGAAAGTAAACCCAGCTAAGGGACACTTCCATGACTGCACTGGTACTTGTCCAATTGATCACAGCCTGCTCGTAGGCCCCTTTAAAAAGAAGAACACAGACAAACATCATCAGCAGTTGAGACACACCCATGCAGATTTTTTTGCCCACAGAACCCAGACGCCCTACCAGCATGTCTGTGCCCAGATGCTCGTGAGTACGCAAGGCCACGATGGCCCCCATGAACGTCATCCACACAAACAACCACCGACTGAGTTCTTCAGACAGCGTGATGCCCGAGTTAAAGCCGTAACGTAGGAATACATTGCCAAATACCAAGACCACCATGCCAGCCATGCAAGCTGCAATGAGGTACTCGATACCTTTGCATGTGATGTCGAAGAAACGGGTCATCCAAAAATTCCTGGAATTTAGAGCACAAACCATAATGTACGAACTAGTTAGTTTTTAAGTATCCGTAAAAACCCTAGGGCTCGTGACACATGTCCGGCTAGCTGATATAAAAAAATGAAATACCTGAATTCGTACGTTTTCTTTAAAGACAAACGTAGCTCATGAGCATGTCAACCACTTGGGTTTTCTTCAAGGTCTGCGCTTTGCCTTGAGGTGTTTTGCCTTTGAAAATCAAACCAAAGGTGTGCTGGTTGGACACATTGAAAAAGGTCAATGCCGAAATTGCTGAGTGAATTTCTAAAGGCGTTAGACTTTTCTTGAAGACGCCCTTCTTCAGGCCACGGGTGTACAAATCTTGGATGGTCTGCAAAGCAGAACCGTTCAGCTTTTGAATTTCATTGCTTTGGGCCAAATATTCACCACGCTGCACGTTCTCGCTCATGACCAATCGAATGAACTCTTCGTTGCTTTGGTGATGGTCGTAGGTGAATTCAACCAAACGCTTCAGAGCCTCGACGGGCTCGAGGTCGCTAAGATGAAGGTCAGCTTCAATTTGCCTCATCCGCCCGTAAGCGGCCTCCAACACCGCCACATACAAGCCTTCTTTGCTACCGAAATAGTAGTAAATCATGCGCTTGCTGGTGCGAGTGGCCGCTGCGATTTCGTCAATACGAGCACCAGCAAGACCTTTGGCCGCAAACTCTTTGGTCGCCACGCTCAAGATTTCGGACATGGTCCGCTCAGGGTCGTTGGTTCGACTTGTGCTGCTGGTTTTGCGAGGGGATGAAGAAACAGATGTCATCATTTGATAAATGTACTACTTGGTTAATTATCAAATGAAAAGCCAAGGATCGTCAACAGGCCCTCTCTTTTCAAGATGAGAGCCTGACCGAGTCAATCAGGCGCTTAGCTGCAACTCTAAGTTGTGCAAAACTTTGTAGCAGGGTAAAACCTGCGCCACGCTAGAGTTGGGCTCTCGTCCCTCCTTGATGGCTGCAAAGAACTCTCGGTCTTGCAACTCAATGCCGTTCATGGACACATCGACGTTGGACACGTCGATTTGCTCTTCTTTGCCTGTGTACAAATCGTCGTAACGGGCAAGGTATGTGCCTGTGTCGCCGATGTAACGGAAATAGGTGCCCAGCGGCCCATCGTTGTTGAATGACAAACTCAAAGTACAAATGGCGCCGTTGGCCGCCTGCAACTGGATGCTCATGTCCATGGCAATACCAAGGCTTGGGTGAATAGGACCTTGCACCGCATTGGCTTTCACAATGGGACTCCCTGCCTGATAAGCAAACAGATCAACAGTGTGAGCCGCATGGTGCCACAGCAAATGATCGGTCCAACTGCGGGCTTGGCCCAGTGCATTCATGTTCGTTCGACGGAAGAAGTAGGTCTGCACATCCAATTGCTGAATATTAAACTCGCCCGCTTTGATTTTTTTGTTAACCCATTGGTGACTCGGATTGAAACGACGGGTATGGCCACACATGGCAACCTTGCCAGACTCTTTGGACAATCGCACAACTTCTTCTGCATCTTTCCAGCTGTCAGCCAAAGGAATTTCGACTTGAACGTGCTTGCCCGCTTTCAAGCAAGCAATAGACTGTGACGCGTGCATTTGTGTAGGCGTACACAAAATTACAGCATCAACTTCAGGCAATGCCAAGCTATCAGCCAGGTTGGTGGTGACATGTGCAATGCCATATTTGTCGGCCACTTCTTTGGTTTTGTCGAATTCACGGCCAATCAGTGAAACCACTTCAACGCCATCAATGTTTTTGATGCCATCCAGGTGTTTGATACCAAAAGCACCGGCGCCAGCCAGTGCAACTTTGATTGTTTTAGACATGCTGTATTCCTCTGTTCAAAATTTATTCTCTAGAATCAAATGACCCACTGCGGTGTTAGAAGCAGGCACGTGATAAAAGCGCTGCTTCATCTCAGGTGCTTTGCCTCCTGTGACATCGTTCATGGCGCCACGAGCAATTAACCACATCACCAACTCAATGCCTTCGCTACCTGCTTCGCGCACATAGTCAATGTGAGGGATATCGGCCGCTGCTTGAGGATTGCTGATGAGTTTGTCCAAGAAAGCGTTGTCAAATTCTTTATTGATGAGGCCTGCACGTGCACCCTGCAATTGGTGACTCATGCCGCCAGTTCCCCAAATGTGCACATTGATGTCTTGATCGAAGCTTTCGATTGCTTTGCGAATGGCCTTGCCCAAGTTGAAGCAACGTTGGCCACTTGGCACTGGGTACTGAACCACATTGACAGCAAATGGAATGACAGGACAAGGCCATTCAAATTTGTCGGCCGGGGGTTGGCCACACATCAAGGACAAGGGTACGGTGAGGCCATGGTCCACGTCCATTTTGTTGACGATGGTGAGGTCAAAGTCTTGCTGAATAACAGACTGGGCAATGTGAGAAGCCAACTCCGGATGACCTTTCACCATGGGAACAGGGCGTGGACCCCATCCCTCATCGGCTGGCTGAAATTCAGCGGCGGTGCCAATCGCGAACGTTGGAATAAAGTCAAGACTAAAGGCTGTTGCGTGATCGTTGTAGACCAAAAAGATCACATCGGGTTTGTTGTCCTTCATCCATTGCTTGCCGTACTCGTAACCTTTAAAAACAGGTTGCCAATAGGGTTCTTGCGTTTTACCCAGATCCAAGGCCGCACCAATGGCAGGCACGTGCGATGTAAAAACAGAAGCGGTGATTTTGGCCATGGTCAATTTACTTTCTTACCGGCAGAGCCTTGGGGTTGGTTTTGCGCTTGTGCATCGCCGTTTTCGCCTACAAAACGATTGCCTTCGACAGAGCGGCCGCCGTTGATCATCATGTTGCGATATTCCTCTTCGGTCATGCCCGTCATGGAACCGGCCATTTGCTGAAAGCTCTTGCCATCGGTGGCACCAATTTTGGCCAAGAAGTAAATGTTGCCACCCGTGCGCATGCACCAGTTCAAATCGCGCGCCATGACAGCTTGCTTTTGCTCCTCGGTCATTTGCCACTCATCGAGGTATGCGCGTTCATCTGCTTTGAAACGCTCCCGGTTCTCGGCCTTCATGAGCGACATGCAAAACTGATTGATCCAATAACCTTTGCGACTTTGCTCCGCATCAAAAATGATGGTGCCTGGTACATCTAAATAAGGTTTATTCAGTGCCATTAAATTTTCTCCTCGGGCCAATACAAACGCATCGGATTGTCAACCAGCAGTTTCTTTTGTTTCTCGGGGGTGGTGGCAATGTGGGGAATGAAATCCACCAACAAACCGTCGTCTGGCATGTGTTTTTTCAAATTGGGATGCGGCCAATCGGTACCCCACAAAACGCGGTCAGGAAACTCATCGACGATGGCTTTGGCAAAAGGCACCACATCTTGGTAAGCGTTTTGCTCGCCGTTTAATGCTGGTGCGCCCGTGACCGACAAACGCTCTGGGCAAGTCACTTTGCACCACACATTGCTGTGCTCACGCATGAACTTTAAAAACAGTTGAAATTGGGGACCCTCCACGGGCAACCTGACATCAGGCGTGCCCATGTGATCCACCACCACTGTGGTGGGCAAACCCGTGAAGAAATCCCACAACTCGGGTAAATCGACAGCTTCAAAGTAAATCACCACGTGCCAACCCAACTTGGAGATACGGCCAGCAATTTCCATCAATTCTTCTTTAGGCGTGAAATCGACCAGACGCTTGACGAAGTTAAAGCGAACGCCGCGAATGCCAGCATCGTGCAATGACTGCAACTCTTCATCGGAAACCGTTCGCTTGACGCATCCCACGCCACGCGCTTTGCCATTCGATTGCAGCAAGGCGTCTACCGTGGCTCGGTTGTCTGTGCCGTGGCAAGTTGCACCCACCACAATGTTGCGAGCAAAACCCAAGTGATCACGCAGTGCATAAAGTTGCTGCTTAGACGCATCACAGGGTGTGTATTTGCGCTCGGGTGCATATGGGAATTCAGCGCCTGGGCCAAACACATGGCAATGAGCGTCGACAGCACCTTCAGGCAATTTGAATTTAGGTTTGCTAGGGCCAGAATACCAATCTAGCCAGCCAGGGGTCTTTTGAAATTCCATCACATCTCTCAATCAGGTTAAAGACAAATCGTTGCAGGGGGTTGAACCTCAGTCGCGCGCAGTACCGCGCAAACCAGACCGTTGAATCGCCTTGCTTAAGTAACCATTGGACTCAAGCTCTTTGGCAAAATTTTGAACGTAAGGTCGAGCAACATCTCGGCCTTTTGGAATGGCAATGGCCAGATTTTCCAAGCCCCAACGACCGTCTATCACGCGGCTACCAGGCAAAGTGTCAGACATCTCAAACAAGATGCCTTTGTTGGTTGCAAAAGCATCAATCTGTTTGTCCTTCAACATGGCCTGCGCCTTGGTCAAGGAATCGGCGGGTATCACTTTGGCTTGTTTGTAAAGTTGCGTCAGCGCACCTTGTGAGGAGCTTCCCTGACTCACACCGACACGCATGCCTGCCTGATCGATCTGATTGACTGACTTCAGGGGGCTGTCACCAACCACCAAATAGCCCAACTCTAATTTCACCATGGGCAGTGTGAAGTCCATGTCTTTTGCACGGACTGCCGTGGCATTGGTGAAAGTCAGGTCAACTTTGCCCGCTTTCAAGGCCTCTAATACCAGCGCCAATCGGTCAAACTCCATCACCTGAACAGGCACGTTCAAACGCTTGGCCAACTCTTTGCCCAGGTCTAATGCAATGCCTACGCTCTCACCTGTCTTGGGGTCTTTGACCCAAGATGTTGGGCTGCCGGGGTAAACACCCACGCGCAAGACCCCAGTGGGCGCCAAGGCTTGGCGTATTTCGGGTGGTGCAGTGTCTGCTTTTGCAGCCGCCGTAATTTCGGCCTTTGGATTGACAAGCGTTAAATTGAAGCAAGCCGCAAGCGTTGCACTCAAACAAAGTACAAGGGCTAAACGCCATGCAAAGTAAATGTGTTGAATAGATTTCATGTGAAGTTCGATTCAATTCAGTCGATGTATTTCAAGCCAGCCTTGGCCAAGGGCTCGCGCATGTTGTACATGTCCAATCCCAAAACACCTGCAGCCAATTTGGCACGCTTCTCACCTTCATTGGCTTCGCGCGCTTCAGCAGCGTCTGCTACTTTTTGCGCCCAAGCTGCAGGTACCACCACGACACCGTCATCGTCGGCCACAACAGCATCACCAGGATTTACATTGACACCGGCACACACCACGGGAATGTTGACAGAACCCAAAGTAGATTTGATGGTGCCCTTGGCACTGACGCCCTTGCTCCAAACTGGAAAGCCCATGGCCGTCAATTCACGAATGTCGCGCACACCTGCATCAATCACCAATGCTTTGGCGCCCCGCGCCATGAAGGATGTGGCCAACAAGTCGCCAAAGAACCCATCGCAGTTGTCTGCACTGAGGGCTGCAATGACGATGTCGCCAGGTTGAATTTGCTCAGCCACCACGTGCATCATCCAGTTGTCACCTGGGTGCAGCAACACCGTGACGGCTGTTCCTGATACGGGAGCGCCACTGTAGATGGGGCGCATATAACGCTGCATCAAACCAACACGGCCCATGGCTTCGTGCACAGTGGCCACACCAAACCGGCCTAATTTTTCAACAGCTGATTTTTCTGCGCGAGTGATGTTGCGCTTCACAATTCCGAGTTCAGTCATGACAATTCCAATCCATATTTATCAATAATGAGGTGAATCGACTTACAGGCCTTTGGCCTTCAAGTGCGCATCCAAACGAGGAAACACACGACGTGTGTTGCCTTCGTAAATTTTGTAGCGCTGCTCTTCGTTCAGGATGCTGGACGATTGAATGTAGCGCTTGGTATCGTCAAAGTAGTGGCCCGTTTCGGGGTCAATGCCGCGCACAGCGCCGATCATTTCTGAAGCAAACAAAATGTTGTCGACTGGAATCACTTTGGTGAGCAAATCAATGCCAGGTTGGTGATACACGCAGGTGTCAAAGAAAATGTTGTTCAGCAAATGATCTTGCAACAAAGGCTTTTTCAATTCTTGTGCCAATCCGCGGAATCGGCCCCAGTGATAGGGCACGGCACCACCGCCATGCGGAATCAAAAACTTCAAGGTGGGGAAATCTTTGAACAAATCAGAAGTTAGGCATTGCATGAATGCTGTCGTGTCTGCATTCAAATAATGGGCACCTGTGGTGTGAAAGCAGCTGTTGCAGCTGGTGCTGACGTGAATCATGGCTGGAATGTTGTACTCCACCATTTTTTCGTAAATGGGGTACCACTGCTTGTCGCTCAAAGCGGGTGATGTCCAGTGGCCTCCTGATGGATCGGGGTTCAGGTTGATGCCGACGTTGCCGTACTCTTTCACGCAGCGCTCCAACTCTGGAATGCAGGTAGCGGGATCGACGCCAGGCGACTGGGGCAACATGGCAACAGGCACAAAGTTGTCTGGAAACAATTGACTCACGCGATAGCACAACTCGTTGCAAATGGCGGCCCATGTTGAAGAGACATTGAAGTCGCCAATGTGGTGTGCCATGAAACTGGCGCGAGGACTGAACAAGGTAAGGTCTGAACCGCGCTCTTTCATCAAACGCAATTGGTTGGTCTCGATAGACTCGCGCAATTCGTCGTCGCTGATTTTGAGATCGGCCACTTTGGGTCCCAGCTCTGGCGTGTTCAGATTGGCGATTTGCGCATTGCGCCAGTTTTCCAAGGCTTTGGGGGCCGTGGTGTAGTGACCGTGGCAATCGATGATCAAAGGTTGTTGGGTACTCATGAAGCTGTCCAATCGAAAAGGTAAATTGAGAAAAAATTATGCGGATGCACCCGACCATAAGGCGCTTGGCACCATGGCCTCACCTCGCATCAGCAGTCGTGCTGTTCTTAATAAAGCGGCTTGTGTCACATTTTGACCACCTGGCAACTGCGGCGCAGGCTCTGTTTGCAAAGCCACACTGAACTCACCGGTTGGGTGTTCAACAGATACATTTTTGGCAACACCCGTAGGCATGACGGCAATGCCATCGCAGACAGAACCTTCCAACACACAGGCCGTGCCCACAGTCACCGCTGCCAGAACACCAATGGCGTCGTGGCACACGTGCGGAATGAAACTGCGTGTACAGATGGCACCGCCTTTTTGAGGGGGTGCAATGAGGGTCATCTTGGGAAAGTTCTTTTGACTGACATCGCCCAGTCCCATCAACACCGAAACCTGTAAACGCAAGGCTTCAATTTTGGTTTTGAGCTCGGTATCGGCATTCATGTCTGCTACCGACTCATAACCTGTTCGCCCCACATCGGAGGCCTTGAACATGACCAAGGGCATGCCATTGTCGATACAGGTCACGTCTAGCGTGAAGGGCTCAAAGCCAACGCCTGAAACTGTCAAGGTGTCTTTAACTTTGCCAGTCGGCAACAGTCCAGAACAAACTGACCCCGCCGTGTCCAAGAAGTTGATGGTGACGGGAGCAGAGGTGCCAGGCGCGCCATCGATTCGTGCATTGCCTTCGTATTGAACCATGCCATCGCGCGTGTCGACCGTGATGTCACACTGCATGTCTGTGTTCAAGGTTAAAACTCGGAAAGTACTTTGATCACCCTGCACTTCTAGCATGCCTGTCTCAAGGGCAAAGGGAACGACGGCAGCCAGCATGTTGCCGCAATTGGGCGTGGTATCAACGGTGTCTTTGTCGGGTTGTAACTGTGCAAACAAGAAATCCAAGGCCACGCCAGGAATATTGCTTTTTCGAACAATCCCAACTTTGCTGGTAAGTGGATGAGCACCGCCTAGGCCATCAATTTGACGTTTGTCGGGAGAGCCCAAAGCGGCCAGCAAAACCTTGTCTCGCGTTGCAATATCGGCAGGCAAATCGGCTTCGTTGAAAAAGGGTCCTTTGGACGTACCGCCTCGCATGAGCAGGCAGGGAATTGCGGTTTGTGCGGTATTTTTCATGGGGCAAGGTCTCGCCAGTTGTGGACTGTGTGCTTCACATTTTCAAGCCTGGTGGGCACACCACCAAGACTCACTGGGCACTATCAGATAGAACAACAATGCATAACTGTAGGCCTGTTATGGCAAAATATTCGCATGGACCTCAAGCAAATTGAATACTTCGTCAGAGTGGCAGAGATGGGTAGCTTTACCCGCGCAGCCATTGCACTCAATGTGGCTCAGCCTGCATTGAGTCGGCAGATTCGACTTTTGGAAGTCGAATTGAGGCAAAACTTACTGAAACGAAATGGCCGAGGCGCCACACCTACCGAAGCCGGGCAATTGTTGCTTGAGCATGGCCGAGGCATCTTGCATCAAGTCGACAGAGCGCGCGAAGAATTGGCCAGAGCGCGCAGTGGCCTGACCGGTCGTGTCGCTTTAGGACTGCCGCCCAGTGTTGCACGAGTTCTGACAGTGCCCCTGACCCGCGCTTTTCGCGAAAAAATGCCTGATGCGCATTTGTCCATCAGTGAAAACTTGTCTGCTGGCATGCAAGAAAGCCTGCTGTCTGGCCGCATCGACATTGCACTGCTCTACAACCCCAACAACACGCCAGGACTAGAACTTACCCCGCTGCTCCGAGAAGAGCTGTGGTTGATTCAAGTTCGCCCACCCGGTTTGCAAGAGGACCCTCCACCACCAGCCATTTCGTTGAAAGAGGTGGCACGCTTGCCCTTGGTCATACCCAGTCGACCCAATGCCATTCGCATGCACGTAGAAGCACAGATGGCCGACGTCGGCTGCCGCCCCCAAGTCGCGCTTGAAATTGATGGCGTCACTGCCATTTTGGAGTTGGTTGCCGATGGTGCTGGCAGCGCCATTTTGTCGCGCAATGCCGTGACGCGCTCAATCAAACCCTCGGCATTTGTGACCCGCCCTATTTCAGAACCGCGCTTGAGCATTCAACTGAGTACAGCTGTCAGTTCGCAGCGCCCAAGCACCTTAACGCAGCAAGCCACCTTGAATTTAATCCGTGAGATTGCGCACAAATTGCTTGAAACCCTTTAAAGCAAGCCGTTTTTTTGTAGCTGCCACAGCAATAAGTTCAAGGTCACAAACGATGCCATGGTGGTTATCAATAAGGCTGCTGCACTCAACCCATCGTGACCATGCTTTTGCGTCAGAATGGGATAAATGCCAAACATGGGCATGGCACAAGTAAGCAAGGCGGCCGTCCACAAGACGGGGTCATGGATGGGCACAATGAACAGAAGCACCACAAGCATCATCAAAGGGTGCAACAAAAGTTTACCGGCAGCAATTTGCGCGACTCGAGTGCCCATGCCTTGCACCGACAAACCAACCAAACTGCCCCCAATCACAAACAAAGACAAGGCACCGCTGGCCTGCGCAAACAAATTGACAGTGCGACTTAAGCTAGGCATTAGTTGCCATTCAAACCAAGAAAACGCAAAGCCCAACACAATGCCCCAAATCATGGGGTTGTAAAACATGCCTTTGAGAGTTTGGACAAGAATGGTCTGCCAGCGATTTTGACCCTGACCCGTCTCAGCCCAAGCCAATAGAAGCGGTATGAGCAACAAGTTTTCGACCATCATGTTCAGTGCCAAGGCGACACCCGCTACAGACGCCAAGGGCCCCAAACTCAACAGCATGACGGGATAGCCCACAAAGCCACTGTTAGGGCAACTCATGCCCATGGCCAAGCAACTGCTGAGGCTTCGGCTGGTCTTGCTGATTCGCACCGCCCAAAAAATACCGATGCCAATGGTTAGCAAAGAAGCCAAGGCATAAGCGCCAACGTAGTCGCCGTTCAAAATGTCGGCCACTTTTCGTTGTGACAAGGCATTGAACAACAAGGCAGGCATGGCCACCTTGACCACAAACGTACCAAAGGCACGCATGTCGACCTTTTGAAAAAAGCCCCAACGGGTGAGGCCATAACCTAAAGCAATGGCAATGTAGATAGGCGCTGTGATGGCCAATATGTCAAACATTTAAAACCTACCTGGCCTCACAACGGTACAAAAAAGCATCATTGTCTGGGAATGCCTGCGCGCTGAATCACTTCACCCCAACGCTTGGTTTCGCTGCTCAACAAATCGGCTGCTTGTTGCAAGCTACTGGGCTGAGGTTCTACATTCATGTCGATCAATTTTTTGCGCACCTCCGGCGCATTCAATGCATTTTGAATTTCTTGATTCAAGCGCTGAACAATGTCGCGTGGTGTTTTAGAAGGCGCGGCCAGAGCATTCCAAGAGGCTGCATACAAGCTTCTGACACCGGCTTCTTTGGCGGTTGGTACTTGTGGCAAAGCTGCTGCACGTTTGTCTCCTGTTACCGCCAGGGCACGCAAGGCTTGGCCTTTGATTTGTGGCAACACGGGCGCCAGGATTTCAACACCCACGTCAATTTGGCCGCCCCGCAAAGCCGTTAGCACGGCGGGGGTGCCATTGAAGGGAACCACTTGCGCATCGATGCCGGCTGTGGACTTGAAAAGCTCGGCCGCCAAGTGCTGGGTACTGCCCACATTGATACTGCCAATGTTGAGCTTGCCTGGGTTGGCCTTGGCAAAGCTCAACAGATCGCCCAAATTGGCAAACTTGGATTCTTGTGGCACTACGATGGCAATGTCAAAGGTGCCCAAAATAGACAGCGGCGTGAGGTCCTTCTCTGCATCATAGGGCAAGCTTTTGAACAGGCCAGCACTGACAGCCGTGGCATTGGACATCAACAGCAAGGTGTAACCATCAGGCGTAGATTTGGCCACTGCATCGGTCGCCACAACACCACCCGCACCCGGCTTGTTCTCAATAACGATGCTTTGCCCCATGTTGTCGCCCAACTTTTGCGCTACGGTACGTGCCGTTAAATCGGCAACGCCGCCTGCACCAAAGGGCACCACGATTTTGATGGGCTTATTGGGATAAGCCTGCTGACCCACAGCCCATGTGCATGTGGCCGTACAAAAAATCAGAACGAAGGATTTGAAAGCACGGGATATGCGAAACATGTCAAAGGGCCTTTTCAGCAACTAACAGACGATCGATGACACGGCGTGACATGACGCCACCCGCATCAATGGACAAAATTTTGAGTTGACGCTCTGGAAATGCCAACAGGTTTTTTTGCTGCATCTCCAACATCTGCAAATCTTCGCTGAAAATTTTGCCCTGCCCTTCGCGAATCTTGGCAGTCAATTCTGCGTCTTCTGGTTTGAATTGCCGCACCATACCCCAGAAATAATGAATTGAAGTTTCTGTTTCGGGCGTGATGAAATCAACCACCACGCTGTATGCCTTGTCCTTGGGATCTGCGTTGTACCCACCTTTACCCGAAAGGGCCACACCCACCTCAATCATCACATGGCTAGGGGGCGTAAATTTGCAAATTTGCCAACGGTCTACTGTGGCCTCAGCGTCTAGGTCATTGGCGCGCATGGCCATTTGCCAGAAAGGTGGGGCTTTGATGCCCTCCATAAATCGACTGGTTACAACACTGTTGCCTTCTGTAACCGTACGGCTAGGTGTTTCATCGATTTCTTGTTGGCCAATGCTGGTGCTGTGCACATAGGTCTCGTGCGTGAGGTCCATTAGGTTGTCAATCATCAAGCGGTAATCGCAAGCGATGTGATAAAGCCCACCACCGTAGGCCCATTGTGGATTGTCAAACCAATCAAATACCGGCATTTGGGCTGGGTCGACTTTGCTTTGATCGCCTGGCCAGACCCAGACAAAGCCATATCGCTCAATGACGGCATAACTCTTGATGGGTTCAAAATTGCGCACCTGGTGGCCAGGCATGTTGACGACATGACCATCGCAACCCATGACCAAGCCGTGATAGCCGCAGACCAATTGACCATTGCAGACACGGCCCAATGAAAGAGGCGCGCCACGATGCGGACAAAAATCTTGGACGGCAGACACACGACCTTCTGCATTTTTGTAAAAAACCATAGGCTCGTTGCAGATCTTGCGGCCCAAGGGCTTGTCGGTGATCTCATGCGCCTGACAGGCCACATACCAAGTGTTTTTGAGAAACATGTTGATCCCTTACTTTAGTGTTGACGTGGCCTAACTTGTGATCAAAGTCAAGCAACCCATCAGCAAGCTTGAATGGAAAATGATTTAATCCATTTTATACGCCAAGAAACTTTCCCAAACCTGCGATGGTTTTGAGCGGGTAGCGATTAAGCGTGTACTTCAGCTCACACCGCAAGCAGCAAAATATTGTTTTTTTTAATCTTGATAGGAATTCCCATATGAGCCAAGCTTCTCCAATACAAAACAACCGCAAAGCCGACTTTCCCATCGATGCTCAATTTACAGACCGCTGGTCGCCACGCGCCTACACAGGGGAAGTCATTGCAGAAGCAGACATCATGAGCATGTTGGAAGCTGCGCGCTGGGCCCCTTCTTCAAATAACGCTCAACCTTGGCGTTTTGCAGTTGTGTTGCGAAATGATCCGCAATGGGACAGTCTCTTTGCAACCTTGAACCCCGTCAATCAAGCATGGGCGGACAAGGCTGGTGCATTGATCGCCATTGCTTCTTATCATTTGGCTGCCAAAGCAGGTTCACCCGATCTGGTACCCAATGGCATGCACGCTTTTGACACCGGTGCAGCATGGGCTTACATGGCACTGCAGGCGCACTTGCAAGGTTTCGCGTTGCATGGCATTGGCGGCTTTAACAAAGAAGCTGGCGCAAAGGTCTTGAATCTGCCTGCAGATCACACCTTGCAGATGCTCGCAACTGTGGGCAAGCGCGG
>JACCDP010284319.1_pt1 | contig 14436 bp, 15 predicted proteins | sample 7445841 | NCBI WGS metagenome assembly JACCDP01 (sample SAMN15323441, study PRJNA562643) | freshwater metagenome | isolation source: river surface water | place: USA:Blue River Watershed | collected 2017-08-17 | reverse complement strand
GTTCCCGAACTACCATCTGTTCCGCTTGAACCAGAAGTCCCTGATGAACCATCTAATCCGCTAGTTCCCGAACTACCATCTGTTCCGCTTGACCCAGATGTTCCTGATGAACCATCTGTCCCGCTTGAACCAGAAGTCCCTGATGAACCATCTATTCCACTTGTTCCTGAAGAACCAGAAGTTCCACTTGTTCCTGTTGAACCTGAAAATTGTTCTGTTAATGATGAGAAATATATTTTATTTGTAATCCCTGATGGGTCAACATCGTAATTTACAATCGCCATCCAAGATTCAGGTTGTCCTGACGTTGCTAATGGTAATTGGGATATAGGTAAATTAGGCATTTTGTTTTTATTTTATAAATATGTTTTTATAGTCCGTATTTGGCTTTATCGGCGTTATAGTTTTGTAAGACTTGAGATGAGGTAAGTGCTGCGTTATACAAACGCACAATACCTATTCTTCCATCAAAATATTGTCCAAACTCTCCACCATTGTAATTACCTATGTAGAGTGGATTGGTTGAATTTAGTATGCTTGATAAGCTATGACCTACGGTGCCGATACTTGAACCATTCACAAAAGTTTGAAGTGTGTTTGCCGCAATATTTGTAAATACATAAACTATCTGCGACCACCCGCCAATTGTTCCGACATAGTTTGTGCTATTAACAAACAATGATGAACCAGAACCACTACCTGAACCTATTTGTGCATAATAAGTTGTATTTGTTGTTCTAATACTATAACTTACGTCTACAGTGTCTCCACCGTCATTAAATTTTCCTAATACAACATCATTACCTGAAACTGATTGATTAACCCATACTTCCATAGTCCAATTCCCACTTCCTGGTTCTAATAGTGGATTATCCGCAACTCGGATTTGTGATGAGGTTCCATTATATGTGAAGTATGGTGATGTAAATGAAATATTAGACATTGTTCCATTCAATCCATTACCTGATAAATCATTTATTGTTGTTCCGGTTCCAGGGTAACTTGATGAATTACTTGGGTCAAAATATAAGATGATGTTACTTGTTACTGGGACAGCAGGTGTTGAGGTTGGAGTCGGAGTCGTAGTAGCGGTTGTTGTGTTTGTTGGAGTAACTGTCGGAGTTGAACTATTAGTTGGAGTTACAGTTGGTGTTGCGGTATTTGTTGGGGTTGGAGTAGGTGTTACTGATGAGCCTTCGATTGTCATTACGATTGAACTTAAATTTGCACCTGAACCCCACTCCCATGTGTATGTTCCAGGTGTTAGTCCCATACTTGCAATTGTTGCTCCCGCATAGGTTGCAGTTCCACTAATAACTGTATTTGATGTATATCCTGAAGGGACAATTACTAAACGCCCACTTACACCACCAGGAAAAATACCAAATGTTGAACCTGAAGAAGTTGGGGTTGGAACAACAAGGTTGTTTCCAAAAGTGGTTGAGTAACCAGTAAATGATGCTCCTCCGTATCGCTGACATGGCGTGGTTGGACCGATTGCCCAAATACCAGCAAGTGCCGAAAATGCTGACCCGTTATTTCCACTACTAGCTAAAGATAATGCCGCCAACTTAAAACTACCTGAACCACTCCATACAACATCAGGTCCTACTTGAGAAACTGATACTGTGAAAATACTAGTTGCTACTGATGAAGGTGTTGGAGTCAATGTTGGCGTATTAGTCGGGGTTTCTGTATTTGTTGGTGTTGGAGTAGATGTTTGAGTAGGTGTTATAGTTGGGGTATTAGTCGGAGTCTGAGTAGGTGTTTCAGTCTGAGTGGGGGTAGGTGTTGGTGTTGGAATTCCTGTTTCAATATAAATTCCGAAACCATCTTCTTGGAGAATCATGAAATAATCTTCTTGTAATAACAAATTATTATCAGGCAAAGTTGGTGTTGGTGTTGGAGTTTCAGTTGGGGTGTTCGTTGGAGTCTCTGATATTGTAGGAGTTATTGTTGGAGTAGGTGTCGGACTAAGTCCTGGTGTTGGAGTTACTGTTGGTGTTTCAGTTACAGTTGGAGTATTAGTTGGTGTTTCAGTTGGAGTAACAGATACTGTAGGAGTTACAGTCGGACACAAACTATATGCACCAATTATAACACCGTTAGAATCCAATTCTATACTAATAGAATCAAATACATAAAAACCCGACATGTCAACCGTAACGTCACCTATTGGATTATTGAAGAATAAATCATTCTCATCAAAATTAGAATAATCACCCCATATTGTTACAGTTCCTGAAGAACACGAACAAGCCTCAACAGCAGTTGAACCAGTGCAACATAAGAATGCAAATCTTGTGTGAGTTGGTGTTGGAGTTTGCGTCGGAGTCTCGGTTTGAGTTGGTGTTGGAGTTTGCGTCGGAGTCTCGGTTTGAGTTGGTGTTTCTGTATTTGTTGGTGTATTAGTTGGAGTCTCAGATATTGATGGAGTTATTGTAGGTGTAGGTGTTGGACTAAGACCTGGTGTTGGAGTATTAGTTGGCGTTTCAGTAATTGTTGGAGTGATTGTTGGTGTTTGGGTTGGAGTTTCAGTGGGAGTGTTAGTTAAAGTTTCTGTTGGAGTGATTGTTGGAGTCTGAGTCTGAGTAATACTTGGTGTTGGAGTATTAGTTGGTGTCTCAGTAACTGTTGGAGTTATCGATGATGTTGGAGTTAAAGTAGGTGTTACCGTAGAAGTAGGAGTAATTGTTGGTGTAAGTGTAATGGTTGGTGTTACCGTCGGAGTTACTGTTGGTGTAGGTGTTGGACATTCAAACAACTCATAATATAAATCGTTACAAGGGAATGCTAAATATGTTAAATCATTATCAGGAACAATAATTCTACAGTTTGGACAATTAGGGTCTAATAAATCATATCTTGATTTCAAAACTCTAAAGTTATGTGCAATTTGACTAGCGTTGAGAGGCTCGGTATACATTCTAAATGCACTGATATCACCTATCATACTTCCACCAAAAATTTCCTCAAGTCTGATATGAGTTGTCAATCCTGAATAAATTGTATTGTCTAAGTCATGTGTTGTTAAACACTCCGGGTCTTGTTGATAAACTATCTCATCAACAGTTGCAGGACAAGTTCCTGAGAACGTTAAGTTATCTTTGAGTCCTTGTGTTCCCCCGCCTAATGAAATGTTATAACCAACACCAATTTGTTTTTCCTTTTCAACGTTAACTAAGTGTGGAATAATTTCTTCGAAATTTTCAACAACCATGAACAGTCTTCCATTCACGAATAGTTTCAACTTACCCAATCTGTATTTTTTCTCCTCCATCCAAATATCTGTGAATGTAACAACCTCAGTTGTTTCAGGGTCATAAACATCTGCGTGAGTTATTGGAGGTTTAATTAAACTTAAACTGTTATTGGCTGTTGTAGCGGTATATTCATCCGAAACAATTAATCCAAGACCACCTTTATCCCAAAGGTCACATCCTGAAAAATATTCATTACGTTGGAACACGGCATCGATTTGAACCCAGTGTTCAACATTTATATATGTTGTATTTCTACAGTCATCAAAGATACCTCTCGTAGAACACCATTCAGTTACTGAAGTTCCAGTGACATATGTCAATCCTGTCAAACAAGTTCCTGTAGATTCGCAACCACCTGTAATCCTATATGTCTTGATACATAATCTCGGGTTTCCACTATCACCACTCAACCTCAGAGATAATCCATTTGAAACTCCATCATATAATGGGTCCTTTTCAGGAAATTGTGCTGATGTTGTGCAATTACATGGACATCCACAACTACAAGTTGTGTTTGTAATTCCTGATAGTTGATAAACTGAATAACAAGTTGAGGCTGTGTTTGCACTACTTGTGCAACCACAAGTATGCATACAGGTCAAACCTGACGTTACTCTTGTGTATCCCGTATCTTGTGGAGGATGTCCGTCAGCATAGTGGTAAAATTTATTTTCAGCTCTCGCACCCATGAAAAAGAATGTTCCTTTATTATCAGGGTATCTGTTATTCAAACCTACTGAAGTATCACCAGTCCATCTATATCTTAATAAGAATTCACTTGTCCATCCTAAATTAACTCTTTCAGGAAAAACTTGATAATCATATCCAGCTATTTTATAAAATCCTTGGAAGAATCCACCATTTAATTTTGCAAACCAACCTACACTATTGTTTTCATTTGAATAAGACAAATCATATGAATATGAATTATCATTCCAAAGTCTATTTGCTGTTGTAGTGAAACCTGTGATAGGATGCATTTTCATTCTCCTATCATATTTGTATCTACTGTATTTGTCTGAGATACTTGAATATAAACCTGTATTAATTTGAATTGTTTCTCCTGACATTTTTTTAACAAGTCCATTATCTATACCTGTTAAACCAACGTCACATAAGTCAGTAATTATAGGACAAAAGTTTGGGTCAGTATCAGTTGGATTCCAATAGTTTTCAGAAACAATTGTTTGATTATCAAAAGAACATGTTGCCGATTGACATAAAGTTGTTGCCGAATGATTGATATCAAACTTAAACGGCATACGATTCCCATCATTTTCACCAATCAACAAAGGAGAAAAAACTACCTCTTGGTCATAGTCTTTTTCATCTGATGCAAGGCAAATGTCGGTGATTTCATTGAATGGAATTAACGCCCACCTTCTATAATTGTATTGATTAATATTCTGATATGACATAAACTAATGATAAATACCTTATCTCTTAGTATTTATAGATTAAAAAGAAACAGATGATTACTATAGACAAAGAATTTTATTCATCGCCATATTATTTTTTCCTTAGAGATAAGGGAAATGATTATTCATTATACTATTCTGTGGAAGAAACTTTAACTGAAGCAAGAAAAAAAGATGTAATGATGAAAATACCAAAAGACAAAGTTGAGGTAATCAAAAAATATTTGAATAAATGTGCCAAAACAAAAAAGAAAAAATCATCGAAAGAAATTACAGGTGAGTTAGAAGAATTGGTTAACATAGACGGAGCGTTTTCAAATTCTAAAATTCCAATCTTAGACCCAAGATTACATCCGAAAAAAACTATGGACCAAACAGTTGCCGCCGCAAGAATTACAAACGACCCAATTGCTCGTGGTTACAGAACTTACTATGGTGAATCTGTTGACGAAGTTAAAGAAGAAGATATGTCGGGTGCTTTTGGATTTGAGGAAACAAAAGATATGAATGGTCAAGAAACTTTTGAATATTTCAGAGACGAATTGAAAATGGCCGAACCAGATGCTTGGGAAAGAACTTTAGAACAGGGTAAAGACCCATCAGGAAAAAAAGATGAAAATTCAAAATTTAAAAAAGACAAGAATTTTGTAACAAGAGCAACTTTATCTGAAATTCAAAAACAAAAAATGATTAAAGTGGTTGAAGATATTTTGATGGGTAAAAAAAATTCAAACGATTCTGAAGTTACTAAAAAGAAAAATGATGAAGAAATTCCTTCATTTTTAAAAAAGAATATGAAATCTTTAATAAAACAAATGGAGAAACAAGGTTTTTCTAAAAAAGATTTAATTAAAATGTTATCAAGTGAATAAAAGTTTATACGATAAAGAAATTGAATTTCCAAGAAACATGAGAGAACACATGAGGGTTTCTCTCGGTAAGGTTGGTGATGTTGATAAAGATAGCGAAGGTTACAAAAGAAACCAAGAACTTCAAGGAAAAAAATTCATCAGTTATAAACAACTGAAAAGAATCAAAAACTTTTTTGATAATTTCAAAGGTAATCATAAAGAAGGTTCATTCGTTCTTAACGGTGGAGTTCAAATGAAAAATTGGGTGAACAACGAATTAAGAAAAATGAGAGAAACTTTAAAGGTTACAAAAGATAATAAAAAAGAAACTGGTATGACTAATCAGTTTATTAAACCACATGAGAAGAAAGACTTCACTAATGTTAGACCTTCTCAAAAACACGCATCGACAATGCAAAAATATGATGCTGCGGTTACTGAAAGCCTTAAAAGAATAAACGAAATAATTTCAAAATTATAAAAATATGGCAAACGAAATTACAGTCGACTTATCACAAAACGTTCCAAACGCACTTACTGCCTTTGCAGATGCTGAAAGAGCAAAATTAATCCCAAGAAACGATTATAACGCAGCAGGTAATCCATATTCTGCAACGAATGAAGATGCTATGGCTGACGGAGACAGACTCGGTAGAGGAACTGGTGTATTCTTAGATGTTTACAATTCAGCAGCTGGAACTGTTGACGATGTGATAGAGAGAAAAAATGAAATCAAAATAAACAAATTCAACTCTTCTAAACCTTACCCTAATTTCCCTATATCTTAATGAAACTCCAAGAATCACTTAAAGGTTTAATTTGCGAACTAGCATCGATAGATGATGTTGTTGATTGTATCAAGAACAAAAAGAAGTGCGTTATATACTATGATGGTGATGAACCAGGTGGACGTGGTTTAAGAGATATTGAACTTGTCTGTTTGGGAGTTAGTAAAGCGGGAAATAAAGTTGTAAGGGCGTGGGATAACGAAGGTTCTTCTCACACAGCCTACAAAGGTGAGCAACCATTACCTGGATGGAGACTTTTCAGGTTGGATAAAATTCTATCTTTGAAGCCAACAGGAGAAAATTTTACAGAAATGAAACCTGGATACAATATAAATGGTGACAAAAGCATGGTTAGCGTTATTATTAATTCAAAATTTTAATCTATGGACCAATTAATGGACAAACTTATCAAATCAAAAGCTATCATGGACAGACATGATGGAATGAAAAGAAGTAATTCGATATCTGAATCATCATATTCATCAATGCCAATGGCTCAGGATTTTGACATCCCTCAAGCCAAATACAATATTCCTCAGGAATTTTTACAAGAACAACAAGTTCAACAACCTTATTTGTCCCAAGTTCCGAACACAAAACCAGTTGGAGTTCCTTCAGTAGATGCAATTAAAAATTCAAAACTACCTGACGAAATCAAAAAGTTAATGATGGAACATCCAATTTCTCAACCTCAACAACCTCAGATGACATTATCTAGTGAATTGATTGAAAAGGCTTCGAGATTAATGAAAGAGGGTAATAGTAATTATGTTCCTGAATCTGCAAAACCAAAACAACAAACTTTACAATCTCAACCGCAAGTTCAATCTCAAGGTATTGATTACAAAGTAATTCAAAAAATGATTAACGAGGCAGTTAGAAGTGCATTGAAAGAAAATGGTTTAATCACAGAATCTACAGAAAAAACTAACGAGATGTTCACATTCAAAGTTGGAAAACACCAATTTGAAGGTAGAGTTACTAAAGTTAAAAAATTATCCTAACGACTTTTCTTATTTGTTTTAAAGTGTTATATTTCCCAATATAATACAATTTAATGGCAAAAATTAAAATTTTAGTAGTTCCCTCTGACAGAACAGGGGTGGGCAAATTCAGGTCAGTAGACCCTCACATTTTTTTACAAACTCAATATCCTGACGATTTCCATGTTGATATCGTTTATGATGTTCCTATGAATGATTTGAATTTTTTCAAAGATTATCAAATTGTTTCATTCCATAGGAGTATTAGTCCTGACTTTGAAAAGTCACTTGAGTTAATACAAAAACTTAACGAAAGTGGTATTGCAACTGTTGCAGATATCGATGACTATTGGATGCCAGGAAAAGAGCATCCTATTCATGACATGATTGTTGTGAATAAAATCAATGAAAAAATTGTTGCAAATTTAAAAGCTGCAAAATATGTTTCAACAACAACACCGTTGTTTGCTGATGAAATCAGTAAATTCAATAAAAATGTTGTTGTGTTTCCAAACGCAATCAATCCAAATGAATCTCAATTCAAAGAACCAACACCTGAATCAGACAAAATCAGAATTGGTTGGTTAGGAGGTTCATCTCACTTACACGATTTACAGTTGTTGGACCAATCTTTCAGTAAATTGACAAAATACTCAGATAAATTACAATACGTTCTTTGTGGCTTTGATACAAGAGGGACCGTTACTGAAATCAATGCTCAGACCAAAGAACATAAGAAAAGAAACATTCTACCTCACGAAACTGTGTGGGCACAATATGAAAAAATCTTTACACAAAATTATTCTATAGTTTCAGAAGATTATAAAAAATATCTTTTAAATTACACCCAAGAAGAATTCTCAAACGAAAATTCAGAATCATATGTTCGTGTATGGACAAAACCCGTTCAATCTTACGCAAAAAATTATTCAAAATTTGACGTATCTTTGGCACCAATTAAAAACCATATGTTCAATAGAATGAAATCTCAATTAAAAGTTATTGAGTCTGGTTTTTACAAGAAAGCACTTATCGCATCAAACTTAGGTCCATACACAATAGATTTGAAACATTGTTTAGAAAATGGTAACTTTGTTGATGGGAACGCTCTTTTAGTTGATGAAAATAGAAATCACTCTGATTGGGCTAAGTTTATCGAAAAACTTGTGAAGAATCCGAATATGGTTAAAGATATGGGTGAAAGACTTTACGAGACAGTAAAAGACAAATACGACTTAAATGTTGTAACAACAGAAAGAGCAGAATTTTATAAATCTATAGTATGATATCAATACCACTAACTAAATTTTTATTCTTAGATATTGAGACCGTTGGTATCGAACCTGATTGGGACTCTCTGAAGAAAAACAGAGAGCCTCTTTCATTTCAGTTCGAACACTATTTTGATTGGTTTCAAAAAAGATTTCCTGAAGATGCTGATAAGGGTGTTGAACAAATGTTCGTAAACAGAGCAGCCCTTGTTCCTGAGTTTTCAAGAATTGCTTGTGTTTCAGTCGCATTCGTAACAGATGGTGGCGAAACAAAAATGCAATCCTTCAGTGACCCTGACGAAAAGAAACTTTTGAAAGATGTTCAAAAACTATTACATAGGATTGGAAATTTAGGTTTCTATCTTTGTGGACACAACGTTAAGGGTTTTGATATCCCTGTGTTAGCAAAAAGAATGATTATGAACGGATTACTTCCACCAAAGATACTTCCTGGTCATGACACAAAACCATGGGAGATAAAAGCTTTAGATACAAAAGAGTTATGGCAATATGGTGGATATGGTTCAATCGCTTCATTAGAATTAATGTGTGTATGTTTAGGTGTTGAATCTTCAAAGACTATGGAGGTTACAGGAAATAAAGTTCATGAAGCTTTTTGGGTAAAAAAAGATTACGAAGGAATTGTAAAATATTGTGAAAAAGACGTATCAGTATTAATAGACGTAGTATCAAAATTAATGACATTATCATGAGTGTATTAGACAACAACCAAATCGAAGAACTAAAAAGTTTATTCGAAAAACTTAAAGAAGAAGCTGGTTACGAACCAAGCGAAAACTATTCTGAAATAGTTGACAGTATAACGGATGAAGAGTGGGATGAGATGGAAAAGGAATTGTACGATTCAATGCAAATGAAAGTATTGAAAGTTAAGAAACTTAACAACGATGCAATAGTTCCATTCTATAACTACCCGAGCGATTCTGGGTTTGACCTTTACTCAACCATAGACGTAGAGATTGGGCCGTTTGGGAGATACTTAATCCCAACAGGATTATCATTTCAATTCGACAGAGGATTAGAAATTCAAGTAAGAACCAAAAGTGGATTAGCAATAAATCAAGGTTTGATGGTTCTAAACTCACCAGGGACTGTAGACCAAGGTTACTCAGGTGAAATTAAAGTTCCGTTGTTCAACGCCAATCCACATCCTGTAATGATTAGTAAAGGGATGAAAGTTGCTCAAGGAGTTTTATGTCCCGTTATAAATGGTGGCTATGTTAATGTCATCGAAGTAAACAACTTGGAAGAGACCGATAGAGGTGACAATGGATTCGGAAGCACAGGTATTTAACTAAATTCACATGGGAAAGTATTACGAAAATTTAGATGATATTATTGAACTCATAAAAAAACTTGAGAAAAAAAGGCTTGTTGCCGAGTTTATCTTAGAATGTATTACCATATCTAAAAAAAATCCTGAGATGAGTCAACATGAAATAATTAAAACAGCCAAAAAGAAATGGGACAAATAACTGTAGGATTTTCAACAAGAGAAGACAATCCAAAATTTATAGAACAAATTATAAAAACTTGTGGAGTTGATGTTGATATCATCCAAAAGATTAATAATGGAGAAAAGTCATTGTAAAAAGTCTACAATGAAATTTTGGAAGAAGCAAAAACTGACATAATTGTTTTGTGTCATGACGATTTGATATTCGAAACTAAAAAATGGGGTAAGAGATTATTGTCCAATTTCCAAACTACCGATTACGGAATCGTTGGTTTAGCAGGTAGCACATATATGCCTCCAACAGGTAGATGGTGGGAGAAACCAATAACCATGAGAGGTATTGTAAACCATTCCAAAGATGGTAAGAAATGGGAGTCAAAATATTCAACAAACGAAGGAAAGATTTCCCCAACCACAATGGTCGATGGTCTATTCATTTCTTTAGACAAAAGAAAAATCAAAAAGAACTTTAATGAAGAAGTAGATGGATTTCACTTCTATGATGTAACATTTTCATTTGAAAATTATTTGGAAGATGTGAATGTCGGTGTAACTTATGATGTGAGGGTAACTCACCTTTCTATTGGTGAAACAAACGAACAGTGGGATAAGAACAGAGAAATCTTTGCAGAAAAATATGAGGATATATTACCGGTTCTTTTAGAAGAAGAAATTAATAATCTTACAACATACGTAATGTGTCACGACCAAGACATCATTAAATCCAACATCAAGTCAGGAAAATACGATGGAATGGGACATTTGGTTTTTATGTATGTAGGAAAGGGAGAATTTACAGACATTGAAAACTACCCTAATGTAATCATCGTAAGAGACCTAAAACACAATATTGAACAATATCCAAAGTTCACAGCCTTTACTGCTTGGTATTCTATTTGGAGACACCAAATGTGTAAAACAAAATATATCCAACTTTTGGAATATGATACAAACCCACAAGACGGATTTACATTCTTCCTTAATAATTTGTTAAAACACAATCCGAAGATTATCAGTTATTTCCCATTCAGTATGAGAAATTATCATTTTATTGATAATCCTGATTGGGTTAAAACGTTATTCGAAGCAATCAAATCTCACTACAAGATTGATATCGAACCATATCTTAGACAGGTTATTTCCGAGAATCTTAGAGTTGGTAGAGAACCAGTTTGGGGAACAACAAACAATGTGACATTCGAATATGCCACATTTGAAAAATACATGAAATGGGTATCTCCACTTATTGGGTATCTTAAAGATGATGTAAACTGTGGACATGCTCAAGAAAGAGCTGTTACGTTCTACTGTTTATTACATCAGGTTCCTGTATCATTCTTCCCTGGTTTGATTGAACACGTCCAAGCGGATTCACATAAGACACAAGGTCACACAGTGACGAAGGAGGTGGTTCTGTAATGAAATACGTTAGCTTTAGTTTATGGGGAGATAAACCACTCTATAATGTTGGGGCAATAAGAAACGCCGAACTTATGGGGGAAATTTATCCTGATTGGAAAATGATTTTGTATTATGACAATTCAGTTCCATCTGAAACTATTTCCAAATTGGAAACACTTGACTGCATTCTTGTTAAAGTTGATAACTTTGAATATGGATGTTTTTGGAGATTCTTTGCTGCAGACATAGATGACTGTGAACTTGTAATCTTCAGAGACACTGACTCAAGAATTAATTTAAGAGAAAGAGACGCGGTAAATGCTTGGATTGAAACTGGAAAATCGTTACACGTTATGAGAGACCATCCAGCTCACGGTATTCCTTACGGTAATAACAAATTGGGGATATTAGCTGGTATGTGGGGAGTCAAAGGAAAACAATTACCACTTACACAAATGATTAAGAAATTTGTTGTTGGTAAAGAAAACAACTATGGTATTGACCAAACCTTTTTAAAAATGGTCTATAATGCATTCGAACTTGATAAAGTTGTTCACGATGATTTTTTTGAGAAAAAACCTTTTCCAACCAAAAGAGATACTATGAGATTTGTTGGAGAAAGAATTGGTGTAGATGAACTTCCTGTCAATGAAGACTGGCGAGCAATCACAAATTATGTTAAATGAGCTTAGATTACGTTTTAATTGGTTCTGACACGAACCCTTATTATTTTGACTTTTGGCCAACAGTTTCAAAGGTATGGTCTCAAGTTTTCAAAGTCAAACCCGTTCTTGGTTTGATTTCTGACGAAGATTCTGAAATTTATGAAGACCAATTTGGGTTAGTCAAAAAGTTCAAAAAAGTTGAAGGTATTGATATTGGACTACAATCCCAAATTGTCAGATTTTACTTGGCAAATTTTTTAGAAGGAAACTGTTTGATTTCCGATATTGATATGTTGCCACTATCAAAAAATTATTTTGAAGGAACTTGTTCGAGATTGAATTCTGAAAACATGGTTATCCACTCGTCTGACAACCCTGAGTGTTTAAGAAAAAACATGTATCCAATGTGTTACGTTGCCGCAAAATCTCAGGTGTTTAAAAATGTTTTTGATTTAAATCTATCATGGGAAGAATTTTGTAATTTACTACACAACAGAAATGAAACATGGTATACCGACCAAAAGTATCTTTTTGAAAAGGTTAACCAATATAATGAAATAAATAAAAACGTTATCTTTTTGAAACGGGGTTGGAATGGTCCCGCTGACAGAAGAATCGATAGAATAAATTGGAGATATAATTCAGAAAGAGTAAGTTCTGGATTTTATATTGATTCACATTTATTGAGACCATTTACACAATATGAAAATGAAATTAACAACTTGGTAAATCTTTTATATTAATGAAAATTTTAATAGTAACTTTAACACATCTAGATGGTGGAATTTACACCAAATTTTTTGAATCCCAAAATGAATCTTGGAATTCCGTTGAGGTCGATGGTGTTGACACATTTTTTCTTGTAGGAAACAACGATAAAGATGAGATTGATGGTAATTTGATTAAAACAAATGTTCCCGAATCTTTAATAAATTGTGGACACAAAACCCTCAAGGCTTTTGAATTATTAAAAAATCGAGACTACGACTACATTTTCAGAACAAACTCAAGTTCATATGTTGATAAACAAATGTTAAAGGACTACTTAGAAGACAAACCAAGAAACAATTTCTATTCTGGAGTTATCGGAAATCATCACGGTATAATTTTTGCATCAGGTTCTGGATTTATTGTGTCAAAAAATGTTGTTGATTTAGTTTTATTGAAACAAGAATATTGGGAGCACCGATTTATTGATGATGTTGCTTTAGGTTTATTATTAAGACATCTGAGTATTAGTCCAGTTCCCGCACCAAGATTTGATATACAGACGGTAAACAACACTACTCCAACGAATTATTATCATTATAGAATTAAAACATACGATAGGCTTAAAGATTGTGAGTATATGAAATCAATATTTGAACTTAAGAAATTATCCTACAAATAATTTTGATTTATCCTATTATTTGATAAAATTAAAATTATGGAAAAAATTTTAGCTAAATACAATCTACACAAAAGCACCTCCTCAGACATTAACGAACATTTAGAAACTTTATACAATTTAGGTAAAGAATGTTCACACATTACAGAAATGGGTGTTAGATGGGTCTCATCAACATGGCCCTTAGTTTATTCTAACCCCCAAAAAATGATTAGTTATGATATTGTAACAAACCCAAATATTGGTGAAGTTATTAGTCTATGTAACGAATATTCAATCAATTATTCATTCGAGGAGAAAGACGTTCTTCAGTTAGAAATTGAACCCACCGAACTTTTATTCATTGACACGTTACACACTTACAATCAATTAATTAAAGAATTAGAATTACATTCAAATAAAGCATCCAAATACATTGTTCTTCATGATACGGAACATTTTGGTAGAATTGATGAAGTAATATACAATCATGCCAGTGCTCTTGTAAAATCAGACCCAGGAATAAAACAAGGACTAATGACCGCTGTTGAAGATTTTTTATTAACAGAATTAGGACAATCTTGGGAATTATATAAAGTTTATGAAAACAATAATGGATTAACAGTTTTAAAAAATAAGAATTATGTCATTGAGTAATGAATTAAAATTAGAATTTCTAAAATACGTAATAATCGGTAGAGTAGGAAACGCAACATTAGTTAACAATTGGGTTGAGAGTGGAGCTTTTCCTGAAGAATCCGTGATAAGAGAAATTATGGCAAGACCAATAGATGAACATCGTCTTGAGGGATTAGATTGGCCCGAAGATGCGGTTACAATGATTGGGTTAAAAAGAATGAATAATTTACACGAAATGTTGGATTACGTAAGAAAGAACAACATTGAAGGAGATTTAATAGAAACTGGTGTTTGGAAAGGTGGTGCAACTATAT